>OHSM01000767.1_pt1 | contig 9279 bp, 10 predicted proteins | sample 1578671 | NCBI WGS metagenome assembly OHSM01 (sample SAMEA3879591, study PRJEB24766) | human gut metagenome | biome: human-associated habitat; feature: feces | place: USA | collected 1985/1987 | reverse complement strand
CGCCGCCCGTTGTCCTGTTGGGCGGCGTTGTTCTCGTCATTTTGAATTTTTAGAATAAATACCTCTTGCCGACTGCCAGCAAACCGTTGATATATCTGCGTTTTCTGAAATCCTATAATTACACTCGGACCATAATGTGGAGACAAAAAAGATGTCTCCTGCGAAAATCCCGATTATATCGGGCTTTTTTGCTACCCAAACGGCGATTTTTCTCTGTACCAAAACGCAGATGTAAAATCGTCGTTTTCCATTTGTGGATAGACTTGAACTCCCGAAAAGTAAATATCAGATACACAGGCAGATAGAAAGCAAAAATCTATCTGCCCTTTTTATTACCCTAAAAAGGAGAAAACAGATATGCTACAGAAAGAATTAGCCAAACGGCTCAAGGCTCGGTACGACACCAAGATGGACGGCAACGAATGGATGGAAGTGTCCTCGGACGGCATCCCCCTCTGCCGGATAAAATACAACGGTCAATTTCTAAGCAACGCCGACCAAAACCTCTCGTGTGAATACCGCAGTAAAATTGCAGACATTCAAGATGAGATTTCTACGGTGCGGGAATATGTCGGACTCTACGAACACGCACCGCAGATGAAAGCCGACGGCGTCTCTGATTACAGGCATCTTGCCGCGGAAGTATCATAAGGACAGCCAGCCTTACTCATACTTTGTGTTTTATTATTCTCTTTGCAAAAATTTACAAATTCCCATGAAGTAAACTGTACCCCCTGGTCTGAATGCAAAATCACTTTAGGGTAGTTTTCCTTTTCAAGGGCTGTCTTCAGAGTGCTTATTGCCAAATCAGTGTTGATATAATCACTGTTTAACGAAGCGACAGCTGACCTGTCATACAAATCAATAATTGAACAGTTGTATCTGAATTTTCCATTTGGCTGGCGCATATATGTGAAGTCTGTGCACCATACTTTGTTCTTGCAGTCGACAGTAAAATTCTGATTTAAGAGATTGTCAAAGATTTTATTCTTTTTGCCAGTCTTGTAACCTGGCTTAGAATGCATAATTACTGCACAAAGATTCAATTCCTTGTTCATATATTTATGCATTGTGGAATTGCTTAACTCATAGCCATATCGTTTGATAAAAATGTGCATAGCCCTATAGCCTATAACACGATTGTTGTTGTAATAAACATACTTTATAAGCTCAAAGATATGTGCTAAGCGTTCACGATATTTTCGCTTTGCATCCTTTTTGTAGTTGTAATAACAATTAGGACTAATGCCAAACTTCTGGCATAGCCATCTTAAACCAAATATATTTTTATTGCCATCGATGAATCGATATACCACTAATCGATTTTCTTTGCGAAGAATGCCGCCGCTTTTTTAAGAAAGCAATCTCTTTATCTTTTTCATTAAGAAGCTGATTTAATCTTCTGATTTCCTTTGCTTCATTAGATTCTGCGGTTGTGCTGGTGGTATAGAGGCATTCTTCCTTGTATTCGTTAACCCATTTGCTAACGGAGCTTTTGGCAACATTAAATTCAACAGCAATTTGCGGTATTTATTTGTCGCCTGCCATATAGGCTTTAACTATTTCTTTTTTGAAGTCTTCGGTGTAATGTACTGACATAGTAACGTCTTCCTTGTTTGAGTAATATTATAATATATTATTCGAACAAGGTGTTACAAATTTATTATATCACAACACAGAGTATAAGATGGAATCGGTTCGACTTGTGCAGGTCAAAGACCGACCTTTTTTCTCTGCTGTGGGGCAAAAAGTGTGGCTTTTGTGCAAAGCCTCGTAAGAAGCAGTTGAGAAACAGACGGATTTATGCTATAATCTAATTTGAAAAGTTATACCCAAGGGTAAGCAAAAACGAATGAAGGCGAAATGGGGCCTGTTTATGACCAAGCAGAAAAAGAATACTATCATAACAAGCGGCATCGCTGTACTTGCCGTGATACTGGCATATTGCTTCCGAATTATAGGCAGGGGCAGCTTCTACCCGATGCTGTTTTCCTATCTGCGCAGCTTTATCTATATCGGTCTGTTCGCCGCCTGGGGGCTTTCTGTCCGCCAGCGGATCGTGCAAAAGCAGGTGTGCAGGTTTATGACGGTCACAGCAGTACTGCTCATCATATGGATGGTAGTCCGTTCGGCAAAGTATTTTATATTTTGGCAGCCGGATGCCGTCCGTTACCTGTGGTATCTGTTCTATCTGCCCATGCTGTTTGTGCCTATGCTGGCACTGCTGATTGCTATGTCATTGGGAAAGCCGGACGAATACAAATTCCCCAAGGGAATGTCGATTCTGTGGATCATCTCCGGCGTATTGCTTCTGCTCGTGCTCACAAACGACCTGCACCAATTCGTATTTACCTTTCCGAAGGACGCCGCCGTGTGGACAGACAAAAACAACGGTTACTCGGTAGGCTACTTCATTAGTGTAGGCTGGCAGGTGCTGTGTGCCTTTGCCGCACTCGTAATTATGTTTTTCAAATGCCGCGTGCAAAAAGGAAGGCTCCACTTTCTTCCCATTGTTCCTATGCTGCTGACGATTGTTTACAGTGTACTTTACTATGCGGGTGCGGATTGGCTGCTCCACTTGTTCGGCGATATTGCCGCATTCCAAAGTGTGATGTATATTCTGACCTTTGAGTTTTGCATCGCCTGTGGCTATATACATTCAAACAGCCGTTATGTGGACTTGTTTGCCTCCTCTGTCGGCACATCGGCAGAGATTACTGACAAGGACTTTACCGTTCGGTATGCAGCTGTAAACACTGCGCCTATCGCAAAGGAAACGATGAAAAAAGCCGAGCAAAGCCCAGTCACGATGGGCGGCTTGACCATTCACACCATGCCCATTGACGGCGGCTATGCCGTATGGACAGAGGATGTGTCGGCTCTGCGTGACATCAAGGAGGACTCCGAGCTTCTTGCAGACGAGCTTGCCGACAGGAACGAAATACTCCATTATGAATACAAGCGTGAAGCCAAGCGCCGCAAGGTGGAGGAGCAAAACCGCCTGTATGATCTCCTGCGTTCCGCTACGCAGACGCAGATCGACCGCATTGCGGAGCTCACTAAGGAATACCGCCGAATCTCAAGCACCGATCCCGACAGCGCCAAAACGCTCCTTGCCGAGATTGCCGTGCTGTGCAGCTATATTAAACGCCGCAAGCATCTGACGCTCCTTACCGACCGAGATATTAAAATAGCGGCAACGGAACTCCACCGTGCCTTCAATGAGTCCCTCCAAACGCTGAAGCTGTTGGGTGTACGCAGCTCACTCTATGTGGACGAGTCTCTTTCCATGCTCTCCGGCAAAACGGCGACCGCTGTATTTGATTTTTATGAATCGGTTATTGAAGCCGACATTTTGAATTTAACAGGCATACAAGTAAGCCTCATAAAGGCAGACGGCTTGCGCTTGTCACTGAATGTGTGCTGCAAAGCCGACATTTCCGCTTTGGTAAGCGGAGACGGTATCCGCTGTGAAAAAGAGGATGACGAGGAATACCAGCGCCTTGTATTTGAAGCGAAAGAAGGTGACAGGAAATGAGTGCATTTTCTTCCCTTTCTGAATTTTGGCAGACCATGCTGCCGTTTATCATGCTTGTGGAGATCGTCCTTGAAATTGGGCTGTTTATGTATCAGCTTCTTCGCAGCAATAAGCCGGTGCGCAGCCTGCTGAGTCTGGCGGTTATGGCGGTGATGATCCCGCTGCTGTTCTCCGTTTCCCAGGCAGATCCCGACAATATCGGGGACGCATTTCTGCTGGGCACACCGTGGCTGATATTTGCCGCTGCCATTTTCCTTGCGGCAGTTCACTTTGCCATTGCTCTGCCGCGGGAATACCGCCGTAAAAAGAACGAGCTCTCGCCGCTCTCCATTAAGGAAGCAACCGATAAGCTGCCTATGGGCATCTGCTTTGCCGACCCGAACGGCAGGATCATCCTGCGCAACAACCGTATGCGCAGGCTCTCCTTTGCCCTTTGCGGTCACGAGCTGCAAATCAAAAGCGATATGGAAAATGCCCTGAGCGTGCCGGACAGATCCGTAACCGTCAAGGATGATTGCTACATCCTGCCCGACAAGACCGTCTGGCAGTTTCGCACACAAAATATCACCGTGGACAGCGATGACCGCTGGCAGCAGATAACGGCACACAATGTAACCGAGCTGTATAACGGCTACCAAAAGCAAGAGGAAATAAATGAAGAACTGGCAGAAGTCAATCGAAAGCTCAGGAAGATGTACGCTCGCATGGAGGACGATGTCAAAGAAAAGGAAAGCCTTGACCTAAAGGTCTATATTCACGACACCATCGGGCGAAGCCTCCTGACCATCCGTGACATCATAGACAGCGGAGAGGATACCGAGCGAAAGCTTGAGGCGCTGCAAAATGCCATCGGTATGCTGGCAAGCAACCGTGTCACCTCTGTCAGCACAATGGACGAGGTAAAAAGAACCGCACAGCAGCTTGGCGTGGCTGTAAAAATCGACGGCTACCTGCCCCGTGATACCGCAGCCGAGGAGCTGACCGTTGCTGCTGCCAAGGAGTGCGTGACCAACTGCATCAAGCACGCAGACGGGAATGAGGTATATATCCGCATTGCCCAGCGCGGCGAACGCTATGATGTTACCATAACCAACAACGGCAAAATACCCACAGAGCCGATAAAGGAAGGCAGCGGCCTGTCAACGCTTCGCCGCAGTATTGAAAGCTCCGGCGGTGAAATGCATATTTCGCACAATCCACGCTTTGCTCTTCTGATTACGATTCCCGCAAAGGAGATCAGCCTATGATAAACACCATACTTGTAGAGGATGATTTATACATCCAAAAGCACTTTGTCGATCGTCTTGCGGCAGACGGCGAGTTTCATCTTGTCGGCGTTTTCCGTGACGCCTTTGAAGCGGAAAAGCACTGCGACGCCACCGTAAAGCTCGTCCTTATGGATGTGCAGACGCAGCATAAGCACTCCGGTCTTGCCGCCGCAGAGCGCATCAAAAAGGCTTATCCGCAAATCAAAATCGTTGTGGCTACCTCGCTTGTCGATCCCGAAGTTTTGCAAAGAGCCAAAATAGGTGCTGCCGACAGCCTGTGGTATAAGGACCACGGCACAGAGGAGCTGATGAGTGTGGTAAAGCGCACCCTGGCAGGGGAAAAGGTATTTCCCGATATCGCTCCGGCCATTGAAATGGAGGGAACGATGTCCGATGCCTTCTCGCCCCGGCAGTTATACATCTTACGCCTTTATATAAAGGGCTTTACCTATCAGGAAATTGCCGATAAGCTGGGTATCTCCAAAAACGGCGTTCGCTGGAACCTGGACGATATGGTGGAAAAGGGCGGCTTTGAAAGCAGAGAAGCACTGGTTGCAACCGCCATTGAAAACAAACTCATGGTAACCACCTTGAAAGACGAATAAGCAAAACTGAACCCCTTGGCTGTACGGTCAAGGGGTTTTTTGCGCCCAAAAGGCAAATATTTTTTGAAAAAATCGAGATTTTCTTCTGTTACTGGCACAAGTGCCAGTGACAAACGCCAAAAAAATCCGTACAATAGATACTGTAAGATTAGGATTGTGCTTTTAGAAGGTGGTGATGAATGATGAAAAAAATCGTTCTGGACATTCAGAGCGATATCCATGCGCACACCATGGAGCGAATGCTGATGCAAAAATTGGACGATTGCCAAGTTGTGATTTCCGAGTCGCCGGACGCAACCGCCGAGTGGTGCAAAACGCATCGACCGGACGTGCTTTTAATGGAGGTCAAGGCGTATTCGCCCTGGATGTTCAAAGAACGAATGGAAATCCGTGACAAGGTAAAACGGAACACGGAAAACTGCCGGGTCATTCTCTTTGTGGATGACGATACAGACGGAGAGTTGACCGAAAAGGTACGGCAGGCAAAGCGCGAGGGTCTGATAGACGCTTTTCTCTTCGGTTCGGTATCCGAAAACTATTTTGCTTCGGTCATCGACAGTGTTTAAATCACAAGGTGATGGACAACAGCACTGAGCGCAGTATACAAGACGGAGGTCTTGGTTTTGGTCCAAACCGGGAGTAGCACTCCTGCATGAGCGTGTCAATGCCCGTCAGGTTCTTCTCCCAAAAGCGCTCGGCAATGTCCAATAGCCTATCCGGCAATTCTGCCGGGTTGGCATAGTGGTTGCGCAACTGCTCAACCACAAAATTCTGGTAGGCCACATGGCCGCCAGGATAAATCGGTAACATCGAAGTCGCCCCCTGTTCGCAAAAGTCATTTCTGTAAACAAGGGCGCGAAGCGCCTCGTTTTTCGAGCCGTTTGTAAAGCTCTTTTTGCAAAAAAAGTGGGTGATTTCGATAAAAAAGGAACCTCCAAACCCAGTGTTTTCAATGGGCTGGAGATTCCGAGAGTCTATATACTTTTTAAGGAGGAAGGAATCATGAAAAAGCAATGGCTCAGCATATTACTGGTGCTCTGTATGATGCTGTGCATGGCGCCCGCAACGGCGCGAGCAGAGGAGAGTAAAACATGTGAATTAAAAATCACCGTGGAGGTGAACGGACTGATCGGAAGCGCGGAAGGCGCGGAGTTTACATTCCAAATCAAGAAAGCCATAAATGAAGTGACTGCGCAATATTATGAATACGGTACGATGACTGTCACCGTCGGAGCAGACGGAACAACAGGAACAAACACCATAGCGGTCGAGGAGGGCAAGTATATCGTACAGCAGGTCGGGCCCGGCAATCCAATCGGAGAGTATGTATGGTACAGCATTTCTTATACGGGCGGCAACAACGAAAGCGGCCCGCAGAGCGTGTATGGCGACGGTAACAGCATCACATTCAAGGTATACAACACCTATAAACCAGCGAACGTGACAAAGGTGACCACACTGCCGATCACGGTGACCGGATATAAAGCGGACGCAAAGATAGCAGATGCCGCGGTTACGACGACAGAGCCTGGTATTAAACTTAGCTACTTCCAATTTATGGAAAAGGACTCGGCGGGTGATTGGACTTCCGCACCTCTAACCGGAACCTTCAAGGCGGATACAGAATATAGGGTAGAGGTTTATTTTAATAAGCTCCTGGGGTGCGATTACACCGGGCTGAAAAAGGAGAACGTGACCGTAAACGGAGTTGAAGCGGATGCCTTTGAAACAACATGGAGTGGTTTTCCGTATAACAAGGATTATCAGGTGATCCGTGGCCTTGGCAAACCGGAGGTCGTCAAGACGGTGGAGAGCATCGAGATCACAAAACAGCCGGATAAGACCGAGTACATGGCCGGCGAGGATTTTGACCCGACGGGCATGGTGGTCACCGCGCATTATACCGACGGCACCACGGCTGACCTCCCTGAAACCGGCTATACGATCTTCCGGGGTACGGGGCTCATGCAGGGGCAGACGGATGTAACGATCCAGTATAACGATGGCAGCGGCAGCAGTAATATCAAGACCTACCAGAACATCACCGTGAAGCCGTATGTGGGTCCCCATACCCATACCTACGGCGGTCCGTGGTATGCGGACGCAAAGAGCCATTGGCATCAGTGCACCGACAGCGCCTGCCCGGATCCGAGCGGCAGCACAAAGGATCTGGCGTCCCACACCTTCGTGTGGAAGGTAGACAAAGCGGCGACTGAGACGCAGACCGGCCTGAAGCATGAGGAGTGTACCGTCTGCAGCTATAAGCGCAGCGAGAATACCGAGATCCCCGCCCTGCGGGATTACGCCGTTACCGTCACCGGCGGCACGGCAACCGTTGTCGCAGGCATACCCATCACCCGCGCCATGGAGGGCGTTGAGGTCACCGTTACGGCGGACGCACCGGAGGCAGGCAAGGTCTTTGACAAGTGGGTCGTTAAGGCAGGCGGCGTAACACTGGCTAACGAGACCAGCGCCACCACCACCTTCATCATGCCCGGCAATGATGTGAAGCTCGAGGCCACCTATAAGGATGCGCCTCCTAGCCATATCCACAGCTACGGCACCGAGTGGAAGTATGACGACACCAACCACTGGAATGAGTGCGAGTGCGGCGATAAGGCCAATATTGCGGCTCACATCGCCAGCGAGTGGATCGTTGACACGGCAGCTACCGAAACTGCCGACGGCGCTAAGCATAAGGAATGCACCGTCTGCAAGAAGGTTCTTGAAACCGCACCGATCCCCGCAACAGGCAGCACTCATACCCACAGCTACGGCACCGATTGGAAGTATGACGGCACCAACCACTGGCATGAGTGCGAGTGCGGCGACAAGGCCGACACGGCAGCACACAGCTTCCAGTGGGTGATCGACAAGGCCGCTACCAAGGAGGCCACCGGCATCAAGCACGAGGAATGCACCGTTTGCGGCGCTAAGCGCAGCGAGAATACGGTCATCGACAAGCTCCCCGACGGCGGCAACAACGGCAATACAAGCAGCGGTGATAATAACACCGATAAGCCAGGAAAGGACGACTCCACCAAGCCTACTCAGACCGGTGACAGCAGCAACCTCATCGGTTGGCTGGCTGCTCTGTTCGTCGGCGGCGTTCTGACCCTGCTGGGCGTAAGCAGCAAAAAGAGAAAGGAATCCGAGGTCGAATAAGCCGATGCTTCCGAAATCGAAATAACCTAAACACAATAGGCGGTGACGGATCTTTCCACCACCGCCTATTTTCCTGAAAGCGGGCTTGGCAGCAAGCCCCTTTCCGAAAGGCGGCAACCACGGCGTTGCCGCTTTTCGGAAGGACTACAGGACACTACGATAAGATAAAGGAGATAAGCTGCCATGACTGTTTCAGAGAGAATTCCCTTCAGCGGCCTGCTGCTGCCCCTACAAGAATGGTATACCTACAGCTGTGACCGCCGCACCACCGACGGTATGGAGCTGCTGTTCATTTTCCGTGAGGACGGGCGTTCACGATATTACTTCGAGTCGGATATGCAGGAGTTTGACCGTAAGGCGGCAAGCGACACCCACATTCTGACCGTGTATCCCCAGCCGAACGGGGACGGAAAGGTGTCCCTGCTCCATTTGAAGCGTGCCGCAACGGACAGATTTTCCTTTTCCGTATGACCAAGCCCGGCGTCACGCTGACCGGCGAGATGTGTCTGTGGGAGGACGAAACGCCCGTCGGCACCGGTCTGCCGATGCTTTTTGACTTCCTGGATGAGGTCAGAATATCGAAGTAAAGTAAGGTGAAGCAATGCAGAATAACAGAATACCGAGACCAATGACCGAGGCGGAAATACTCCGCAGGCGTGAGCTGCACCGCGCGGCGATCAAAAGGCAAAAGCGGAGAAGGACG
>OHSM01000754.1_pt1 | contig 9471 bp, 15 predicted proteins | sample 1578671 | NCBI WGS metagenome assembly OHSM01 (sample SAMEA3879591, study PRJEB24766) | human gut metagenome | biome: human-associated habitat; feature: feces | place: USA | collected 1985/1987 | reverse complement strand
GAGCTGTTCGGCGATGCCTTTGAGGAGATCGAGCGGGTGGTGCTGCTGCGCAATGTCGATACCCTGTGGATGGATCACATCGACGCCATGGAGGAATTAAAGCGGGGCATCGGTCTGCGCGGCTACGGCAACGTAAAACCCATCGATGCGTATAAGCGCGAGGGCTATGATATGTTTGAGGCCATGATAAACGGCATCCGTGAGGAGACCGTCAGAAGAATTTACACCATCCGTGTCCGTAAGGAGCAGACGCTTGAGCGCAAGGCAGTTGCCAAAAACGTGGCGGCAAACGTCGGCGGCGAGCCGGTGAAGAAGCAGCCCGTCAAAAAGGTGCCGAAGCCCGGGCGCAACGATCCCTGCCCCTGCGGCAAGATGAAGGCCGACGGCTCACGCAGACTCAAGTACAAGGAGTGCTGCGGCAGAAACAACTGACGAGGAGGCACAATGGCATTTACTGAAAACACACAGCACGGCTGCGTATACATGACATCGGATAAAATAAGCGCAAGGCATATGTTCACAACGCGCATCGGCGGCGTGAGCAAGGGCGTTTTTGCGTCGTGGAACCTCGGAGTGAACCGAGGCGACGACGATGCGGCTCTGCGTGAAAACTACCGCCTTGCCGGTGAGATAATAGGCTGCAATGCCGACGATTTCGTTGTCACAAAGCAGGTCCACGGCCGCATTGTCTATCTTGCTACGGAGTCTGACCGCTACCACGTGGGATCGGATAAGCAAATTGAGTGCGACGGCTTTGTAACGAACGTCAGGGGCTTACCGCTGATGATATATATTGCCGACTGTGTGCCGGTTCTGCTGCACGACCCGGAGGCGTACGTTGCTGCGGCGGTGCACTGCGGCTGGAAAAGCAGCGTGCAGGATATCCTCGGCGCGGCGGTTGAAAAAATGTGCGCTCTCGGCGCAAAGCCGCAGAGCATCCGTGCGGCGATAGGCGCAAGCATCGGCAAATGCTGCTTTGAATGCGACGATGATGTCCCTGCGGCGGTTGAGCGCTATCTCGGCGGCGAGACCGAAGGACTTTTCGAGAAAAAGCCCAACGGGAAAACGCATGTCGACCTTCGCGGAGCGAATGCGCGCAGACTTTTGCAGCTCGGCCTCAAGAGGGATAATATCGACGTGTCGGATGAATGCACGATGTGCCTTCCGGATAAATACTGGTCGCACCGAGCGACCGACGGCGTCCGCGGCAGCATGGCGGCGGCAATAGTGCTCTGAGGTGCTCAAATGTCAAGGATAAAAAGCTATATCGCGCTGCTGCTTGCACTGCTGACGCTGCTGCCGCTCGCGGCCTGCGGCACTGCCGATGACGATAAGGACGATTATATCAAGGGTCAAAGCGCAGGCAAGGAGCTTGGCCAGACAGCTGCGGCAGACGATATTTTCACACTCAACTGCAATAAGAGCTACAGCATGAATCCGCTCACCGCGACGAATACGAATAACCAGCTCGTCTGCTGCCTTGTCTATGAGAACATAGTTGAGGTAGACAACAGCTTTGAGGTCAAGCCCAACGTCGTCAGCGAGTGGTCTACCGAGGACGGCTCGAGATGGACGCTCAAGGTCGCGTCGGGGCACACCTTCCATAACGGCGCCTCGCTCACCGCGACGGATGTCGCGTACAGCATCCAGCTTGCTACGCACTCCGAGCGCTTCAGGGCTCGCCTTACCTGCATCGCGGGCTGCTCGGCGTCCGATTCCGAGACGGTCGTTATCAATCTCGCAAAGAAGAACATGATGCTCCCGTCGCTGCTGAGCATTCCCGTCATCCAGTACGGAACGGGAAACCAGACCTATCCCGGCGGCTCGGGGCCTTATCAGTATGCGGAGGACTATAACAGCCTGACGGTTTACCAAAAGCATAAAAACGCGGCGACGATGCCGCTCAAGACGATATACCTCAAGACGTATGTCGGAGCGGAGGAGACAATGTCCGCCTTTGCCGACTCCCTGATCGATATGGTTCTGAACGATCCGAGCTCTACGACAAATATCGGCTACGGCAGCCCAAACGATATACGCGGCTTCAACACAACGAACATGCATTATATCGTCTTCAACTCCTACAGCACGAATTTTAAAAATGACGTGCTGCGCTTTGCAATGAATTACGCCTTTGACAGGGACTACATCGTCAGTCAGCTCGGCGGCTACGCAACTGCGGCCAATCTCCCGATCAATCCGGCCAGCAATCTCTATAATGAAAGCTACGCAAAGCAGTTTAACTACGGGCTTAACAAGGTGCAGGAGATGCTCACAAACGCCGGAATGAAGGATTATGACGGCGACGGTTTTCTGGAGATCAAAAACGGCGAGGAGCTTATAGAGATAGATATAAACCTCCTCGTTTACAGCGGAAGCACCGTCAAGGTCAACGCGGCGAAGAGATTCGCCGAGGATATGAAGAGCCTGGGGCTTCAGGTCACCGTAAATAAGCAGGACTGGAGCAATTACAAGAAGCTTCTCGAAGCCGGGAACTACGACATGTGCTATTGCGAGGTGCGTCTGGGCGGCGACTTTGACCTCAGCAAGCTGCTCTCTGCCGGCGCGTCGCTCAATTACGGCGCGGTCAGCGACACTCAGCTCGATGAGCTGATCGCCGCCTATCTTGCAGCAAACGACGATGAGCGCAAGACCGCCTGCGGCAATATGTGCGCATACATTGCAAACAAGGCGTACATCGTGCCGATGATATTCGAGCGCCATCAGCTCGTGAGCCATCGCGGTGTTGTCGAGGGCGCAAGGGCAAACGAGAATAACCCCCTGTGCGGCATAGAAAACTGGACGGTAAAGATAGAGAATGTGAAAAAATCAGAGGATACGACTAAAGATTGAGAAACGGAGAGGTGCCTTATGACAGATAAGGAGCTTTTGGCCATCGCGAGAGAGGCGTCGGGCAGAGCTTATGTTCCTTATTCCAAATTCGCGGTCGGCGCGGCGCTCGAGTGCCGCGGCGGACGTGTGTTCACCGGCTGCAATGTGGAAAACGCGGCTTTGGGCGATACGATATGCGCCGAGCGCACGGCCTGCGTCAAGGCGATCAGCGAAGGGTATCGGGATTATGTCCGCCTTGCCATCTACGCCGAAAGTCAGAATTACTGTATGCCCTGCGGCTCATGCCGCCAGTTCCTGTCAGAGTTTAACGACGGCGAGCTGGAGATACTCTGCTGCAAGGCCGACGGAAGATACGTCAGCTACAGGCTCAAGGAGCTGCTGCCCTATACATTTAATTATTAAACTATGGAGCTTGAACAACTGCGCGCCTTCACTGCCGTGGCGGAGGAGAAAAGCTATACCAGAGCGGGGGAGCGGCTGTATATGAGCCACTCCACGATGTCCCGCGCCGTTTCCGCGCTCGAGCAGGAGTTCGGCGTGCGCCTTATAAGCCGCGATAACCACGTTGCGGGGCTCACGCCCGAGGGCGAAAAGCTCTATGAGCTGGCAAAAAAGCTGCTCAGCATGGCGGACGAGCTCGAGGAAAAAATGCGTTTAAGCTGATTTCACAAAAACAAGACCGAATTTTCTGCAAAAATCACAAAACTCCCCCTTGACATCGAGGGGGAGTTTTGGTATCCTAATAGAGCGCCTGTGTGTTGCTGACGGGCGTATTATGCGATGAAGCGGGAGATTGCTCGGAAAACGAGGTAACTTCCGTGGAGTATGTCCGGTACCGATGCCATTTTCGGTACACAATCGGGCGGCTGAAGCGTACTGCACATGGTGTATATCGCCTGTACGGTATCAGACCGGCTCAAAAAGGCCGGTTTGTTTTTCGGACAGGGTCTGATACACATGGTTGAGTGTGTAAATATTCGCTTCATCCGTACGGGACATGAGGCGATCCCAATGACGCCGCAAAAACTGTACGAAAAGGAGAAAAAACAATGGCAAACAAGAACATGATCCGCATCAGACTCAAGGCTTACGATCATCAGCTGATCGACAAGGCCGCAGAGACCATCGTTGAGGCTGCAAAGCGCACCGATGCACAGGTCTCCGGCCCCATTCCCCTGCCCACCAAGACCGAGATCGTCACCATCCTCCGCGCTGTTCATAAGTACAAGGATAGCCGTGAGCAGTTCGAGCGCCGCACTCACAAGCGCCTGATCGACGTGATGAATCCCACCCAGAAGACGGTAGAGGCTCTTATGTCCCTCGAGCTGCCCGCAGGCGTTGAGATCGAGATCAAGCTCTGACAGCAAAATCCCACAAAACCCAAGTCAACGACCCATAGTCCGTAACTTGCGAATGCGGACGGGTTAAGTTGCCAGCCTCTGGCTTGAAGCTAAGCGAGGCAACCAATAACCGAAGGAGGAAATATCTAATGAAGAAAGCCATTATCGGCAAGAAGGTCGGCATGACGCAGATCTTCGACGAAATGGGCAAGGTCATCCCCGTGACCGTCATCGAGGCAGGCCCCTGCGTCGTGACTCAGAAGATGACCGTCGAAAAGGAAGGCTACGAAGCCGTCCAGCTCGGCTACGAGGAAGTCGCCGAGAAGTATATCTCCAAGCCCGAGGCCGGCCATCTGAAGAAGAACGGCATCGGCATGCTCAAGCACCTTAAAGAGTTCAAGCTCGAAAACGCGGCAGAGCTCAACGTCGGCGACGTTCTGAAGGCGGACGTCTTCACGGCCGGCGACAAGGTCGACGTTACCGGCACCAGCAAGGGCCACGGCTACGCGGGCGTTATCAAGCGCCACGGCGCACAGCGCACCCCCACCAGCCACGGCGGCGGCCCCGTCCATCGTCACGCTGGTTCCATGGGCTCCTCTACCGATCCCTCCCGTATCTTCAAGGGCAAGATCGGCGCAGGCCACATGGGCGTAGATCAGGTCACCGTTGAGAACCTCGACGTCGTCCAGGTAGACCCCGAGCTTAACATGCTCGTTATCCGCGGCGCTATCCCCGGCCCCAAGGGCGGCCTCGTTTATGTTAAGAGCTCCGCAAAGGTCGCACCCGTCAAGAAGGGCGAGGGCGCTGCCATCAGCCTCAACCCGCAGAAGGCGTCTGCCCGTGTCAACCCGCAGAAGGCCTCCGCGCGCAACAAGTAAGGAAAGGAGAGTATCTTAAATGCCTATTACTAACGTATACAACATGGCAGGTGAGAAGGTCGGCGAGATCGAACTCTCCGCAGCCATCTTCGGCGTTGAGCCGAACAAGTCTGTCCTTCATGACAGCGTCAAGAACCATCTGGCAAACTGCCGTCAGGGCACCCAGAGCGCACTCACCAAGGGCGAGGTCAGCTACACGACCGCAAAGCCTTGGCGTCAGAAGGGCACCGGCCGCGCACGTGCAGGCTACAAGGGTTCTCCCGTGTGGACTCACGGCGGCGTAGCCTTTGCTCCGAAGCCCCGCGATTACAGCTACACCCTCAATAAGAAGGTAAAGCGTCTGGCTCTCAAGAGCGCACTGAGCGCACTTGCGGCGGACGACGCGATCGTAGTTATCGACGATATCAAGGTCGATGAGATCAAGACCAAGACTTTCAAGGCATTCCTTGATGCGGTCAATGTCTCCGGCAAGACCCTCGTCGTCACCGAGAGCGTTGACGAGAAGGTAGTTAAGTCTGCACGCAACCTCGCAGGCGTCACCACCACCATCGCAACCATTCTCAGCCCCTATATGATACTCAACAACCGCAAGCTCGTCGTTTCCAAGGCGGCGCTTGCAAAGATCGAGGAGGTGTACGCCTGATGAAAACCGCTTATGATATCATCATTCGCCCCATCATCACCGAGCAGTCCATGGAAGACCTGGACATCAAAAAGTACGCTTTTGAAGTCGCTAAGGATGCAACCAAGATCGAGATAAAGAAGGCCATCGAGGAGATCTTCGACGTGACCGTCATCAAGGTAAACACCCTCAACGTAAACGGCAAGGCAAAGCGCACCGGCTCGTACCCCATGGGCAAGACCGCCTCTTGGAAGAAAGCCATCGTAAAGCTCAGCGAAGACTCCAAGAACATTGAGCTGTTCGAGAACATGGCATAAGGGGAGGATCAAAGAATGTCTATTAAAACTTACAGACCTACCACTCCGGCCCGCAGACAGATGACTGTTTCCGGCTTTGACGGTGTTGACAAGCACGCAAAGCCCGAGAAGAGCCTGACTGAGGTCCTCAAGAAGAAGTCCGGCCGCAACAGCCACGGCCGTATCACCGTCCGCCACAAGGGCGGCGGCAACCGCCAGAAGTACCGTGTTATCGACTTCAAGCGCAACAAGACCGAGATGGAGGCCGAAGTCCTCCGCCTCGAGTACGACCCCAACCGCAGCGCATTCATCGCCCTGGTCAAGTACGAGGACGGCGAGCTGCGCTACATCCTCGCCCCCGTCGGACTGAAGACCGGGGACAAGGTCGTATCCAGCCCCGATGCCGACATTAAGCCGGGCAACGCACTGCCCCTGGCAAACATCCCTGTCGGTACCGTTATCCACAACATCGAGCTCTATCCCGGCAAGGGCGCTCAGCTCGTTCGCTCCGCCGGCGTTTCCGCACAGCTCATGGCCAAGGAAAACGGTATGGCTACCGTTCGTCTTCCCTCCGGCGAGTACCGCAAGGTTCGCCTTGACTGCTTCGCGGTCATCGGCCAGGTCGGCAACATCGACCACTCCAACATCTCCATCGGCAAGGCAGGCCGCAAACGCCACATGGGCATCCGTCCTACCGTCCGCGGCTCCGTCATGAACCCCTGCGACCACCCCCACGGCGGTGGCGAGGGCCGCGCACCTGTTGGTCACTCCGGTCCTATGACTCCCTGGGGCAAGCCCGCTCTGGGTCTCAAGACTCGCAAGCATCATAAGCGCTCCGATAAGCTGATCGTGAAGCGTGCAGGTAAGTAAGAGAGGAGTTTAAGACAATGGGTAGAAGCATTAAAAAAGGACCTTTCGTCCAGGCTGCTCTTATGAAGCACGTTGAAGCGATGAACGCTTCCGGCAAGAAGCAGGTCATCAAGACCTGGAGCCGCGCCTCCACGATCTTCCCCGAATTCGTTGGTCACACCTTTGCCGTCCACGACGGCCGCAAGCATGTGCCTGTGTATGTGACTGAGGACATGGTTGGCCACAAGCTGGGTGAGTTCGTTCCCACCCGTACCTTCAAGGGCCACACTGGTAATTCTAAGTAATAGAGGGAGGAACACAACATGGAAGCTCGGGCAATTCTTCGTTATGCCCGCATTAGTCCTCGTAAGGTGTCTATCGTTATGGACCTGATCCGTAACAAGCCCCTGGACGAAGCGCTGGCAATCCTGCAGTACACCCCGAAGGCAGCTTGTGAGCCCCTTCTGAAGCTGGTGAAGTCTGCAGCCGCTAATGCGGAAAACAACTTCAATATGGACAAGAACAACCTCTACGTCGCCGAGTGCTACGTTTGCCCCGGCCCGACGCTGAAGCGCATGATGCCTCGTGCACAGGGCCGCGGCTACCGCATCCTGAAGCGCACCAGCCACATGACCGTTGTTCTGAAAGAGAAAGAGTAAGGAGGGAAAACAATGGGCCAGAAAGTAAATCCGCACGGCATTCGTGTCGGCGTTATTAAAGACTGGGACAGCCGCTGGTTTGCCTCCAAGAAGGATTTCAGCGATAACCTCGTCGAGGATCACAAGATCCGCACTGAGCTGAAGGCTCAGCTGAAGGACGCTGGCGTCCCCAAGATCGAGATCGAGCGCACTGTGGATCCTTCCACTTCCGCTCCTCGCGTTAATGTTAACATCTACTGCGCTAAGCCCGGTATGGTCATCGGCAAGGGCGGCGAAGAGCGCATCGCCCTGCAGAACAAGCTGACCAAGGAGTATGGCAAGACCGTTATCGTCAATGTCATCGAGGTGAAGAGCCCCTCCACCAACGCACAGCTGGTTGCTGAGGACATCGCTCGTCAGCTGGAGAACCGCGTCACCTTCCGTCGTGCTATGAAGCAGTGCATGCGCAATGCCATGAGCCCCCGCGATCGCGCAACCGTTCCCGCAAAGGGCATCAAGGCAATGTGCTCCGGCCGTCTGGGCGGCGCTGATATCGCCCGCACCGAGAGCTACCACGAGGGCACCATCCCCCTGCAGACCCTGCGCGCCGACATCGACTACGGCTTTGCAGAGGCTGCTACCACCTACGGCCGCATCGGCGTCAAGGTGTGGGTCTACAAGGGCGAGGTCCTGAAGAGCGCTAAGACCGCTCAGAAGAAGGAAGGAGGCAACAAGTAATGTTACTGCCTAAGCGTGTTAAGTACCGCCGCGTTCAGCGCGGCCGCATGACCGGCAAGGCTACCCGCGGCAACGTGGTGTGCCAGGGCCAGTACGGCCTTGTTGCTCTGGAGCCGGCATGGATCTCCTCCAAGCAGATCGAGGCTGCCCGTGTTGCCATGACTCGTTACATCAAGCGTGGCGGCAAGGTCTGGATCAAGATCTTCCCCGATAAGCCCGTTACCGAGAAGCCCGCTGAGACCCGTATGGGTTCCGGTAAGGGTTCCCCCGAGTATTGGGTCGCAGTAGTCAAGCCCGGCCGTGTCATGTTTGAGATCGCCGGTGTTTCCGAAGAGGTCGCCCGTGAGGCACTGCGTCTGGCCAGCCACAAGCTGCCCATCAAGACGAAGATCGTCAAGCGCGAGGATCTCGAAGCCCAGGAAGTAGGTGAATGAGATGAAGGCAACTGAAGTACGTGCAATGACCGTGGAGCAGCTGAACGAGAAGCTGGACTCCTTGAAGAAGGATCTGTTCTTCCTGCGTATGCAGCACGCAACCAATCAGCTGGACAATCCTCTCAAGATCGCCGAGACTAAGCGCGACATCGCCCGCGTGAAGACCGTTATCCGTGAAAAGGAGGAGAACTGAAATGGAAGAGAAGAGAATTTCCTCCCGCAAGACCAGAGTCGGTAAGGTCGTTTCCGACAAGATGGACAAGACCGTGGTCGTCGCTATTGAGGACCGCGTCGCCCATCCTCTGTATAAGAAGATCGTCGGCCGCACCTACAAGCTGAAGGCTCATGACGAGCAGAACACTTGCGGTGTTGGTGACGTCGTTAAGGTGATGGAGACCCGCCCCCTGTCCAAGGACAAGCGTTGGCGCGTGGTCGAGATCGTCGAGAAGGCTAAGTAAGGAGGTGCCGCAAGTATGATTCAGCAAGAGTCCTATCTGAAGGTTGCCGATAATACCGGTGCCAAGGAGATCAAGTGCATCCGCGTTCTGGGCGGCTCTAAGGTCAAGTACGGCAACATCGGCGACGTCATCGTTGCCTCCGTGCGTAAGAGCACTCCCGGCGGTCAGGTGAAGAAGGGCGAGGTCGTCAAGGCCGTTATCGTCCGCAGCGCCAAGGGCGTCCGCCGCAACGACGGCACCTATGTCCGCTTTGACGAGAACGCTGCCGTCCTCATCAAGGACGACAAGAATCCCCGCGGCACCCGTATCTTTGGGCCCGTCGCCCGCGAGCTGCGCGACAAGGATTATATGAAGATCCTGTCCCT
>OHSM01000738.1_pt1 | contig 9618 bp, 7 predicted proteins | sample 1578671 | NCBI WGS metagenome assembly OHSM01 (sample SAMEA3879591, study PRJEB24766) | human gut metagenome | biome: human-associated habitat; feature: feces | place: USA | collected 1985/1987 | reverse complement strand
AATCGTCGATTCGACAAACGATGACAGCGTTGGACAAAAAATTAGTCCTTCCAAGACGGGACAGGTCTTTCACCACAATAACCGCTATACAGACATAGCCAGAAGTGACCCTCATTACTGATGAGGGTCAGGGTAGAAAAACCCTCATTTGAAATGAGGATAACACGATTATGGAGGAAATCAGCCATGCCAACACTTGAATGGATTGGAAAGAGCAAGGTCATCAATCATCATCAGGAAGTTCCGTTCCGGGTGTTGGAGCGCAAGTACAGCTTTGACGAAAGCGGGCAGCATAACGAGGACAACGGCAGCGAAAACATGATCATCCGGGGCGACAATCTGGAAGCCCTGAAAGCCCTGCTGCCCCGGTATGAGGGGCGCGTCAAGTGCATCTACATCGATCCGCCCTACAACACTGGCAACGAGGGCTGGGTTTATAACGACAACGTCAACGATCCGAAAATCAAAAAGTGGCTGGGTGAGGTTGTCGGCAAAGAGGGAGAGGATTTGACCCGCCACGACAAGTGGCTGTGCATGATGTACCCGCGCTTGAAGCTGCTGCAAAAGCTGCTGGCGGACGATGGTGTTATTTTCATCAGCATTGATGATACTGAATGCTCTAATCTCATTCTAATTTGTAATGAGATTTTTGGAGCAAGCAACTTTGTTGCAAATGTTTCATGGCAGAGAACCTATTCGCCACGCAATGATTCCAAGGGAATTGTAAGCGAGGTTGAGCATCTTGTTGTGTTCAGTAAAAATCCAGGCTGGCAACCGAATAAACTCCCCCGCACAGAAGCAATGGATTCCCGCTACAAAAATCCAGACAACGATGTTGCACCGTGGAAAAGTAGTGACGCTTTTGCTCCGGGCGCAGCTACCCATCAAGGAATGGTTTATGCGATTCAGCACCCATTCACAGGAGAAATGCTTTATCCGTCAAATGGGCGGTGCTGGCGTTATCAGCAATCCTCAATGCTGGAATATATGCAAGGTTGGTGCAATTACCGCCTTGAAAACCTACATGATGAAAAAGAGCGGGCAAGAGTTTGTGGCATAGATGAATCAGCGGTAAGAAAAGATGTACTTGCTATCGTACTGGAAGAGCCGTTGGAGGTATCAGCGGCAAAAGCCCAAAAAGTATATAACCGTGGCAGATGGCCCGGTTTCTATTTCACCAAGGGCGGGTATGGCGGTATTGCGCGTAAAACGTACCTTGAAAATGTAGGCGGCAGACTTCCAACCAACCTCTGGATGTACGAAGAAACGGGGCATACCGACGAAGCAAAAAAAGAGCTTATCAGCTTGTTCGGTGGACGTTCTCCGTTTGATACGCCTAAGCCCACCCGCCTACTCGATTTTGTTTTGAAAGTAGCTGGAACGAGCGAAACCCTTATGCTTGATTCCTTCGCTGGCTCTGGGACAACCGCACATGCAGTTTTGAACGCCAACAAAGCGGACAACGGTAATCGTCACTTCATCTTAATTGAGATGATGGACTACGCCGACAGCATCACCGCCGAGCGCGTGAAACGTGTTATCAAGGGCTACGGCGAGGGCAAAAACGCCGTAGAGGGTACGGGTGGCAATTTCAGCTTCTATGACTTGGGCGAACCGCTGCTTGTGGGCGATTGCCTGAATGAAGCCGTTGCCCCGGAGAAAATCCGGGAATACATCTGGTTCATGGAAACCAAGCAGCCCTACGCCCCACCCATCGGCGACAATCCGTATTACCTCGGCAAGCACAACAGCACAGGCTATTACTTCTACTACGAGCCGCAGCGCGTGACGGTGCTGGACTATGCGTTTCTCTCCACCATCACGGAAAAGGCGGACGGCACGGTGATCTATGCCGACCGCTGCTCCATCAGCGAGGACAAGCTGGCAAAAATGGGCGTCACATTCAAAAAGATTCCGCGCGATATTAGCAGATTGTAAGGGGGTGTTCGCTATATGGAACTGAAAACATATCAGAAAAAGGTGATAGCGGACTTGACCCGCTATCTGGAACTGCTGAACGAAACAAAGAGTGACGCAGCGGCGTTTCGTCTGTTCTGGCAGGAGAAATCAGCCCCGACTTTAGGGCTATACCAAAACGTTATACCCGGTGTTCCGAACCTCTGCTTCAAGGTGCCGACAGGCGGCGGCAAGACCTTTATTGCCTGCAACGCCGTTCACCCTATCTTTGACGCGCTCCCCGCTACCAAGACAAAGGCGGTCGTGTGGCTTGTTCCGTCGGACGCGATTCTGACGCAGACGGCGAAAGCCCTGAAAGACACATCCCACCCCTACCGTCAGAAGATTGACGTGGATTTCGGCGGGCGTGTGGAGGTTTACACCAAGCAGGAGCTTTTGAACGGTCAGAACTTCAACCCCACCGCTGTAACAGAGCAGTTGTCGGTTATGGTGCTGTCCTACGATTCGTTCCGTGGGCGCGGCAAGGAGGTCTTGAAAGCCTATCAGGAGAACAGCAACCTTGCCGAGTTTGCAAAGGTGCTGGGTAAGCCCGACAGCCCCATTGAAAAAGCGGATGAAACCGCACTGTTCCAGATCATCAACCAGCTTAACCCGCTTGTCATCGTGGACGAGAGCCACCATGCCCGGTCGGAATTGAGCCTTGAAATGCTGGAAAACTTCAATCCCTGCTTTGTGCTGGATTTGACCGCCACGCCGAAAAAGGAGAGCAATATCATCTCCTATGTGGACGCGGTGCAGCTGAAAAACGAACACATGGTAAAGCTGCCCGTGATCGTCTATAACCGGGACAGCCAATCCGAGGTACTGATTGACGCGATCGACCTGCGGAACAAACTGGAAGAAATCGCAAGCGCGGAGTACGCCAAGACGGGGAAATATATCCGCCCTATCGCGCTGTTTCAGGCACAGCCGAAAGGCAAGGAGGACGCGACCACCTTTGAAAAACTGCGGGACAAACTGGTGGACGCCGGGATTCCCGCCGAGCAAATTGCCATTCGTACCGCTGATGTGAACGAACTGAAAAATGTGGAGTTGATGTCCCTAAGCTGTCCGATTCGATACATTATCACGGTCAATGCGCTGAAAGAGGGCTGGGATTGCCCCTTTACCTATATCCTTGCGTCTCTTGCCAATAAGACAAGTCAGGTTGACGTGGAGCAGATTTTAGGACGGATTCTCCGTCTGCCCCATACGAGCCAGCACACACAGAGCGCACTCAATATGTCCTATGTGCTGACTTCTTCCAACGACTTCAACAATACTGTGGCGCATATCGTCAAGGGCTTGAACAGCGCAGGATTCAGCGATAAGGACTATCGGATCGGTGAGTCCGCAAAACCGCAGGTTCCCGAACAGCCAGCAGAACAAATCACGCTGCCTGATCAACAAGGGTGTCCTGAAATGGAACCCCCTTTGGAAACCGCCGAGGACGATTTTTCGGGGCTGGATGGGAAATCTATCGGGGCAGAGTTGGAGCGGCGCAGAGAACAGGCACAAACGCCTGAAACTGCCCCGAAAGCCGACACCATGCTGGACGCTGCCGCAGAGGTCGAAAAGGCATATACAGACGCTATCCAACAGACAGACAATGACCCGATGATGGACAATCTTCCGTGGGAGGTGCGGGATAAAGTGAAATCATTCCAAGTAAACCCGCAGTTCCGGGAGGATATTGAAACGCTGCAAATCCCGCAGTTTTTCCTGAAAGTTGAGCAATCTTTGTTTACGGACGGTTCTTTTGAACTGCTGGACAAGGAAATGCTGGCAGAGGGCTTTACCCTCAAGGGCAAGGCATACGATATTGATTTTGCCGCCGCAGACGATGAAATCCGCGAAATCGACGTGCGGGAGCAGGACGGCGGTTTGCCAAAGGTGTTCAAGATGGAGAGCGCCGAGCAGCGGTACTTCAAGGAGTGGTTCAACAATCTGCCGCCGGAAAGCCGGGTGCGTCAATGCAAGGATATGATGTTCAATCAGCTTAACAAGCTGAATATGGTGGACGCTGCCGAACTGAAAGCCTACATAAACCGTATTGTGGACGATATGGATAAGGCGCAGCTTGCCGCTATGGAGAAAGCCCCGCTGGGCTATGCGGCGAAGATCCGCGCCAAAATTGAAGTGCTTCTGGAAGCCCACTACCGGGAAAACTTTGAAAGGTGGATGGAAACGGAGCGCATTGTCTGCAAGCCCTATTTCCGTCTGCGCCCCTCAATCCATCCTGTCACCTATACCGACATATATGCCCGTTCTCTGTATGCAGCAGAGGACGGTGACATGAACAAACTGGAACAGAAGTTGATTGTGGAATTGACCGCCCTGCCGAATGTCCGCTGGTGGCACAGAAATATTGCACGTCAAGACTTTGCAATCAACGGCTTTATCAAGCACTACCCCGATATTCTGATTATGACCCAAAGTGGCAAGCTCATCTGCGCGGAAACCAAGGGCGAACATCTGAAAAACGATGACAGCAGGGAGAAGATTGCACTCGGTCAAGCGTGGAGAACAGCGGCGGGCAAGGATTTCCGCTATTACATGGTGTTTGAGAATGACGAAAACCTCTTGCCGGGTGCGGTGAGTATGAGCCAGTTTATCGACACGGTTAAGGCATTGTAAATCAAATAACCATATATCCGTCACTTGCAGGGGGCGATAAAATCTACCCCCGATAAGAAGCAGTGCCGATTCGGGCAGCAGGAGCAATTCTGCTGCTCGTTTTCTTTTGTGTGACCCCCGGCTCATGCGCCGCCGGGTAGTCATAAATAACAATCAGCAAGGAGGTTAATTGTCCAATGAAAAACAGTAAGCGAGGAGGTGCGCCGCCTATGAACCACATCGGGAATATCCGTATATCTGCAAGGGAGGGCTTATATGGCAAAGAAACTTGACCCTCAAGAGATAGAGCAGTCCCGCCGAAAAAAGACTCGTGCCGATAATCGGGAAGAACGCAAGGAGCGCATACATGACGGAATCCGCAAAAATCGGGAAAGCGGCGGTGTAATTGTAATACCGCCGCCCCCAGTCGTACAAGCGCAAGGGCAGACCACCCGAAAAATGCGTGTTGCAGCTTATGTCCGTGTCAGCACACAGGAAGAACAGCAAGTAGGCAGTTTCGAGATGCAAATTGTCTATTTCAAATCCAAAATCGAGAGCAATCCCGATTGGGAGTTAGTAAAAATCTATCAAGATTACGGCGTAAGCGGCACTTCCACGAACAAGCGGCAGGGATTTAAGGACATGATTGATGACGCAAAAGCAGGCAAGATTGACCTAATTTTGACAAAGGGCATAAATCGCTTTGGTAGAAATACGGTTGATATTTTGAACAATTTGCGTACTCTGAACGCCTTGACTCCACCTGTCCCGGTGCGATTTGAAAGCGAAGGGCTGTCCTCTATCGGGGATGGCAGCAACAATCTACTGATAGCGGTCTTGTCAGCACTTGCAGAATTGGAATCACAGCAAAAGAGCGAAGCCATCAAAAACGGTATTCGCTGGCGCATGGCAGAGGGTATCTACCAATTCTCGGTGATAAACACGCTTGGCTACTATTGGGACCACTTCGGACGATTGCTGATCGAGCCAACAGAAGCAAAGATTGTTGAGTACATCTACGAAAGCTGTTTGGAAGGTGCAACCCCCGCAGAAATTGCCGCCGCGCTGACCGAGCAAGGCATCAAATCGCCTAAAGGGAAAGATTTTTGGCGGGCTGCTACTATTCGCGGTATTCTCCGGAACGAGAAATATTGCGGGGACGCACTCATGCAGAAAACTTGTACGATTGATTTTCGGGAGCATAAGTCAGTGAAAAACACTATGCTCAACAAGTATTTCAAAGAGGAACACCACACAGCAATCATAAAAAAATCCGATTGGCAGAAGGTGCAACAGATTTTAGATGAAAAGCCACTACCCGGCAAATCGGCAAGGCTACACGCTATGCCAAAGCGGTTCACGGTCACACGTTCTAAAGACAAGTATTTCAGAGGGTATATCATTTTAGACCCGCGCTGGACAGCTTCGGAACGCCGCGAACTGCTGAAAGAGCTGAAAAATCTCTAATACCGAAAGGAAAATCCATTATGAAATTTGATTTTAACGCACTGAACTTTGAGATCCTTGATGCGAACACCAACGCATACCCCGACATTTTCATTAACCAGAACGGTGTCACCTTTACGAAAAAGGTACTTGATGACCTGAACTATCCTGCTTTTGTCCTGTGCCAGCTTGACGCAAAAAACAAGGTTTTTGCGGTTCGTATGTGTAAGAGTAGTGAGCAGAGGGGCTACAAGTTCTCCAAGCCGAAGGGTGAGCAGAAGGCCACGGTCAGCATCACCAACAAGAATCTGGTTGACCCCATTCGTGCCGCTATGGAGGGCGTTTGGCAAAGCGATAAACGCTATCGTGTGCGTGGCTTTTGGGTCGCAGACGCAAAAACGATGTGTTTTGACCTCTCCGAGGGTGTGCAGGAGGATTATAGAAATGCCGCCAGCGATAATGAAAGCGAGGAATAAATCGGTGAACGGATTGTTCACCGTCTGAACTTCCGAATGACAGTGGGGCAAGCTCATTATGGGCTTGCCCCTTGCTTAAATAAAGGCGGGTATTTGCAGATTGTAACGCACAAGGGGCAGATAAGTGAAATGTAGGGTGGTAATATGGCAGAGAAAAATAAACGGCGCACAAGCGATAATATCCCCGATATTTGCCCCGAAGGACAACAAAAAAACAGGCGTGGGAGTTGTTAGCGTCCCACACCTGTTGGAAAACTGATTTGTAGCAGCGGCGTACCTATATCCCTCGTGTAAGTTTTCTCTACGCCATTTTTACGCCATTTTCGTATAGAGAAGCATAGGAAAACATGAAGTTATATATGGTTGGTTTGTTCCAAAATCCGCTTCAAATCAAGTAATATTCGTATTTATTGAGGATTATTGAGATATAAAATCAGGTAGCGGTCCTCCGATACCTAATTTCATATATACTCATTCTCCTTCGATTTTTCCTTGATTTGCAAGGGTTTTCGGGTTTTGGCTTTTCGGCTACTACGCCATTTTTACGCCATTTTCGCATTGAGTTTTATGTCAGAAAACCCTTTTGACTCAAACTGCCGTACAGCTTGGTCGAGCGAATCGGTAGTTACATGAACATACCTATCCATCGTTGTCTTGATACTGGCATGACCCAATAGCTTTTGCAGCACTTTCGGCTGCATACCACTTTCGATGGCTCTTGTGGCGTAAGTATGGCGTAGAGCGTGCATACAAAAGCGATTTATCCCTGCTTCGTCGCAGAGCTTGTAAAGGTGGGTATCATAGGAGCTGTTCTTCGCTGGCTCTCCTGTACGCCAGTTGATAAAAACAAGGTCACGCATAACAAGCTGTGAGGTTGTGCCTGTGCGCCTGTCTATGTATTCAAGCGTCTGTGAAAGCAAGGGAGACTCTTTCCTGTTATCCCGGCTATCCCAAATGCTTTTCAGAATATCGTAGGCTCTGTTCGTCAAGGGAATTGTGCGATAACTCTGTTGAGTCTTTGGAGGACCTGCACGCCAGTATTTTTGAGCGTGCCTAAACTCCAAAGTCTTGTTGACCGTAAGTGTTCGTTTTTCAAAGTCAATCGCATCCCAAGTTAATCCAATCATTTCGCCAGTACGCAAGCCTGTTTCGAGGATAAGGGCGTATTGGTTATAGTTGTGGGAACGCTGGGCAACTTCAAGAAAACGTTGTTGGTCATCGCAAGTAAGAAACTTTATATCATCCACAGCACGAACTGGCTTTGTAAACCGCACACCATCCATTGGGTGTCTGGCAATCAAGTCATTCATTTTCGCCGCCTTGAACAATGTGCCCATAGCAATATAGGCTTGTCGGATAGTAGAACCAGCATAATCAGCGTCCATCCGAATCAAGACTTGCTTACAGTGCATGGGCTTGACATTGGCAATCGCCATTCTACCGATAACGGGCTGAATGTTTTTGGAATATCGCTCCCGATAATTGCGGAGCGTATTAGGGGCTAAGTCACCTACTATATTTTCAATCCAGAAACTAAACCATTGGTCAACCGTTGTTTCGGTGGCAACAAAAACTTCTTCGTGCTTGTCGGCATATTTCGCTTCTTCCATCCAATTCCTTGCTTCGGGAATAGTCTGAAAATATTTCTCATGCCTTTTTCCTGTTTTATCAACAAATCGTGCGCTGTATAAACCGTCCTTTCTTTGGTAGATACCCTTACCGCAGTCTTTTCCTTTGAGATTTTTTCCCATGAAATGCTCCTTTCCCTTGAAGGGAAATGGACGCACTGCTACACGATAAGTATAGCAGATTTTGTCCATTCCCTCAAGTAGTTATTGTGAAAAACTCTCCGGCAATTTGTAAATTTTTCGGAACTTCTTATATCACCAGTTTCTCACTGATGAATTGCTCAAATTCCTTTCGTTTGACCAGCTTCTTTGTGCCGACAAACAAAACGAAGGGGCAGTTGGGCGAGCGGAGCATACTGTCGATCTTGTTGATGCCGATGTTGCTGTATTCTGCCGCTTCCTTGGTGGTCAGTGTCATTTTCAGATGGATCGGAACGGTGCCGATGCAATTCTCCATGTAAAAGCTCCTTTCTTGGGTTTATCAGCCGAGCAGACGAGCCGCCGTTTTCAGATTGTCGGCAGCGGTGCTTTTGCGGAAGCTGTCTCCATCGAACATGATCGGGACGCAGACCTCCAAGATGCGGTCATAAATTCGGCGGTCATCCAGATCGACAGCTTGCTTCATAACGGAAAGCGGGATATTCGTGGTGACGATCATGGGCTTGCCGGTCAGCAGCCGTTTGTCAACCACATCGAACACTCGCTCCTTACCGAAGCTGGTGTTACGTTCTGCCCCCAAATCATCCAGAATGAGGAGGTCGGGGCGCATAAGCGATTTCATGTAATTGTCGCGGTCCGAACCGAAGTTACCCTGCATACGGTTGACTACATCAGACATTCCCACAAAGAGGACGGACTCCAGACGGTCAATCAGAGCGTTGGCAATGCATCCAGCGGCATAGGATTTTCCCGTGCCGACATTCCCGAACAGGAGCAGCCCGATTCCTGCTTTTTTGAACTCGTCCCAGTTCTGCGCGTAACCCCTCGCCTTTGCAAGCTGGGGCGTTGTAACTGCGGCTGACTCAAACCGCCAGCCAGCGGCGGGCATATCGCGGAACGCCTCGCTGCGGAGCATCGTCATGTAAGACATTCTCTCATATTCCCGACGCTCCGCTTCTTCCCGTTCTCGGCGTTCGGCGACGCACTTGCACATAACCGGGTGCTTGGTAAAGCCCTGTGCCTGAAGGTCTGCGGGGTAAAAGGCTTCTTTCGGCGTATGGCACTTGCCGCAGTATTTCAGCCCATCAGCGGAATTGATGTAATCGTCAGGTGCGGCATTAGCCGCTTCAACGGCATCAACCATTTTTGTAAAAATCGGATTCATAGACACTCTCCCTCGTTATCGTCGTAAGTGTAGTTTTTCGCTCTCCTGCCCTTGCTGTCCTCGTCCAACCACTTCTTGATGGTGGCGTAATGATTGGCATAGTGCCTGTCATTGGAAGCCATGTACCGGGACAGCCGCTCAATGTATTCGGCAGCTTTGCCGGGATAAGCCG
>OHSM01000733.1_pt1 | contig 9670 bp, 7 predicted proteins | sample 1578671 | NCBI WGS metagenome assembly OHSM01 (sample SAMEA3879591, study PRJEB24766) | human gut metagenome | biome: human-associated habitat; feature: feces | place: USA | collected 1985/1987 | reverse complement strand
GCCTATGAGGCGGCCGACAAAGGCCGTCGCGGCAAGGCGTTCCGGTTGGCAAAGTCCACGAGTGTCAATAGCGAAGTATCGGCCGCGCTGGTTACGTTGCGGGATCGTTCCCGTAATATGGTCCGTAACAACGGATGGGCGCGGCGGGCTGTCGAAGCGATCACCAAGCACACGATCGGCGATGGCATCCAGCCGGCGCCTGACGCCGATTTGGCAACTTGCCAACTCGTAAAACGACTTTGGAGCAAATGGGCCAATTCGACCGCCTGCGACTGGTATGGCAAAACGACATTTTACGGGTTGCAGGAATTAGCGATGCGGTCCATCGCTGAGAGTGGCGAAGTGTTGATTTTGAGACGCTGGGTCATGCCCGACGACAACAACCCGCTACCGCTCCAGTTGCAAGTTTTGGAGGGCGACCAGCTCGACCACACCCGAAATGGCAGCAACGATATGGGTTATTGTCGGCTTGGGGTTCAATTCAGCAAAGAGGGGCGCCTGCTCGGTTACTGGCTTTTTGATTACCACCCCGGCGACAGCTTTATCGTTGCACCGGCGCTTGCCAGCAAGTTTTACCCCAAGGAGGATGTGCTACATGCTTTCGAGGTGTTGCGGCCTGGACAGGTCCGAGGCTTGCCGATCGGAGTGTCGGCGTTTATGAAAACGAGCGATTTTTCCGACTACGAGGATGCCCAGCTCGTAAAGCAAAAGGTGGCCGCGTGCTTCGCCGCATTTGTATTGGGGTCGGAAGATGACGGTGGCGAGGATGGTGCGATAGGTATCGAGCGCTTGGAGCCTGGCATCGTCGAACACCTCGGAGCTGCCGAATCGGTAGAGTTCGCCAATCCGCCCAGCGTGTCCGATTACGATGCTTACGCCAGCCGCATATTGCAGGGAATGGCCGCTGGCTATGGCATCACCTACGAAATGCTGACGATGGATTATAGCCGTGTGAATTTTACCTCGGGGCGCATGGCGAAAATCGACGTTACGGCCAACTTCAAAAGCTGGCAGTATTTTATGATCGTACCGCAGATTTGTGCCCCCGTGTGGAATTGGTTTATCAGCGCGTGTATGATCAAGGGAGAGTTGTCCCGATATATATCCGCCGACTGGACGGCACCTCGCATTCAGCAGCTCGATCCGCAGCGCGAGACCGCCGCACAGGTCGATAGGATCAAGGCCGGTCTTGCGACGATCAGCGAGACGATCCGAGAGATGGGGCGCGAACCCGAGGAGTTTTTCAAAGAATATAAACAGGACATCGACCGGCTGGCCGAGTTGGGTATTACCATTGACAGCGTGAATACCGCCGCTACGGTCGTCCAAAAAGAAAATAGCAATGGCAAAACAGGAAACGAATAACCGCACCATGGGCGTGCTGTACGGGCGGGCGCTCGTGCAGCCTACGACCATCGACCAGGAGGCCCGCGAGGTAGATGTCGTTTGCGCGACCGAAAAAATGGTTACGCGCTTCAGCTGGGACGAAGACTACGACGAAATGCTGGTCTGCGAAGCATCCGCCGTTCGAATGGACCGCGCAAATCAGGGGCTTCCGCTTTTGGACTGTCATAATTCGTACTCGGTGCACAGCCAAGTCGGTCGCACGGTCAAGGTGTGGATCAACGAATCGCGCCAGCTTTGCGCTCGCGTTCGTTTCTCCAGCCGTCCCGAGGTGGCCGGACTGTTCCAGGATGTGGTGGACGGGATCGTCAAAGGGATCTCGGTCGGCTACGAAATCTACAAGTTCGAGCGCGAGGAGCGCCCAAACGGTGCACGGCCTATCTACCGGGCTACCGACTGGATGCCGATCGAAATTTCCCTCGCTCCAGTACCCGCCGACATCGACAGCGGCATCCGCACAGGACAACAGCAGCATCCGGTCGAAATCATAAACAAACGAATCACAAATACCACCACCAACATGAAAAAAACGAGAGCAACAGAAACAGGTAAGACCATGGAGTACGTCGTCGAGGGCGATCCCGTAAAGCAGGGAGACATCGTAACCGTTGATGGCGTTAAGGGCGTTGCCCTTTCCGATGGCGAAGTGGGCGATACCATTACACTCACACTGATTGAGGAAGAGGTCACGCCGACTGACTCCGACGAAGCCAAAACGAACGAGGATGTAGTTGCAGCGGCCGAGGATGCAGCAGCCGCAGCCGAGGATGCAGCCGCAGCTGCTAAAGATGCCGCAGCTGCGGTAACTGAAGCTACCGGAGGAACGGAACAGACAGAAGAGAACCGCAAGCGAACGCAAGCGATCCAGCAAATGGCCCGTGCCGCTGGCCTTTCCGCCGATTACGCGCTGGCACTGGTCGGTACCGATCTTACCGTGGAGCAGTGCAGCACCGCGATTATGCGACGGCTGGCTAAACGAAGTCAGGAAAACGGCGTGAACGGTAACCATAGTGTCCGTGCGACCGGCTTGGATGCTGGCACCAAGAAGCGTATGGCCGTGGAGAACGCACTGCTGCACCGCATTTATCCGTCCAAGTTCTCGTTGGACGCCGGCGCCCGCGAATTTCGCGGCATGACCATGGTAGAGATCGGGCGCGAACTGTTGTCCGAGCGCGGTATCAACACCCGAGGCTTGGATCGTTCCGAAGTGGCCAAAATGGTTTTCAACCGTGCGCACAGCACCAGCGACTTTCCGCTGTTGTTCGAGGGTGTGATCAACAAGATGTTGCGGGCACAGTATGAGTTCGCACCGGAGTTTTGGGACAAAATCGCCCGACAGACCAGCGTGGACGATTTCCGTGCACGCGGTCTTTACTCGGCCGGTGTCGCCAATGGCATGAAGAAGATCCCCGAGGGTGGAGAAATCAAGTACACAACGCTTAAGGAAAGCAAGGAGCAGATCCGCGTCGAGACGTTCGGCGAGGGCATCAGTTACACCCGGCAGGCGTTCATCAACGATGATTTGGGCGTGTTCTCGATCATCCCGTCGGCATTCGTCCGCCATTGGGATATGCTCCGTGGAAACCTCGTGTGGGGTCTGCTGACCGACAACGTGAAGATGTCCGACGGCAAGGGGATTTTCGATGCTACCCACGGCAACCTCCTCACGGGTGCCAGCAGCGCATTAAGCGAGGAGAGTCTTGCGGCGGCAAAGACGGCGATGATGAAGCAGAAAGACATCGCGGGACAGATTATTCGCATGGTGCCACGTTACCTCATTGTGTCACCTGAGAACGAGATGATGGCCAAAAAACTGGTAACAGCGACAACGCCCGTCAAGTTCGAGGACGTGAACGTTTTCGCCGGTGCGTTCGACGTGATCGTCGAGCCGCGATTGACCGATCCAAAAGCTTGGTATCTGATGGCCGACCCGTATGCAGTGGATAGTCTCTACTACGCATACCTGGAGGGCAACGAGGGTCTGCGTGTGGACAGCACAGAGGAGTTCAAAACCGACTCCATGGACTATGCCGTCCGTGGCGATTTCGGTGCTGCGGCGATCGACTATCGTGGCATCGTGAAAGCAGCGGGGAAATAGCGTAACGGCAAACTTCCCGCAGGGGCGGAATTTATCGTGCCTGCCCCTATTTTAAGCAAAAACTAAAAATACAGAGCAATGAAAAACTTCATCCAGGATGGTAAGACCATCGAGTATAAAGTCGCAGAAACTGCGATCAAGAGCGGTGATGTACGCGTAATCGGTGACGTCGCTGGTGTTGCCGTTACTGACGGCGCCGTGGACGAAACCGTCGTGTTGAACGTTACGGGCGTGTACGAATTGGCCAAAGGTACCGGTGCAATCACGCAGGGCCAAAAGGTGTATGCTGCTGCCGACGGTTCCGGTATTGTGGCAACGGCCGAGGATAACAAGGCTGTCGGATGCGCTTGGGAGGCTGCCGACGCAGGCGATACCACGGTGTTGGTCAAGTTGAACGTATAACCTCCGAGCGTATGAACAACCGATTTGACAGGATGGCCAAAATAGCATCTTCGACCATTTCCAACCTTATGGGCGAACCCGCTGTTTGGCTATCCCCAAATCGGGGAAATATTCCCGGACGGGCGTTGTTCAAGGACCCGAGCGAACCCACGCAGATCGGAGACTCCGAGGGCTACGAATATAGACCGAGCACGGCCACCGCAGAGTATTACGAAGGTAATTTCGTCGGGCTGAAGCAAGCCGTGGATGCCGAAACGACCGAATACCTCGAAATACGTGGAAAACGGTATTTGATTACTGCGGTGGACACCAAATTTGACGGAAAAACCTATGTGGCGCATTTGACACCGCACGCCGAAAGCGAAGAATAGATCATGGAGCAACCAATGACAACCAAGGCAGACGCCAGCATGTCCCCTTACGAAAGGTATGAGGACGAGCTGGTCACGTTGTTGCAGATGCCGGGTGTCGATGTCAAGCCGTTACCCAAGATCGAGGCTCTGGAGTTGCCGCGTCAGACCGAGAAACCGCAGATTTTCGTGCTGGTAAACGGTACGGAGTTCGCCGAACGCGAGGAGTTGGCCGTCGTGGCTCAACTGGGAACCGTTCAATGCGAACTATTCATCCGCGCGAAAAACCGGCGGGGAAAACTGGGTCTTTTTGATGTTTACGAGGCGGCGAAATCCCGTCTTTTGGGGCATCGGATGCTGGGTGCGAAAACACCCATTTACTTTAATTCGTTCGGCTATGTTTCGGGCCTGCACAACTATTGGCAATATGCGCTTACATTTTCATTTGCAGCCTATACTGTCGAAGCAGACCGCCCCGATAGTGTGCCGACGATCAAGGAAATCAAAAACGAATTTACTGAAAAATGAAAAAGTACGAGGTAGTAAGTCCTTACGTTGTTTTCAGCGTTAAGGCCGGCGCAGGTCGAAAGGAGTACGCGTTGAAAAAAGACGATGCCGTCGAGTTGCCAGAGAATGACATCGCGGTTCGTGCGATGGTAGCCCGCCGCCAAATCAAAGAGGTGGCTGCGACAACTGTCGAACCGGCTGACAGCAAAAAGAAATAGCCGGATAAATACAAACCACGCCGGAAACGGTATAACAATTTTATGACATGGCAGATTTTTTACATGGTATAGAGCACATCAACGTCACCAGCGACACGGTGCCCGTGAACGACATCGTTACGGCGGTTATCGGGCTGGTGGGTACAGCGGATAAGGGCGACACTAACGTCCTCACGTTGTGCAAGAGCGCGGCGGACGATGCCGCATTCGGTACAAAAGGAACCATCCCCGAAGCACTTAAGGCGATCCGCATGCAAGACAGCACTGCCGGCAGCGCCTTGGTGTTTGTCGTCAAAGTAAAGGATGCCACCGCCGAGATCACCGGCGCCGACATTGTGGGTACGGTTTCCGAAACGGGTGAGCGTACAGGTCTTAAACTGTTTGAGACCGCAGGAAACAAATACGGCTTTGAACCGATGATCTACATCGCACCGCGATATTCCGCATTGGATGCAGTGAAGCAGGAGTTGATTGTCATTACTGAGAAAACCGAGGCGATGGCATATATTGACACACCCGACGGCTGGGGCTTCAACCAAGCCATTGAGTCGCGCGGTGCGGACTTTGCCACACTCAAAGCCGGGCAAAAGCTTCTTTTCCCGCATGTCCTTGTTGCGAACCCGGAATATAACCCGGATGTCGAGGACCCAGGGGAAAGATACCTCACGCTCCCGGTGTCAGCTTACGCGGCGGGTTTGCGGGCCAAAGTCGATTTAACAGAAGGATGGCATGTGTCATCGTCGAACCACGCCTACACGGGGATCGAGGGTACCGACGTGCCCATCACGTTCGCGCTCTCAGATAAAACATGTGAGGCCAACCTGCTGAACGCACAAGGCATCACGACAGTTGTTAATATGTACGGCAACGGCATTGTGGAATGGGGAAACTACACCGCAGCGTTCCCCAGCACCACCACTCCCGACGCGTTCGAGTGCGTTCGCCGGTCACTGATGATCATGAAGCGTTCGATCACGATGGCCTGCGCCCAGTTTATCGATGTTAAGCAGGTAAAACAGGCCGACATCGACCTGGTTCGCAACATCGTGAACCAGTACTACAACCGGCTGACAGCCGAAGGTAAGATCGTTTACGGGCAGTGCTTTTTCGACCCTGCGAAGAATCCGGCCACCGAGTTGGCACAGGGATACGTCACGTTTTCCAACGAGTGGACGCCCGCCGTGCCTATGCAGCGCATGACGTTCGACCACAAAATCGACATTAACAAACTCTCAACCATCGAATAGCCATGAATATCGCAAAAGTTTACGACGCAAACGTCTATGTGAACAATGCCAGCAAGCACGGGCTGGCGTCGGAGATCACCGCCCCGACCATTACGGCCCTTATGACCGATTACAAGGCTATGGGCATGATTGGTTCGGCCGAGTTTTTCAACGGGTTCGATAAACTCGAAACGACGATCAAATGGACGTATCCGGACAACGAGGCGCAGAAAGCTTTCGGAAATTTCCTCAAGCCCGTGGACCTGATGATCCGTTCCAGCAAAGCGGAATACGACAACACGGGAATCACGGAGGAGAAGCCCATCGTGATGTACATACGCGGGTACTCCAAGACACTCCCCGGTGGCGCGTTCAAGGCCAAGGAGGACACCGAACTGGAGTCCACCGTTTCCGTCCAGTATTATAAGTTGGAAATAGACGGTGAGGAGATCGTCGAAATCGACGTAATCAATAACATCTACAAAGTCGGCGGCGAGGACTTGCTGGCTGAACGTAGGCAAAACCTTGGATTGTAATGGGACAGCAAGCACTGAATCGCAAGCCGAATTTGTCAGTTCGGCGGCGGCTCCAGCTCGACGCCAACACCGAGATCGCTGAGATTGGTATCACGGTACGCAAGCAGATGGAGCTAACCAACAACAAGAGCCTGACGGACGTCGAGCGCGGCATGCACCTGATGGCCGCCAAAATTCTCGTAAACGGTCAGCCGATCGTTTACGACGATCTGATGGACGGCTTCACTACCGAGGAGATGGATAAGATCACCGAGTTCCTTTTCCCCGACGCAAAAAAAGAGGTAGAAAGGGACATCTCAAAAAACGGATAAGGTCCGACGCTGGCGCAAGGGTGCTAATCAGACAAATCCCACATGCGGATATTGTTTTTTTAGCACACTTCACCGGCGGCGGAATAGATGGCGTTCTCGATCTGATCGTGGAAGATTATTTTGCCTACTTGGACCGCGCAGTCGAGATTTACGAAAAAGAGATCACAACACCCCGCCGGGTGGTATTATCCGGCATCGAAAAGCGATAACGACACATGGCAGCCAACACTCTGAAATTAGCGTTCATTTTGTCTGCAACGGATAAAATGAGCCGCATTATAGACGAGGCCGTCAAAAAATCGACGGACAAACTTTCTGCATTCGAGCGTACCACAAGCAAAATAGGTCGCTCAATGACGAAAGCAGGAACCGTCATGCTGGGCGCGAGCGCAGCCGTCGGAGGTAGTATTTTGGCCGTTGGAAAATCGACAGCCGATTACGCCGGTGATATGTACGATATGGCCCGGGGAGCCGGGATCGGTGTAGAGGCATTCCAAAAACTTGCGTATGCCGGTAGGATGTCAGGGGTCGAAACTGAAAAATTGTCCGCGTCGTTAGTGAAGTTCGACAGAATGGTCGCCGAAGCTACCGGCGGAAATAAGACGTACATGCAGACGTTCGAGGATCTCGGTATCAAAATCAAAGACAGTGCGGGTAATCTCCGCCAGCCGAACGAGATTTTCGAGGATGTAGCCGATATTTTTCATAATACCGAAGACGGCATCGGAAAGACCGCTTTGGCGGTTGAATTGTTCGGCAAGTCGGGTGCCGATCTGATCCCTATGCTGAACGATGGCAAGGCCGGTCTAAAAGCGTTTTACGCCGAAGCCGAGCGTTTGGGACTTGCGTTAAGTAACGAGATGATTGCCAAGGGCGACGCATTTAGCGACCAACTCGAAAATATCGGAGAGCAGGTCAAAGGCGTTAAGTTACAGTTAGGTGCAGCACTGATCCCAGCATTGTCGGCGGCAACCGAAAAAATATCAAAGGTTATCGATAAGATAACAAAATGGGTACAGGAAAATCCCGAACTGGCCGCCACAATCGGCAATATAGCGATGACCACGGGTAAATGGATCGCTATATTAGGCACGGCTGCCATTGCGATCGGTAGCGTGACGTTCATCGTCGGGCAGTTCGGTAAGGTATTCCGAATAGTGTCTGATTCCATAAAAATTGGTACCAAAATCGTCAGCGAGTACAAAAACGGCATGTTGTTGTTTCGTATGCAATATGCGTTATTCTCCGTTTGGTCGAAGATCGCCGCCGCCGGCCAGTGGGTATTTAATACATCCTTGTACGGGTGTCCAGTGGTGTGGATTGTCGCCGGTATCATGGCGATTATCGCAGCCGTGGTATTGTTGGTCAAGTACTGGGACGAGGTGGCCGCATGGTTTAAAAAGTTGTGGGACGCTATCGTCGGGATATTCAAAGCAGCGTGGGAAGCGATCAAAAAGGTGTGGAGCACTGTAACGGGCTGGTTCTCGAACTTGTGGGGCAGGATCAAGGCCGGTGCGGGGAAAGCTTGGGATGGCATCAAAAATACCATCAGCAAGGCCCGCGAGGGAGTGCAAAAGGCATGGGGATCAGTGAAAGGCTGGTTCTCTAACCTTTGGGGTAACGTCAAGAGCGGCATTTCGAACGCATGGGGAGGGATCAAAGACTGGTTCAGCAACCTGCAACCCGTCGAATGGATGCGCGGCGCGTGGGAGAATGTGGGGACGTTCTTCGAGAACCTCGGCCCCCGCTTTTATGAGTGGGGCAAAAACCTATTGCAAGGGCTTTGGAATGGAATAACCTCTATGGTCGATAAGATTGTCGAGGGAATGAAGAATATCGGCCGTAGGATTGCCAACGGCTTCAAGTCTATTCTCGGTATCAATTCCCCATCCCGTTTGTTCGCCGAATATGGTCTGAATATCACGCAGGGGCTGGTCGTTGGCCTTGATCGAGGGGGTGCAATCGTCGAAAATGCTACCGAGGGCGTGGCCATGCAAGCGACCCGTGGAATCACGCAGTCGATGCAATCCAGCACGGTGAATACCTCGACCATTGTAGGCGGCGGGAATACCGGCCCGTCCATTACCTATGCCCCGCAGATCACATTCGCCGGATCGACTACGCAGGAGGTGCGGGACGAGTTCGGAAAAATGCTGAAGCAGCATGCGAACGAGATCATGGAACTGATTCGTAAATATGAAGAAAACAAGACACGTTTGTCCTTTGCGTAATAGCTGGCACCCATGTTTGCACAACTCGGAGATCACATATTTCAAGGGCTGAAAACTCCCGTATCGACCAGCGAGGCAGATGCCGTAAAATACGGCCAAATCCCTCGTGTCAATGACAAAGACGCCATCCAGCCGACTGGTGCCGAGCTGCGGGAGTTGAGCCTGACAATCACATATTCATCAGAATTTTGTGATCCGCAGGCCGAGATATATGCGTTGAAAGCGTCGATGCACGCTTTCGAGGTGCTGCCGTACATTACCGGAGACGGGCGAATTGTCGGGAAATTCGTTATTACGAGCTTGGACATCGCCAACCAGCAGTGCGCGGCGGATGGATGGGTGGAGCTGGCAACCGTCACCGTGAATTTGCTGGAGAGTCCCGGCGAA
>OHSM01000732.1_pt1 | contig 9686 bp, 8 predicted proteins | sample 1578671 | NCBI WGS metagenome assembly OHSM01 (sample SAMEA3879591, study PRJEB24766) | human gut metagenome | biome: human-associated habitat; feature: feces | place: USA | collected 1985/1987 | reverse complement strand
CACGATCCGTCTTTAGCAGAAATATCAAAGGATTGCGGCATTCCTGAAAACGATATACTATACGCACTTGATGCAATCCAGACACCGCTTTCCCTCTTTGATCCTGTATATACTGATGGTGGTGATACACTTTATGTGATGGATCAGATATCGGACAAGAAAAACAAAGAGGAAGCATGGGTGAAAAATCTGGTTCTCGACGATGCATTAAAGCTGCTTGATGACAGAGCGAGACAGATTATTAAGCTGCGATTTTTCGAGGGCAAGACACAGATAGAGGTGGCAGAGGAGATAAATATCTCTCAGGCACAGGTATCAAGGCTTGAGAAAAATGCGCTTAAAAATATGCACGGATATCTGGAAGCATAAGCAGATAATTGAATATTTAGTCTGACTGTGCTAAAGAAGTTTTTTTAAGCACAGCCGCAATTATGACTGCATATACACCTCCGATAACAGCGGTGATAAGCTGTGTCACTGAAAACTGAAGCTGTAATACCGGCAGCATCTTGTGCATTGGAGCAGGCAGAAATGCCGGTAGAATGATAAGAGCAATGGCTATTCCCATGAAAACGGCCTTTAGTATGGCACCTATTGCAATTGATACAGGAAAACCGGCAGCTTTACCGCATTTTTTGCGAAGCAGTCCCACACATACTACGAGAATGATATTTCCTATCATGATACATGGAAACATCGCAGGAATAGCCGCCATAACAGGACTTCCTGTGATGAAAAATGATGTGACAGGTGTGATAATGCTTAGGATAATGCCACATGCCATTCCGGCATAGAGCACGGTAAGTATTAAAGCTGCATTAATGATTGGACCTGTGATGTATACGCTTAAGTTCTTAAAGAACTGGCTGACAAGACAGATTGCAAGCATAATTGCAGTAACGGTTATTTGTTTAGTTTTTATCTTCATTGATAAGACCTCCTTTAAATTTTCATATGAAATCATACTCCTTTAGGGGAGCAAATGCAAACGCTATATTTCGTGTAATGCGTATCCATTCCTGTAGCTCTTTACGGGCTTCGTCGTCTCTTCGGTAGACAGCGGAGAAAGGAATTTTTAAAGTAGGATCTCCTACCTGCAGTATAATGGAATCAGGAGAAAGCTTAAGGGTTGACAGATAGCTGTTTAGTGTAAATGCTACACCGTAGCCCTGTTCAGCAAGGCGTATGCCTGCATCAATGCTGCTGATTTTATATGTCAGCTCAGGTAGGACATCAGAATAAAGCAGTGCATCCTCCTCAAGCTGTCGTATACTCTGATTACTGTGCTGCAAGATGAATCGTTCCTTTGCCACATGCGATAAATCAAGCCAAGGATATATACAGGTATCCTTTTTTTCGGCATGGGCTGCTGCAGGATGTTTTTTTGGAAGTACTATTACGAGACGGTCTTCATATATTGTCTCATATGATAAACGTGAATTGCTTACACTGTTGTAGCCGAAAAACATATCAAGTTCGCCGGATAAGAGACTTTCCTCATGGGTTGAGAGATGACCGTCGATGGCATAGACAACAGACTGTGGATAGAGTCTGTGAAATTCTGTCATGACAGCAGGAAACAGAGTTGCAATCTGTCTGACCATGTATCCTATATTAAGTTTCACTGCCACGTTTTTGCCTATATCCTGCATGCGGTCTTCAAGCTCGAAGCATTTCATGGTGATTTCACGCGCTGATTTTACAAATTCCTCACCGGCATAGGTGAGAATCATGCGTCTTCGTTCGAAAAGAGGGATGCCTATTGAAGTCTCAAGCTGTTTGAGATGTATGCTGAGTGCAGGCTGTGACAGAAACAGGGCATTGGCGGCTTTGGTCAGATTTCCGTAATTTGCAATAGTAAGGACATATTGCATATCTTTTTCTGTGATCATATCTATAAATCTCCTTTATAGTCTGGAATAACAGTGGATATTTCAGGATAATAATTATTACTGAAATGGTTGGTACGTAAGCTGTATATATCACATTATATTAATTAATTGCTTCAAATTCAATAAAACTATAAAATAAATTTATACTTTTGATAAAAACATAAAATTTCACATTCTGGCCGCGCTATATTAGAATAAAAGCAAATTTAAATGACTCAGAGCCCATAAATTTCACTGGGAATTACCAGAAATCTGAGAGTGAAAGGAGCAACAGATGAATACGCATACAGAATTTAGTGAAGATGCAAACAAAGAAAACGTAATACAGCCAAAGAAAAAGTGGAAAACACCGCATACATTTGTCATTCTTGTGGCAATTATCTTGATAGCGGCGGCAGCTACTTATTTCGTACCGGCCGGAGAGTTTAACAGATATGAGGATAAGGCAACAGGAAAGACTCTTGTTGAGGCGGGCAGTTATCATACTATAGCTTCTAAGCCTATTAATCCACTCAAAATTCCGGTTGCTATATATACAGGAATTGTTGATTCAGCACCTATTCTTACATTCATGTTGATAATTGGTGGTGCATTCGAGATTATCACATCGACAGGAGCGCTCACGGCTCTTTGCAAGAAGCTGTCGAAAACATTTTCAAAGAAAAAATATTTCGTAATTCCGGTTTTTTTGACAATATTTTCAATATTCGGTTTTACGATGGGCATGTCATCTGAGGTCATGATTTTTGTGCCAATAGGAATTACACTTGCAATGCTTTTGGGACTTGACAAGGTGACCGGTACAGCGATGATAGCTTTAGGTGCCGCAATCGGATTTACGGCCGGAATATTAAACCCATTTAATGTCGGAGTGGCGCAGGATATAGCTGAGCTTCCTCTTTTTTCGGGAATGGGTTACAGGATATTTATTCTTATTGTTTTGCTTGCAGCGACAAGTGCATACATTATCTGTTATGCAAAAAAGGTTGCTTCCAATCCTAAAAATAGCATTATCTACGGAATAAAAGAGGACCAGGAATACACTTTTGACGATGTTTCAGATACTATGAGCAAAAGACAGATTGGAGTGCTTGTCATTATGGTGGCATGTTTTGGCATTCTGATTTATGGCTTGTCTAAGCTGGGATGGTATTTTGAGGAGATGTCAGCACTGTTTATTTTCATGGGAATTATCTGTGGATTTGTAAACGGATATGGCCCAAGCAGGATTGCAAAGGAATTTGGCGAGGGTGCAAAGGGTATCGTTGTGGGATGTCTCATTATAGGTATTGCGAGAACGGTAGAGGTTATTTTAAGTGATGCAAGTATTCTTGATACAATTGTATATGGCATCGTAAATATTGTTGGAGTGCTTCCAAACTCAATCAAGGCGGTTGGAATGTTTTTGTGCCAGTCATTGATAAACTGTGTTATCGTATCGGGAACAGGCCAGGCCGCGGTTACAATGCCACTTATGGTGCCTGTTTCAGACCTGGTGGGCATATCACGCCAGACTGCTGTACTTGCTTTCCAGCTTGGAGATGGATTCTCAAATTCAGTGCTTCCAATGTCATCGTCACTCATGGGATATCTTGCAGTTTCAAAGATTCCTTACAGTAAATGGCTCAAATTCATGCTTCCATTGTTTGGAATCTGGACGGCACTCGGTTGTCTGTTTATGCTTGGCGCACTTATGATTGGATACTAAATAGAGATGGTTCATACTATTCGGAGGTGTGATTAAATTATGTCGCAGGATTTGAAAAAGCTTCTAGGTGAAGTGATAGAAATGCATAGGGCAGAATTATGTAAAATGGCAGATTTAATATATGATTTTGCAGAAAAAAGCGCAGAGGAATACAAGTCAATGGAACTGCTGACCGACTATCTGCAAAATGAGGGATTCACTGTTGAGAGAGGAATAGCGCTTGATACTGCTTTTAGGGCAACATGGGATAACTGCAGGGCGGCAGTAGATGATGAGGGGAAAAATACAGCACCTGTACTTGGAATACTCGTGGAGTACGATGCACTTGAAGATATTGGACATGCGTGCGGACATCACATGCAGGGACCGGCAGGAATCGGAGCTGCAATTGCGATAAAAGAGGTGATGAAAGACTATCCGTTTAAGCTTGTGATATATGGCACACCGGCAGAAGAAACACTGGGCGGTAAGATAGTTATGCTTGATGCTGGTTACATGAAGGAGCTTGATCTTGCACTCATGTCACATGGTTCACCAAATACATCAGTTGATGAGAAATGCATGGCATTGGAGAATTTTGTTGTCACGTTTCACGGAGTAAAGAGTCATGCGGCTATCAGTCCGGACGAGGGCAGAAGTGCACTGGATGCAGCACTTTTATCATTTCATGCTATCGAGATGCTTCGTGAGCATGTGAAGGACGATACACGAATGCACTATACTATAAGAAATGCCGGAGGACCGCCAAACGTAGTTCCGGATTTGACCGTTGCTGAATATACACTTCGCTCATACAGCACAAGCTATCTTAACACGGTAGTTGAGAGATTTTACAATATTTTAAAGGGTGCGGCACTTATGACAGACACGACCTACGATATACAAAGAGACCTGCCTTTTAAGAGCAAGATAGTCTGCCACAGTGTAAATGACCTCCTTATGAAAAATGCTGCATATGAAAAAGCACCTTCCATAGCGGCACCGCGAAAAAAGACAGGCTCTACAGATTTTGGAAATGTGCTATATGAGATTCCGGGTTCCTGCATCAGGATTGCATTTACAAAGCCTGATGCACAGCCACATTCACAGGAATATCTGGAGGCCGGAAAGACTGACAAGGCGCATGATGCAATATGCTATGCCGCAAAAATTATGGCAGATACATTTTGTGATGTAATAACAACTCCAGGGCTTTTGACACAGATAAAAGAAGAGTTTTATGCTGCAAAGCAGAAGGAATAAAGAAATAGGTCATAGAACTTGATATTGAAAGCAATTCATTTGTGTGCTAATATAAGTATATTCGCTGTTTGACGCAAAACAGCTATATATCAGGAGGAATACAATGAAAAAACTGATTAATTTGATATCAGAGGAAGTGACAAAGGCATTCGTCAGTGCAGGATATGACGAGAAGTACGGAAAGGTTACACTTTCAAACAGACCGGACCTTTGTGAGTTTCAGTGTAACGGAGCAATGGCAGCGGCAAAAGAGTATAAGTGTGCACCATTTATGATCTCAGACAAGGTAGCGGCGCTCCTTGAGTCAGATGAGATGTTTGAGTCAGTAGAATCAGTAAAGCCGGGATTTCTTAATATCAAAATGGATACCGCTTTTCTGGCAAAATATATGAACGATATGAAGGATGACAAGGGCAGATACGGCTTGGAGAAGGCCAAAAAGCCACTCACTATAGTAGTGGATTACGGCGGACCAAACGTGGCAAAGCCTCTTCATGTAGGTCATCTTCGCTCAGCAGTAATCGGAGAGAGCGTAAAGCGTATCGCAAAGTTCATGGGACACAATGTGATTGGTGATGTGCATCTCGGTGACTGGGGACTTCAGATGGGACTTATCATTACAGAGCTTCGCGAGAGAAAGCCTGACCTCGTTTATTTTGATGAGAGCTATACAGGAGAGTACCCGAAGGAGGCGCCGTTTACCATATCAGAGCTTGAGGACATCTATCCGACAGCCAGCGGTAAGTCAAAATCAGATGAGAGCTTCAAGGAGGCAGCACTTCTTGCCACAAAGGAGCTTCAGGGAGGCAGGAGAGGCTATCAGGCACTGCTTTCACACATCATGAATGTATCTGTAACAGATCTTAAGAGAAATTATGAGAATCTGAATGTTCATTTTGAGCTGTGGAAGGGCGAGTCGGATGCACAGCCATATGTACCTGGGATGGTTGAAATGATGAAGGAAAAGGGCTTTGCACATATGAGTGAGGGCGCTTTGGTTGTGGATGTGAAGGAGGATACAGATACAAAGGAGATTCCGCCATGTATCATCCTAAAGTCTGACGGAGCCTCACTTTACAGCACTACAGACCTTGCAACACTTGTTATGCGTATGAAGGAGAACAACCCTGACCGTGTGATTTATCTGGCAGACGCACGTCAGTCAATGCACTTTATCCAGGTGTTCCGCTGCGCAAGAAAGACAGGCATAGTACCTGACACTACAGAGCTTGTACATATCGGCTTTGGAACCATGAACGGTAAGGACGGCAAGCCTTTCAAGACAAGAGACGGTGGAGTAATGCGTCTTGAGTACCTCCTCAAGGAAATTGACGATGAGATGCTCAATAAGATTAAGGAAAACCAGAAGGAAAAAGAGAATTTAAATATTGACGAGGCGGAGGCTGAGCAGACAGCCAAAACTGTAGCGCTTGCAGCAGTCAAGTATGGTGATTTGTCTAATCAGGCGAGCAAGGATTACATCTTTGATATCGACAGATTCACATCCTTTGAGGGTAACACAGGTCCATATATCCTTTATACAATCGTGCGTATCAAGTCAATCCTCTCAAAGTATGAGGCAAAGGGTGGCGACATCAGCGCACTGAAGGATGCGATCATGCCGGCAGTCAATGCAGGACAGAAGAATCTCATGCTCTCTCTGGCAAAGTTCAATGCTACAATTGAGAGTGCATACGAGGAGTCTGCACCACACAAGATATGTGCATACATCTACGAGCTTGCCAACGCATTCAACGGCTTCTACCATGACACAAAGATTCTTTCTGAGGAGAATGAAGAGCTTAAGAAGTCATATATTTCGCTGCTTGTGCTCACAAAGGAGATACTTGAGGCTTGTATCGATATGCTTGGATTCTCAGCTCCTGACAGGATGTAAAAAATAATAATTTTCACGTTCTAAAACAATTGGACATGTAATATAAATAGGACATAGATGATTTATCAGAATCGTCTGTGTCCTTTTTTTAATTTGAATAACTGTCGGTGGCGATAAGGGGTGAAAAATATGGATATAATTGATTATCTGCCACAAAAGATGAAGGCTGAGGCAGAAGCGTACATGCCGTGTGGTCTGGAGGAAATCAGGGTGCGTGCCGGAAAGCAGGTGCAGTATATGTTTGCGGGAGGATGTAGAGCCGGAGTGTATATCTCACATAGCGATATTGAGGAGATGATAAATTATCTGAGCGGATATTCATTCCACGCGATAGCACCGCAGCTTGCAGCAGGCTATTTTACAGTGGAGGGAGGTCATCGTGTGGGAATTGCAGGGCAGATGGGCTGCGATGGAGGAAAGGTTACAGCAGTCAGTGAGATAGCGTCCTTAAATATCAGAATTGCCCATCAGATAAGGGACGTTGCAATGCCACTGATGCCTTATATCCGGGATGAAAACAGCATTTACAATACATGTGTACGCGTGCAGTCTGGCTGTTGCAGCATAAAGAAGACAAAAAAGATAAGTTAGTTTCACCGCTTACGGTCACGGAGCGTGAAATTCTGAAACTGATGGCATTGGGCAAGACTACGAAAGAGATTGCGGCTGAGCGTTTCCTAAGTGTATATACGGTAATGACTCACCGCAAAAATATCGTAAGCCTCGACGGCAGTATGTCCTTTATTGATGCAATCGAATTTATCATAGATACCGGCAAATCCCGCTTTCCGGTCTATGAGAATGATGTTGACAGTATCATCGGAGTCTTACATATCAAGGATGCTTTTACATTTTTTGAAAAAAATGAGGTTTACCGCAGCAGTATCAAGGACATAGATGGGCTTATCCGGCCGGTGGACTTCATACCCGAGACGGTAAACATCAATGATCTGTTTAAAAAGATGCAGTCTAAAAAGAGTCATCTTGCGATGGTTGTGGATGAGTACGGACAGATATCGGGACTTATCGCGATGGAGGATATACTCGAGGAGCTTGTCGGAAATATCGAGGATGAGCACGATGAGGAAGAAAACTATATCAGAAAGAATGATGACGAGACATTTATAATGGACGGCATGACTGAGTTTTCCGATGTGAAGGAGGCACTGTCACTGCCTGTTGATGATGATGCCTACGAGACGCTTAACGGTTTTATCATATCGCTTTCGGATAAGATTCCGGAGGAGGGGGATAAGACTGTGATTAGCGCATATGGTTACAGATTTTCTGTTATGAGCGTCGAGGATAAGGTGATTAAGCAGGTAATGATTAAGAAACTTGCACCGGAAGAGAAAAAATGATATTATAAGATATAGATTATTTTTAAAAGTAGAAAAGAGGATACAAATTATGTCAGGACATTCTAAATTTGCGAATATCAAGCATAAAAAAGAGAAAAATGATGCTGCAAAGGGCAAAATCTTTACAATGATCGGTAGAGAGCTCGCAGTTGCAGTTAAAGAGGGAGGACCGGATCCTGCCAATAACTTCAAGCTCGCACAGGTAGTTGCCAAGGCAAAGGCCAACAATATGCCAAACGATACAATCGAAAGAGGTATCAAGAAGGCCGCAGGAGACGGCAACAGTGTAAACTATGAGACAGCTACATATGAGGGCTATGGACCATCAGGCACAGCTATTATCGTAAAGTGTCTTACAGACAATAAGAATCGTACAGCGGCCAATGTCCGCAATGCCTTTACAAAGGGCCAGGGAAGCATCGGTACACAGGGATGTGTATCATACATGTTTGACGAGAAGGGTCAGATCATCATCGACAAGGAAGAGTGCGATATGGATGCAGATGACCTTATGATGCAGGCACTCGATGCAGGCGCTGAGGATTTCGCCGATGAGGAGGACAGCTACGAGATTACAACTGCACCTGCTGATTTTGATGCAGTCAGGGCTGCTCTTGAGAAGGCAGGCATCACAATGGCTTCAGCAGAGGTCACAATGATTCCACAGACATATGTTACACTGACAGATGAAGCTGATATCACGAATATCGGCCGTATATTAGACCTTCTTGACGATGATGATGACGTCCAGGAAGTATACCACAATTGGGAAGAGTAAACTAAATATTATATATCACGGGTTTTAGCGGGAGGAGAATATGAAGAAGATTCTATTTGTAGCTTCAGAGTGTGTACCATTTATAAAAACAGGAGGTCTTGCAGATGTGTGCGGTGCACTTCCTAAAGAGTTTGACAAGAACTATTGGGATGTAAGGGTTGTAATACCTGATTATAGCTGTATACCGGAGCAGTATCGTAATAATTTTGAGTATGTTACCCATTTTTACATGAGCTCAGGTCCATACGTGCAGGACAAGTATGTCGGAGTACTCAAATATGAGCAGGACGGCGTTACATATTACTTTATTGACAATCAGGAGTTTTTTACAGGATTTTCTCCATATACTTCTGACACTAAGTTTGAGATTGAGAAGTATACATTCTTTGACAAGGCTGTACTCTCAATGCTCCCACTTATTGATTTTAAGCCGGATATTATACACTGTCATGACTGGCAGACAGGCTTTCTGCCTGTATACTTAAAGAATGAGTTTGCCGCAAATCCATTCTTCTGGGGGATCAAGACTATCATCACTATCCACAATCTTAAGTTCCAGGGTATCTGGGACAAGGAGTGGGTACAGGGTGTTTCAGGTCTTACAGACAATCTGTTCACACCTGATAAGCTTGAGTTCAAGAAGGATGCAAATATGCTTAAGGGTGGTCTTGTATATGCTGACTACATCACCACTGTCAGTGATACATATGCAAACGAGATTCAGACAGAGTACTATGGTGAGGGATTGAACGGACTCTTAAGTGCCAGACATTTTGACATGCAGGGTATCGTAAACGGTATTGATTAC
>OHSM01000731.1_pt1 | contig 9693 bp, 8 predicted proteins | sample 1578671 | NCBI WGS metagenome assembly OHSM01 (sample SAMEA3879591, study PRJEB24766) | human gut metagenome | biome: human-associated habitat; feature: feces | place: USA | collected 1985/1987 | reverse complement strand
CCGGCAGAGAAATCTCTGAAAGGAAGCCTTTTTCGATGCTAAATAAGTGGCTCTGCTATATTGCTGAATATCCGTGATCTCCGAATTTTGAACCCGAAAACCAAATTCAAAATTCAAAGGAGATTACGGTAATGAGAAAAATATACCTTGTCAAAAAGAACCCCGAACAGCCCGCTGACGGCAATAACTGGATCGTAATGAACAGCTTCGAGTTTATGAACTTCGTTAAGACCCCGGAGGGGCAGAAACGAAAAGCGTGCTTTGGGCAGTTAGATGCCTGCTCTGTTGACGATGTGATTATCATCGCTGAATGTGGAGCTGAAACCGCAAAAATTCGCAAAACAGCACCCAAAATCCCGCCAAAAATCCGGAAAAGAGCAGGAAAAAGTAGCTGAAACCGCTGAAATCCCCCAAACAGCACCCCAAACCCAGCCAAAAATCCGAAAAAGATCAGGAAAAAAGTAGCTGAAACCGCAGAAATTCCACAAACAGCACCCCAAACCAGCCCAAAAAGCCGAAAAAGAGCAGGAAAAAGTAGCTGAAATCCATTAAAATCATAAAACAGCTCCAAACTATAGTCGGTTTCTATATTCATATGGTGCTATCAAACAAATGGAGACCATAATCTCCACTTTTGAAGATAAATGACAGTTTTCATTTATCATATTCCCCACAAAAACAATTGAATTACTGTTAGAATCACATACATGGCATCACATGATGCAAAGAGTTAGGAGGAAAATAAAATAAGTTCAATAGATAATAGAATCCAATGGTTGGAAGGTGAGATATTAGAGATTCAGGAAAGACTGGAGACAATCACTGAGGAAGGAACAATTTATCCTACACAAAAAGACGGAAATGTTAAATGGTATGTTTGGAAAAATGGCAGAAGAGAGTATTTATCAAAGAAAAATGATAAAGAAATCAAAAATCTTGTCAATAAAAAATATCTGGAGCTTTATCTGAAGGACACAATAAATGAACTCAGACTACTCGAGACAAACAGGAAGGCCCGGAAAAAATATAAAACCGATTATGCCCAGAAAATGTTGAAGCAAAAACATTATAGAAGTATACTTTTACCAGTTGATAAGAAGGAAAATGAAGAGACAAATGAAAAGACACAGGTTCCTAACCCTGAAGCTCTCAAGTTTTATACTAAAATGGGAATTATAGTGCGGTCAAAATCAGAAGTAATTATTGCGACATCCTTGTATGATAATAATATCAAGTTTGAGTATGAAAAACCGATTAAAATATCAGATGTTATTTATTATCCCGATTTTACGGTTGAGAAGAAAAATGGCGACATAATTTTGTGGGAGCATCTTGGATTGATAGACAATCCTGATTATCGAAATAAAGCTTATCGAAAGATATTGAAATATAACGAAAATGGATATTATCAGGGAAAAAATCTTATATTGACATATGAAACAGCGGAAAGTCCATTGGACCCACTGGATGTAGAACATGAAATAGAAAAAATGTGCAGGTGATAAAATGCTCAAAAAATTACGAAGAAAATTTATAGCCATAGCAATGTTATCAGTTTCAATTGTTCTCATTGCAATTGTAGGCACGATAAACATTGCAAATTATATAAGTACGAATGAAGCACTGGATGCGCGCCTTAAGCTGATTGCCGGAAACGGAGGAACATTCCCGGATCTTTTAGAGCAGAAGAACATGGGAGTGGGAAGCAATAAAAAAAATGATGAAAACACAAACACCGGCACAGAAAGCACAAACACCGGAACAGAAAACGCAAACACATTCGGCAATACAGCAGATGAAAGTATAAATAAAGGGACTCCCACGCTCAAAGAGCCACCATCCGGCAGAACAGATGTACAGCCACCGGAGGATATGAATCAGGCTGACTTAAATGAGAACAACATAAATGAGAATGACCTAAAACGCCATGGCATCTCGCCGGAGAGTCAGTTTGATACCAGATACTTCACTGTCACAATAAACAGCAAGGGCGATGTGGAAAATATTGACACAAGTAAAATAGCATCTGTTTCGTCAGAGAATGCAGCACAATACGCGAAAAAGCTTTGGAAATCAGGCAAAAAGGGTGATGGCAAAAATGGATTCTCAGAAAGTTTTAAATACATGACAGTAGGTGAGGGTGGCTCTACAATGTATATTTTTCTGAGTTGTCAGCGAGAACTTTCAACAATAAGAACATATGTATTAGCCAGTGTTGGAATCAGTGTGTTCGGACTTGCAGTTGTATTTGTTATGATATACTTCTTCTCGGGAAAAATACTAAAGCCTGTATCGGAAAGCTATGAAAAGCAGAAGCGGTTCATAACTGATGCCAGCCATGAAATAAAAACTCCACTTACCATAATAGATGCAAATACAGAGGTCATCGAGATGATGGAGGGAGAGAATGAATGGACAAGCAGCACCAGAAAACAGGTGGCACGCCTGACCTCGCTCACGGAAAAGCTTGTATTTTTGTCGAGAATGGATGAGGAAGCAACAAAGCTTGAGATGCTGGAATTTTCATTATCTGACGCAATACTTGATACCGCAGAACCGTTCAAAGTGATAGCCCGGACCAAAGGGAAAAAGCTCACAATAGATGTGACAGATGGAATACTGTATACAGGCGATGAGAAGACTATCAGACAGCTTGTATCAATTTTACTTGATAATGCAATGAAGTATTCAGGATGCAGCAGCGCAAGCTTCGAAAAGGATAATATCAATAAAAAGAATCTTAATAAGACAAATCTTAATAAAACCACCCAAACACAAAACGATTGTGTTACCACCACCGGAGATAAGGCACCGGAAATAGAAATATCCCTGAAACTATCCGGTAAAAACCGTATAATTACAGTGTGGAACACTGTAGACGAGACTGCAAACATCAAAAAAGGCAGACAGGACATGCTGTTTGAGCGCTTCTACCGCACTGATACTTCACACAACTCAAAAACAGGAGGCTTTGGAATAGGTTTATCAGCAGCCTATGCTATAGTAAAGGCACACAAAGGAAAAATCACTGCAGAAAGTAAAGATGGCAGGTCTATCAAATTTACAATCGTACTGTAAATTAAAAATATTTTTTTACATGCATTTTACACACTAATGATTTTGCATTTTACATTTCCCCATTACTATATCAGTTGTAACAAACAAAGAAACAAATTCAAGAAAGTAATGAAAGAGGAAATTAAAATGAAAAATCGTATGAAAAAACTTTTAGTTTTAGCAACTGCTGCAACAATGATGACAGCAGCATTTACAGGATGTGGTTCAAGCTCAGACGGAGCAGACAACAATGCAGATACAAGCGCAGATGAAGGTACATCAAATGAGAACTTAAGCGGTTCACTTTCACTTGCAGGAAGTACTTCAATGGAGAAGCTTTGTGAGGCACTCAAGGAGTCATTCATGGAGAAAAACCCTGGAGTAACAGTAACAGTTGAGTATACAGGTTCTGGTTCAGGAATCGAGTCAGTAACAGCAGGAAGCGTAGATATCGGAGATTCATCGAGAGCACTTACAGATGATGAGAAAGCAAACGGTGTTGAGGAAAACATCGTAGCAATCGACGGAATCGCAGTAATCACAGACAAGGACAACTCAGTAACAGAGCTTACATCAGATGACTTAAAGAAAATCTACACAGGTGAGATTTCAAACTGGAAAGACCTTGGTGGAAAAGATGAGGCAATCGTAGCAATCGGCCGTGAGGCAGCTTCAGGTACAAGAGGAGCCTTCGAGGAGCTTCTTGATGTAAAGGATCAGTGCAAATATGCACAGGAGCTTGACTCAACAGGAGCAGTTCTTGCAAAGGTAGGCTCAACACCGGGAGCAATCGGATATGTTTCACTTGACGTGCTTGATGATACAGTAACAGCAATGAAAATTGACGGAGTAGAGGCAACAGAGGAAAACATTGTAGCAGGCAAATATCTCCTTTCTCGTCCATTCGTAATGGCTACAAAGGGCAAGATTGACGAGCAGAACGGTATTGTTAAAGCTTGGTTTGACTATGTAAACTCAGATGAGGGACAGGCAGTTATCAAGAAGGTAGGTCTTATCCTCCCTCAGTAGAAATTGTTGGTATTAATACATATTGATAAGATACAAGGGTTTCCTCAGGAAATGGCAGGTTTCCTGGGGAACTTTTTGAAACAAGGAGTATCAAATGAAACATAAATCCATAGTAGAGAATGTTGCCAAAATAATATTCACGGTATGTGCGGTTGTGGCAATATTCGCAGTATTATCAATAACAATTTATATGTTCCTTAAAGGCGCGCCGGCATTTTTCAAGGTCGGAGTGTTAAACCTCTTATTCGGAACAAAATGGGCGCCGACAGCGGCAGACCCAAGCTACGGAATATTGTACATAATCCTCACATCCATCATAGGAACAGCAGTATCTATACTCATAGGAGTACCGATTGCTCTTCTTACGGCAGTATTTCTCACTGAGGTGTCAAACAAAAAGCTCTCAGCGATAGTACAGCCGGCAGTAGAGCTGCTTGCAGCCATTCCATCAGTAATCTATGGACTTTTAGGACTTATGATACTTAATCCGGTATTATACAAGCTGGAGAAACATATTTTTGCAAACTCAGCAACACATCAGTTTACCGGCGGATCAAATCTGCTTGCGGCAATCATAGTGCTTGCAATCATGATTCTTCCTACGGTAATCAACATGAGCGTATCATCAATACAGGCAGTACCGCAGCAGATGAGAGCGGCATCCCTTGCTCTTGGAGCAACAAAGATACAGACAATATTTAAAGTGACGGTTCCTGCAGCAAAGTCAGGAATCATGACAGGAATTGTGCTCGGAATAGGTCGTGCGCTCGGAGAAGCGATGGCTATCAACATGGTAGCCGGTGGAACGGTAAGCTTTCCACTTCCGTTCAACTCAGTGCGTTTCCTTACCACACAGCTCGTCAGCGAGATGGGATACGCCAGCGGACTTCACAGACAGGTGCTTTTCTCAGTAGGTCTTGTGCTTTTTGTGTTTATCATGATAATCAACCTCACCCTTATGAAACTCAAAAAGAAAGGAGCTGTGGAAAATGACTAGTATAAATGGAAAACGCCGCAGAATAGGCGATGATGTAGTATATTTTTTCATATATCTGTGTGCAGCATTATCGGTAGTGCTGCTTGCAGGAATCATCATATATGTATTTGTCAGGGGAATCGGCCAGGTAAACTGGCAGTTTCTGACCAGCGAGACATCTGTCTTAAGAGGCACCGTCGGAATAGCGGGCAACCTGCTCAATACCCTTTACATCATAATAATCACCATGCTAATAGCAACTCCTGTCGGAGTGGGAGCAGCCGTGTACCTGAATGAGTATGCAAAGCCTGGCAAGCTCGTATCCACAATCGAGTTTGCCACAGAGACACTTGCAGGAATACCGTCAATCATCTTTGGCCTATTCGGAATGATGTTCTTTGGACAGACAATAGGCTTTGGCTACAGTATCCTGACAGGCTCACTGACACTGACACTCATGGTGCTGCCTCTCATCACCAGAAACACACAGGAGGCGCTTAAAACTGTACCGGACAGCTACAGACACGGAGCAGTCGGACTTGGAGCCGGAAAATGGCACACCATCCGCACCATCCTGCTGCCGTCAGCCATGCCGGGAATCATCACAGGTGTTATCCTTGCAATCGGCCGAATAGTAGGTGAGTCAGCAGCACTCCTCTTTACGGCAGGAAGTGCAGGAATGCTTCCAAAGGTTGCCAGCGGATATTTCTCAAAGATAATGCAGTCAGGTGGAACACTTACCATCAAGCTCTACCTTGCAGCGACAAGTGAAGGAAAATTCGACCAGGCATTTGGAATTGCGGTTGTGCTTCTCGTAATCGTATTCTTAATCAACATCCTGACAAAGGTGCTGGCAAAGAAATTCCAGGCGAAGTAAGCAAATCAATCGGTTATTATAATGATATGAGGGTCAAAAGGTATTTTACCCCTTTAATCATAATAATAAATTAACGAATATAGTAAATAACCAATATAATAAATTAACTAAGAAAAGAAGCTTCGATTTGATATCAGTAAATCGGAGCTTCTTTTTAGTTTCATTAAGATTATTTCTTAAACAAATCTTAATATGTTACATAATTGGATTTTAATGTTACAATTGATACAATAAGACCAACATAAAACTTCCGGAGGCAATTATGTATAAAGTATTAGTATGTGATGATGAGAAAGACATTGTATCAGCAATCAGCATTTATTTGACCAGCGATGGCTACGAGGTAATCCCGGCGCGAAACGGGCTGGAGGCGCTCGATATAGTAAAACACAATGATGTGCATCTTGTCCTGATGGATATCATGATGCCTGTCATGGACGGCATAGAGGCGATGGTGGAAATCAGAAAAATCTCTAATGTGCCGGTCATACTGCTCACTGCCAAAAGTGAGGACACTGACAAGGTACTCGGGCTCACGGTCGGAGCAGACGACTATGTGACGAAACCGTTTAACCCGGTAGAGTTGCAGGCAAGGGTGAAGTCACAGATCAGGAGATACATGCTTCTTGGCGCAGGCAATACAAGCGCAGGAAAGCTGGTAATAGGCGGCATTGAGCTCGATGACAAATCAAAGACGGTGACAGTTGATGGCGAGGCAGCAAATCTCACACGTACAGAGTACGATATTTTGAAGCTTCTCATGGAGCATCCGGGCGAGGTGTATTCGCCGAATCAGATATATGCAAAGGTCTGGAAGGATGAGCCGTATGGGACAGAAAACACGGTGGCGGTACATATCCGTCATCTCAGAGAAAAGGTTGAGATAAATCCGGCTGAGCCAAGGTACTTAAAGGTTATCTGGGGCCGCGGATACAAAATTGACGCTGAATAGGTGCGTGCTTGATACAGCTTTGTCAGGTGAAGCACTATAAAATGGAAGGTGAATGATATGAAAAAAATATCAAGAAATCTGTGGCTTAAGCTGGCGGCATTTATAGTATGCTCGGTCATGGCGGCAGGGCTTGTTGTAACAACGTTAGTTGCAGTGTATACAAACAATTATGAAAGTACAGCACAGCTAAGGGATGAAATTCATGCGAATATTGCAGGGGCCTATAGCAGACAGATGGTGTACAATTATGAATCCGGTGATGACAATGCATTTTCGCAGATGATGGACGATACAAATCTGCAGGCCGCAGTGGTAAAGAGTAATGAAACATCAGAGGACAAGGTAGATGTAAAATCTGATGCAGCAAAGGTGTATTCAAGTGTGGATGAAATATCAAATCCGGATTATATTTTTAGCTACAAGGCAAAGAACTTAAAGTGGAACAGGCTATCATATCTGTGGGATGCAATGAGCGGCAGCTATGAAGAGTCAGACGATGCATCAAACAATATGAACAGTGAGAGAATCAGCTCAATCATGTATTCCAAGACAAATGGGCTCTTTTATCTGTGCCTGAATGATGGTACCGCTTATGTCATTCCAAAGGTGAGGGTGATGACAGGCTCTAACGATAACAGCTCGCTTGGCTTATATAAGGCAGTTGAGAAAACCGATGAGAATGGAAATAATTACTTTGCCTACGAGGAGATGTTTACAGGCCAGTCACTCGATATTACAGGCTTTGCCGAGTGGAAAAATGTAAAGTGCTATGATGAAAAAGGAAATCATATAAAGTGTGGCATGAATCTGAGTGATGACGGCGATTCGCGCTTTGATAGTGACGGCTCTTACTACGATTATGATGAGGATATTTATTATGACAGCTACGAAATCATAAAAGTGGTGGAGCAGGTGAATGAGAGCTATGAGCTTTTACCGGATACATTTAATATATCGGATACCGGAATTGTGTACTATCCATACACCCAAACGGAAGATAAGCCTGAGTACTATTATGTGTATGCAAAGCTTCCGCAGCAGCTTCAGGAAAAGGGCGATTACTTCAATCAGGCAGACAGCTTACTTGACGTCATGGAATTTACAGAGGCTCATTTGAGTGTATTGTTTGTCATATTTATACTTGGTTTTGTGATTACAGCGGGGTATCTGCTGACAGTTGCCGGAAAACGTGAGGATTCGGAAGAAATTAAATTACGATTATATGACAGGCTGCCGTATGAGGTGATGCTTGGAGTGACAATGTTTGCAGACTTTATGGTATTTCCGGCGGGCTTTTTACTTATAAAGCAGCTTCCGGTGGTGGCACTCATTTGTCTGGCGGCAACCATGGTTTCGCTTGAAGCAATCCTGACAACATACGTAAGAATCAGGGCACATGAGTTCTGGAAGCATACACTGTGCTACTATGTTGTTAGATTTTTCTTAAAGCCTGTCAAAAAGCTATGCAGGATGGTATTTGCCCCAATCAGATACGGCTTTTCATGGATAGGAAGAAATGTACCGCTGTTTCTGATCAGTATGCTGGCATTCGGCCTTTTATGTCTGCTTGAGCTTATAGGCTTTGGCTTCATTGTAAAGCTTATAGAGCTTGCGCTGCTTATCACATTTATCATGCAGTATGACAGGATAAGATGCGCCGCAAAGGCTATAGCAAACGGTGATTTTTCACAGCCGGTTGATACGTCAAGACTCATGCTGTTTTTCAGAAAGCATGGAGAGGATTTGAACAATGTGAGCAATGGAATAGAGGCCGCGGTCTCTGAAAAAATGAAGAGCGAGCGCTTCAGGACGGAGCTCATCACAAATGTGTCGCATGATATCAAGACACCGCTCACCTCGATTATCAATTATGTGGACCTGTTGCAGAAGGAGGACATAGATAACGAGAAGGTACGCGAATATCTTGACGTTCTCGACAGACAGTCATCACGTCTGAAAAAATTAATTCAGGATTTACTCGAAGCGTCAAAGGCATCTACCGGCAGCATAAATGTAGAACTGGAGGAACTGGATGCGGCTGTTATGCTGTCACAGGTAGCCGGAGAATACAAAGAAAAATTTGAGAAAAATAATCTTGATTTAATTATCAAAAATGACGTTACGCCTGTCATGATTCAGGCAGACGGACGACATCTGTGGAGAGTATTTGATAACCTGATGAACAATATCAACAAATACGCCCAGCCGGGTACGAGAGTGTATATTGACATCATTCCAAAGGACAGCGGAGCCATCATAACCTTCAAGAATGTATCAGCTACACCGCTTAATATTTCAAGCGATGAGCTTAAGGAGCGTTTTGTCAGAGGAGACAGCTCACGAAATACCGAGGGCAGCGGACTTGGACTGTCTATTGCAGAAAGCCTTATGAAGCTTATGAATGGTACTTTGGAGCTGACTGTGGATGGCGATCTGTTTAAGGTGACTCTGGAGTTTTAGGCTTTTTAAAACAATATTATGATACCTATTGACCGTCTAATCATATTATATATTGAACTTATAAGACATAAGAAACAATAAAAGCCGGGGCAGATGCCCCGGCTTAAAAAATTATTTTTCGCATTCTTTTACAAAATCAACTACTTCCATATTCTTTTTCATTATATTATCGTCTTTTTCCATTTCACTAATTGTCATCCAATAATAGTGTCGGGAGTTAATAGAAAAGTCGTTTTTATTCATTATTTTTGGAATATTTTTAAATTCTACTTCGTACAGCCTATGGTTATACACTCTGTTTTCGTTATGGCTTACGGAATATTTTTCCTGTACTCTGGATGA
>OHSM01000727.1_pt1 | contig 9728 bp, 5 predicted proteins | sample 1578671 | NCBI WGS metagenome assembly OHSM01 (sample SAMEA3879591, study PRJEB24766) | human gut metagenome | biome: human-associated habitat; feature: feces | place: USA | collected 1985/1987 | reverse complement strand
AGAACGGACAGATCAGCTCAGTGGCACTCATGGATGCACGTTCAATCGCTGCAACAGCAGCAAACAAGGGCTTCCTTACATCAGCAGCGGATATTGATGTCAACTTTACAAAGCCAAAATATTTCTTTGACAAGACTATATATGAGAACCGTGTATTTGACAGCCATGGAGTGGCAGATCCTTCAGTTGAAATCCAGTTCGGACCAAACATCAAGGACTGGCCGGCAATGAGTGCACTTCCTGAGAATATGCTCCTTAAGGTGGTTTCAGAGATTCATGATCCTGTTACTACAACAGATGAGCTCATTCCTTCAGGAGAGACATCTTCATATCGTTCAAACCCTCTTGGACTTGCAGAGTTCGCACTTTCAAGAAAGGATCCTGAGTATGTAGGCAGAGCAAAGGAAATCCAGAAGGCCCAGAAGGCTATAGAGAGTGGTGAGTGCGCAGGAAAGGCTGTTCCTGAGGTTGCTGAAATCATGGGAGTAGTAAAGAAAAAATTCCCTGAGGCAAGCCATGAGAATATGGGCTTCGGAAGCACAATTTTTGCTGTTAAGCCGGGTGACGGCTCAGCAAGAGAGCAGGCTGCCAGCTGCCAGAAGGTACTCGGAGGCTGGGCAAATATCGCAAACGAGTATGCTACAAAGAGATACCGTTCAAACCTTATCAACTGGGGAATGCTTCCATTCATCATCGATGAGGGAGAGCTTCCGTTCCACAACCTCGACTATATCTTCCTTCCGGGAATCAAGAAGGAAATCGAGGATGCAAAGACGGAGTTTGAGGCATATGTTGTCAAGGATGGTGAATTAAAGCCATTTACACTGAAGATGGGTGAGCTCACAGATGATGAAAGAGAGATAATATTAAAGGGATGTCTCATCAACTATAATCGTAAATAAGGAGAGTTTAATCCGATGGAAGAAACCGGAAAAGCTGGTAAAAAATCAAACATTGAGATAAATGCAGATAAGGGCGCGAAGCAGAATTCGCACCCGGGGCGTGAGGAATGGCCACATTTGATCAGAATAGGTGTCATGGTATTTGTCACGTTTGCAGTCAGTATACTGTTTTTCTTTGCACTGTACAGATTTGAGGGCTTTGCAGGCATATGGAGCAAGCTGCTTGCGGCAGCAATGCCTATTATAATGGGACTTGTGCTTGCATACCTGATGAATCCTGTCATGCTGTGGCTGGAAAGATGCTTTAAAAAGCTTCTTTCCAAAAAGATGAAAAGCGAAAGCAAGCTGCGAAAGGTTTCAAGAGCTCTTGCAATCACAGGCTCGGTTATTATTCTTGTAGCGATTATTTCGCTTCTCATTGCGGCTATTGTGCCTTCTGTCATAGCAAGTATATCAGGACTTATGAAGACATTGCCAAATGATGTTGCGGCATTCATCAACATGATAAAGAACGGCAATTTCGGGGACAGCAAAATTGCTGAGCTCGCGAGCACAGGTTTACAGAATGCAACCGACTACATTGAGAATTATGCCACAGAAAAGCTGATTCCTGAGGCACAGAAGTATGTTGCACAGATTACAACCGGTGTGATTTCGGTAGTCAGAGGTTTATTCAATTTCATTATCGGAATAATCGTGATGGTCTATGTGATGAGTATTCAGGAGACTCTCGCAGGACAGAGTAAAAAGATAATATATGCTGTCTGCAAGCCAAAGACAGGCAATATCATCATTGAGACGATCAGAAAGACAAATGAGATTTTTGGAGGCTTCATAAGCGGTAAGATTATAGATTCACTGATTATAGGTGTGATTGCATATTTCGGATGTCTGATTTTAAGGATTCCATCATCGGTGCTCGTTGCAGTGATTATCGGCGTCACAAATGTGATTCCGGTATTCGGACCGTTTATCGGTGCAATTCCATCGTTACTCATAGTAGTAATTCAGAGTCCGTGGCATGCACTTTATCTCCTGATATTTATTGTCGTGCTGCAGCAGGTGGATGGCAATATAATAGGGCCTAAGATACTTGGCTCATCTACCGGTCTTTCGACCTTCTGGGTTATGTTTGCCATACTAATCGGCGGAGGAATGTTTGGTTTTCTTGGAATGTTACTTGGTGTTCCGACCTTTGCTGTGATATACTATATTGTGAAAAGAGTTGTTAATTATGCTCTCAGGAAAAAGAAGCTTCCTGAGGACACAAGGGATTATACAAAGACAACAGGCGTAGATACCAAAAATAATAAGCTTAAATACGAGTAGGTGAAATAAGTGGATAAATACGAATACAATCTCAAGCTGGATCAGATAAAAGCCCTAAGCGCCGAGGAGGGCTATATGAGCGCAGCAGAGATTGCAGATAGCATAAATTGGAACAAAATTAAAAATGTAAATACACTCGTTAAAATCGGCGAAATCTACGAGAAGGCCGAAAGATACCAGGATGCAAGGGACATACTTTTAATGGCCTATGACCGTTCACCAATCGGCAGGATGATTATATACAGACTGGCTGAGGTCGCCATCAAGATGGGTGATTATGATGCTGCTACAGAGTATTATGATGAGTTTGTTGAGATAGCGCCTCATGATGATATGAAGTATGTATTAAGATATGCCATCAAAAAAGGGCAGGGGGCTTCATTTGATGAGCTTATCACTATTCTTGAAGAGTACAAGGATGAAGAATACACTGAGGAGTGGGCATACGAGCTTGCATATCTATACCACAAGGCCGGAAAAGCCGATAAGTGTATAGATGCCTGCGATGAGCTCATTCTGTGGTTCGGAGACGGACCATATGTGGAGCGTGCGCTGGAGCTTAAGATGCTTTATCAGCCACTTACCAAGGCTCAGGAGGAAAAGTACAGACGATTCAAGGCAGAGAAGGAAAAGCCGGCTAAGATAAAGGATGAGGCTGAGGTCACTGAGATAGGTGCCATGGAGATGGTAAAGGGCGGAGAGATAGTGCATGATGACGTAACTATTCCGCAGATTACTGTAAATCAGGAGAAGTTCAATACTGTAAATTTACAGCAGGAGATTGCCAAGGGTATGCAGCAGATCATGGAGGCCAAGGGTAAGAATGAAGTTGCTGATACGATGGATACCATCAAAAAGATAGTTGAGGATATTCCTTATCTCAAGCTCGAAAAGGAGCAGGAAGAGTATGTACAGCAGCCGGAAGAGACAGAGCATATCGCTACAGATGAAGAGATAGATGGTTCACTTAAGTTGAATTTCAAGGAGCTTTTGGGTGAAGACGCTGACGGACAGATGTCTATGGTCATGAGTGAAAAGACTCAGCTTGAGCATCAGATTACAGGACAGATGTCTATACAGGATGTGCTTGAAGAATGGGAAAAGACCAGACATGCGGCTGAAATTGCCCTTAAAGAGGCTGAGCAGCAGAAACTTGAGTCAGCTAAGGCAAGAGCACTTCAGGAGGCAGGAGACATCATGGAGAGACTAAATGATGTCATTCCAAAGCTGGATGCAGGTGTCACTCCGAAGGAACTTCTTGAGGAGGAGTATTTGAAGGTGCCGGTTGATATTATAGAGCAGAAAGCTGCCGTGAAGGAGCCTGAAGAAGAGCAGAAACCGGATATGCAGGAGCTTTATGCAGAGGAGTCTGTGGATGAAGTACAGGAGCCACAGGAAGCATCGGAAGATACTATAGATGAAGCACAGGAGGATACTATAGACGAAGTACAGGAGCCGCAGGAAGCACCGGAAGATACTATAGACGAAGCACAGGAGCCGCAGGAAGCACCGGAAGAGGCTGCAGATGAAGTCAAGGAACCGGTTGGAGAGCCGGAGGATATAATTATGGCAGAGGAGTCTGAGAAAGATGAGATACTCACGCAGCCGACTACCATGATGCCTGAAATAACAGATGATATGTTAAATGTCGATGATGATACATCAGATGATGAGACTTCACAGGAGAAAGAAAACGTTTCTGAGAAGAGAGATTTTGATCATGTGACATCATTTATCGAGCAGGAAATAGCCAAGATGACAGCAAAGAATCCGGGACTGGAGAAGAAGCTGGATATGGCTAAGACAAGAAAAATGCCGGATATTTCATTGCCGGAGGATTTAGACAGCGAAGAAGATGACTCGAAATTGAAAGAAACAAAACATATAAAAGAGCTTACAAGCGAACAGAAAGCTATATTTTCATATTTCATACCGGTAAAGGGTATGGAGGATCAGATCTGCAAGGCATATAATGCAGTGCTTGATCATTTCAACAGGAAAGAAAACGCATCCACAGGCAACCTCATTATACAGGGAGAGCAGGGTTGCGGAAAGACAATGCTTGCCACAAGCTTTATAAAGGTATTACAAAAAGATGGTGAACAGCTTACAGGAAAGATGGGCAAGATTGATGCTGCCGTACTCAATAAAAAGGATGTGCAGCAGGTAGTCAGAAAGATAACAGGAGGCTGTCTCATCATAGAAAGAGCCGGTGATATCGACCGCAACATAGCTGCCAAGCTATCATTTTTGATGGAGCATGATATTACAGGAACACTCTATATACTTGAGGATACATCAAAGGGTATAAAGAAGGCTCTCTCAATGGATGAGGGCTTTGCATCCAAGTTCACGGAAAAGATATCGGTTCCTATTTTTACAAATGATGAACTCGTATTGTTTGCCAAATCGTACTCTGCAGAGCTTGGGTACAAGATAGATGAGATGGCTATTCTGGCATTGCATAACAGAATCAGCAATATTGAGAGGATAGACCAGGCTACCACTCTGACAGAGGTCAAGGATATAATTGACGAGGCCATAGACAGGGAGGCTCACAGCGGACTGAAGAAGGCTATAAGTATTCTGACAGCCAAGCGATATACAGATGATGACCGAATTGTACTCAAAGAGGATCATTTCAGGGAAAAATAAATACTTATGGGGGTATATATATGTGTAATTTTACAGCAATGGATTGTTACCTGTTTGGTCAGGCAACACACTATGATATCTACAAGAAGATGGGTGCTCACTTAGCTGAGCGCAAAGGGAAAAAAGGAGTGTGCTTTGACGTCTGGGCGCCACATGCGAGGGAAGTATACGTGTTTGGTGAGTTTAACGACTGGAATGAGACCAGTCATGAGATGAAGCGTGTAGAGCCGGAAACCATGGGAGTGTATGAGCTTTTTGTACCGGGAGCGCAAAAGGGTCAGATGTATAAGTTTATTATAGTCACTGAACAGGGTGATAAGCTGTACAAGGCGGATCCATATGCAAACTACGCAGAGCTTCGTCCGGGAACAGCGTCAATCATCACAGATATCGAGCACTTCACATGGACTGACAAAGAGTGGATGGATAAAAGAGCAGCAAAGTCAGATGCTGATGTATATTCTTCACCTATGGCTATATATGAGTGCCATCCGGGCTCATGGATGAGACATCCGGGCAGGGATGATGAGGGCTTTTATACATACAGGGAGCTTGCAAAATCACTCGTATCCTATGTGAAAACTATGGGATATACACATATTGAGCTTATGGGTATTTCAGAGTATCCGTTTGATGGCTCATGGGGATATCAGGTGACAGGCTACTATGCACCTACATCGAGGTATGGGGAGCCTGAGGATTTTGCATACTTTGTTGATCAGTGTCATAAAAATAATATCGGAGTAATCCTCGACTGGGTACCTGCACATTTCCCCAAGGATGCGCATGGACTTGCCAATTTCGACGGAACAGCCACATATGAGTATGCAGACCCAAGAAAGGGAGAGCATCCCGACTGGGGCACAAAGATATTTGACTACGGTAAGAATGAAGTAAAGAACTTCCTTATCGGAAGTGCACTTATGTGGATAGAAAATTACCACGTAGACGGACTCCGTGTGGATGCAGTTGCGTCAATGCTTTATCTTGACTATGGAAAGAGCGACGGACAGTGGGTGCCAAACAAGTTTGGAGGAAATAAGAACCTCGAGGCAGTAGAGTTTTTCAAGCATATCAATACACTCATACTTGGAAGAAATCACGGAACTGTAATGATAGCCGAAGAGTCTACCGCATGGCCAAAGGTAACAGGCAAGGTAGAGGAAGACGGACTGAACTTCAGCTACAAATGGAACATGGGATGGATGCATGACTTCCTTGATTATATGAAGCTGGATCCATATTTCCGTAAAAATAACCACAACAAGATGACATTTGCGATGAGCTATAATGAGAGTGAGAAATATATTCTGGTACTGTCACATGATGAGGTGGTACATCTGAAGTGTTCTATGCTCAACAAAATGCCGGGCTTAGAAGGGGATAAATTCAAGAACCTCATGGCAGGATATGCATTTATGATGGGACACTGTGGAAAGAAGCTTCTTTTCATGGGACAGGAGTTTGCACAGAAGCAGGAGTGGAGTGAGGAAAGAGAACTCGACTGGTATCTGCTTGAGAATCCGGAGCATAAAAAGATCCAGAACTGGGTAAAGGAGCTGCTTCACCTCTATAGGAGAAACCGCTGTCTGTATGAGCTGGATTCAAGCTGGGAAGGCTTTGAATGGATAAATGCAAACGATGCAGACAGAAGCATCTTCAGCTTTATCAGAAAGAGCAAGGATGGCAAGAATAATATGCTCTTTGTCATCAATTTCACACCGGTAGAGAGACCTGATTACAGAGTCGGAGTGCCAAAGCACAAGACATATCAGCTCGTTTTAGATAGTGAGGATCCTAAGTTTACCGGCAAAACGGTACAAGAGCCTGTAAAGAAGGCTGCAAAGGGCAGAGGCAAGGCAGCAAAACAGTCATATAAGAAGCTGGACTATAAGGCAGTCAAATCAGAGTGTGACGGCAGACCATTTTCATTTGCTTATCCACTTGCGCCTTACGGAGTTGCTGTATTTAAATACTAATATACCGGTAAATAGCAGGGTAAAGGACCGCAGAGCAGTTTATTGTAAATGCCCAGAGGGTGATTGCGCAAGATAGTCTGTAACACCGATATATATTGCATGTGCCAGGTCATCCTGATAGTTTTTGTCAGTAAGAAGAAGTGTCTCAGCAGGATTACTCAAGAATCCACATTCTACGATTACGGTCGGGGATGTGGATTTTTTAAGTATAAAGTATTCTTTATTGGGCTTAATGCTTCGTGGCTTTGCGACACAAAGAGAAGTGTTTAGAGCTCCAAGAACAGAGGATGCGAGCTCTTTTCCTGCATCAGAGGCTTCATAATAGAATACCTGTGGACCGCAGCTTGAATTGTCCTCAAAGCTGTTTTGATGGATACTGATGCTGACTGCCACATTGCTTCTGGACATCAGGGCAGTTCTCTTTGTCAGATCATCTGTCTTTGGATGCTTGGAATTATCCGGGGCGAGGTCACAGTCGGTGGTTCTGGTCATGACAACAGTAAAGCCTCTGTTTTCAAACAGTTGTTTAAGAGCCATTGCAATACTCAGGTTGACATCCTTTTCCATGACGCCGGAGGTGGAAATCTTACCGGGATCACTTCCACCATGGCCCGGGTCTATTACAATAACAGTTGAATTAGTGTTTTTGCCGGTGTTTTTTGCAAGAGCGCAGACACCTCTTCCGAGGTAGAAGGACAGAATAAAGAGAGCTAAAATAAGACAGTATTTGTTTTTCTTGATAATGTACATATATTTTTTCATATAAGATACCTATAAAAAACCCGATGCACATAGAAGGCATCGGGTGTGTTTGTATATTATATGATTGGCTGATATCATTTATAACCTATAAAAGGTACTGAGTTAGACTGTATCTGTAAGGGTACGGCCTCTTTCAGTAAGCCTTAAGTAATCAGTCCAGATATTTTATAACAGTATCCCAGACAGATGAATTCTCAAAGCCAAGCTTCCAGAATGCTGCACCGGCGAGCTTATTGTCGTCGACGAGCTTGAGCCTTTTCTCTAAAGATGTATTGTCCTCGAGCCATACCTTGTACAGCTTGTTGGATACAGACCACTCAGCGTAGTTCTGACCGGATTCCTCATCAAGAGCAGCAGTGGCATTGTTTGTGGCAAGCTGTGCTGCAGCTGCGTCCATACTATATACCTGTGAGGCAACAGTGTACTTTGACTGATCCTCGGTATCGGTTACGGCATCATCGTCCTCCTTTGGAGTGAGCTCCCATATTCTGGTATAAAAAGGCATGCCGAGAATAATCTGGTCAGCGGGAACCTCCTTCAGAGTGGATTCAACACCCTCAGTTACCCACGGAATAGAAGAAACTGAGCCGGCATCAGAGCCCTTATAGTGTTCATCGTATCCCATAATCACAATATAATCGGCAAAGTTTGCCATATCAGAGCGATTGAAGAACTTGTTGAAGCTGGCAGGTACTGTGACATCAACTGAAAGTGATATACCGTTATTGTGACACTTTATGGCGAGCTCTCTGATAAACTCGATGTAAGAGTCTCCATATGCTGCTTCTGTGATATTTTCAAAGTCAATATTTACACCATCAAGCTCATAGTTAAATGCAGCCGACATAATCTGATTGATAAGGGTAGTTCTCGTGGATGTATGTGTGAGCACATATGCTGCATCTACATCAGTATTTTCTAAGTTGCTGAACAGTCCCCATACCTCGATGCCCTGGGAATGGCAGTAGCTGACATAATCCTTGCTTGCTATATCTGCCAGATTACCGTTGTTGTCATTTAAATAAAACCAAGTTGGTGACATTACATTTATGCCCTTGGTTGATGAAATTACCTGGGGCACTTTACTGTTTGCTGACTGGCTTGTTACCTGATTCCAGGCAAGACAGATATCCTTATCCTTCTTGATATGCGTAAAGGTCTCTTCCTCATAGTCAGGATTCGTAAGCTTAGTTTTTTTGCTCTCGGACAGAGCCTTGCGCTTTATATATCCAATAACACCATCCTCAGTGGCAACCTTATCCCATTTGTCACCGGAATCAAGAATAGTAATCTTGTCATCCTTTTTCACCTCTTTTAGAATAGGGCTCTTTATGCCGCCCTTCACGCGGACCTGGGTAGACTTGCTGACAGTTGCACTGTCTATTTCATCCCATTTGCTTGTGATGACGATGCGTGCCGGGTCATCATATGACTTAAAGGTGATATTGGAGTACTGTTTTACATAGTCTAAAGCGATAAGCGCAGAGTCAGAGGTGGCTTTTACAATCGGATAGCCAAAGTCATTGGTCTGCTTGGTGACACTGTAGCTATTGCTGTCAGCCGCCGCTGAGATGATATCAGATGCGGTTGTGTAAAGAAGCACATTCTCATTTGCATCCCAGTAAAATCTGGAATTTAATGAGTCGTGAACAAATTTGTAATCAACGTATATTTTTTTATCTATTATTTTAGCCTTGTAATCGGATAGCTCATTATTTACAATGAGAGCAACCTCATCATCAGAAGAGATATTGAAATACTCTTTAAGATCCTCTGTCTTTTTCGTAGGGGTGTATTTATTTATAAGAGCAGTTATACCCATTATTATTACAACGAGGATAATAAGTCCGGTTACTATAAGTGCAGGCAATAATTTCTTTTTCATGTGTAAAAATCCTTTCCTATTATTTGGTGTCGAAATTGCTTAAGTTAATTATACCATTGTGAAATAGCATATTCAAATAATATGAAATAAATTTGTAATAAATTAAGAAATTTGTTTATGCATTTTGGCGCGGAAGGAGCAAAAGCTTCCCCCGCGCACATAGCTTTTCTTTTTAAAATATGAGGATATGGACGATAAACTCAAAGAAAAGTGCGA
>OHSM01000718.1_pt1 | contig 9780 bp, 9 predicted proteins | sample 1578671 | NCBI WGS metagenome assembly OHSM01 (sample SAMEA3879591, study PRJEB24766) | human gut metagenome | biome: human-associated habitat; feature: feces | place: USA | collected 1985/1987 | reverse complement strand
CGTTTTATAATTTTTAGGGCATCTGATTTTTTAGTACCTTGTACCTGTGATTTTCATATATAGTATAACGATGTTTCGTTGAAAAGTCAAGATTAAGTTCGGACTTCAAAATCAACGCTTCAATTCGTCTTTGTGCCCAAAGCGCTGCAAATATTAGAAAAAAATCATCCTTATTTGGGCAATGTGACAAATTCGAATTTCTTGTGTAAAACCGTGAAAAAAGCGCTTGACTTTGACGTATATAAATACTATAATTAAATTGGAAAAATGTTGGAAAAACTATTGATTTCGGGCGCAAACTGTGCTAGACTACGGGACGTAGGGCAGCACGGCTATTTCGGTTATCTATATATCCTCTGCCTTATCGGGCAGGGGATTTTTTGTTTATTGCTGATAGTCGTACTGCACTGGCTTTATTGCAATGAAGTGAAGAGTAAACATAATCTAACAAAAGAAAGGAATGGGCGGATTATGCATGGATAAGAAGAACCGTGTTGAAATTCAAGACTTCAAGGAATGGACAGCAGGTGTATATCTGATAGAAGCCGGGTGCGGACAGGGTAAGAACTACTTTGTTTTTAATACCCTGTTCCCTTATGCTCAACAAAACGGAAAGCAGATGTTGGTGTTTTCTAATCGGGTAGCACTGAGAGAGCAGCACAGACGCAAGAAAAGGATATTAAGCTGATAACATATCAGAGCCTAGAACATGATGAGTACTTGGGGACGATGCAGGACACCAAAGACAAGGTAAGAGGGTTGATGCAGCAGGTTGGCGAGTACGATTACATTATCTTAGACGAAGCACATTATCTATATCAGGATGCACCCTTCAATAAGAACACCGAAACCATTATTGAACTGATTGCTAGATACCGGACTTCAAAAATCATTGTGTTGCTTTCTGCAACACCGGATTTGTTAAAGAAGTATCTGCAAATAGACAAGGCATATTTTTTCAAAGCAGATTACAGCTATATCAAAGAAGTGCAGTATTACACAAAGCGTGATACACTCGATGAGATTATTAGCAAGATTCCAGAAAATGAAAAGATTGTGGTGTTTGCAGATAGTAAGGACAGATTGAAGGAACTTCATAGCGAGTATCCAAACAGTGCGTATCTTGATGCAAGCAATAAGAAAAGACGGAAGGTGTTTAATGAAATCATAGAAAAAGAAAGGTTTGATTGTAGGATTCTCTTTACAACAAGGGTTTCGGATAATGGTATAAATCTAACAGATAAAGACGTTAAACACGTCATTATTGAAACGACAGATATTGTTGAGTTTATGCAATGCTTGGGGCGAAAGCGCTCTCAGGATGAGAATGATACAATTAATTTATATTTCTTAGATGACATTGGCAGGATTAGCGGATTCTATACGAAGTATAAAAAAGATGTAGAGATAGCAAAAGAGTACGAATTATTAAAAGATGCAGGACAGTTAGACGAGTTTAAGAAGAAGTATTTGAAAATAAGATTGCCTTGCTTTTTTGATAATGAACCGAAGATTATCTATCCAGCTTATTATAAGATTCTAAGTGATTGTGAGTTTTACGAAAGTATTGTAAGTAAAGGAACATCTTTTCATAAAGAGGTTGAAAACAGACTTGGGAGAAAGGCTGTTTGGTATGAAAGGAAAAAGAAGAATGAAGAACTGAGTTCATATCTTTCAAAGAATATTGGAAGAAGATATGAAAAAGACGAAAGAGAGGAACTTGTAAGGATTATTGATTATAGAAAAGATGGGCATTGTCAAAGAAAGATTGAAAAGTTAAATCATTATCTAACAAGAAATCAGATAGGATTTATTTTGAAATCAATTTTTGAGAATAGAAAAACTTATTGGATAATTGAATGTGCAAAAAATGAACGTACCTCTTATTAAGGGTGACGTATGATTTTTGCAAGAAAGGAAATAAAAATGAATGGTTATCGTAAGCAGTCGCCAGAAATCAAAACTACAATTTCTCATGATGATAAAACAGTGACAGTCTATCTTTATTATGGTGAGCAAATAAAATGCATTCCCGAATTTCCGAATTATCATATTACATCGGAAGGTAGGGTGTGGAGTTGGGATGCAAACAGGTTTTTGAATCCTAGTAAGTGCTATGTGGAATCTAAAAAAGAAGGATGGAATAAATGCTATTTGAAATATTATCTTGTTGATAAAAATGGGAAAACACAACAGATTTATGCGCAACGGCTTGTTTGGATGGTGTATGGTGATACATCCTTAGAAAAGGGAAGCCATATTCATCATATTAGCGGTGACAGTCTTGACAATCGGATTGAAAATTTGGAGCAACTGACACCCAAAGAACACAAAAAACAATTTGAAAGCCCATATCTGATAATCACAAAAAGGCCAAACCGTGAATTGAGTTTGAAAAGGGGATGGGAATGTTTACAAGAAAATTATGAAGCGGCCTATGGTAGAGGCGATGCGGCTAAAATTCTAGGAATGACAGAAAGCGAAGTTGATAAACTGGTAAAAGGGCTAGATAGGTCGGGAACAGGCAATCCTAACGGATGTGCACCAGATGGAAGATTTGTCATTAGATTTGAAAATGTTTACCCGCCACTTTCTGTTTTGGATTCATGGAAGAAAGGTAAGCAATAACATAATAAGGGACGGCTGCAAAATAAGATGCAGCCGCCCCTTATGGTGTTATTCTTTTGTTAGATTAGTCTTTCAGTATCCTCTTATTCTTTGCGAGATGCAATATAAGCAATTAAATCATAAACCAAACGCTTTTCCTGTTCGGTCATATCACGCAAAACAATTTGCTCTTGTGGTTCAAGTCCTAATATATCATCGGTCGTAGTGTGAAATAATTGCGCCAGTGCAATGAGATATTGAGCGGTAGGTGCTGAAAGCTCCATTTCCCATGCGTTGACACTGGCGCGTGTTACACCTAGCTTACGAGCAAGGGCAGCTTGTGAAAGTCCGGCATTCTCTCGAAGACGCTTAATGTTGTCTGCAATCATCATCTTCACCCCTTTACATCTACTTTACTATACAGTGAATGATAATAAATTATCCGAATATGTATAGTTTTATTGACGTAGCGTCAAGTGAATGTTATAATCGGGGAAAGAAGCCTTGAAACATAGAAAGGAAAGGGATTGCAGAAGTGAAGCGGAAAATAACTTTGATTGTTGGAACAACAGCCTTATGCGTAGCGTTGCTTACAGGATGCGGAGATAACGCAAGTACAGCGGAGAGTAAGGACGAAGGTGTTGATTCGGTAAGGATGCAGCAGGAAACCGCTGAAAGTATTGGAACAGCATCACAGGAAAGCACCGATAGTACAGCAACTAAAGAGGAAAAACAGCGAAACGCTGAACTTGAAGAATCAGCAAGAAAATTTAAGTCGGCTGAAAATTATCAGGCAAGCGGAGAATACTTCAAAGCCTATTCACTCTATCAAAAAGTGATAGAAGATGATTCTAACTATACGGAAGCACAGAAACGCGCAGCTGAAATGCTAGAATTGTATTGGAAACAGCAAGATGATTTAGTGGAACAAGGCGAATATCAAACTGCTATCGAAAACACACTGGACGTAATGAGTTTTTTGAATATGACTTCTCCATTAGATAATGATATAGGATTGGAGAAAACGATTTTGCAAGTAGCTGAAAAATTAGCAAAAACTTGTGGATTCACAAACCCGAAAGCTGAAATAGATGAAAATGCAACAGATTGGTATAGTAAGATTTATTCTATTGATATTGAATGTGATGGGATTAACGGTCAAAAGCTCAATTCAATGTCAAAGACTAAGATAGTGCAGGCGCACAATAATTTGTCTGAAAAATTTAATGAAGTGATATACAGCGCCAGTTTTGGAACATTTTGCCGCTTTTTGCTTGGTGACATTCATAATAATGGAAAATGGTATAGTGTAGATAAGAGCAGTGTGACAGTAAAAACGGATGCAGAACGAGAAAAGCAGAATGAAGAACCGGAAACTTCTGCATCAAGTACATCTACATCAAATGATACTAAGAAAACAGGATGGAGTACCGGAGGCCCCGGCGCAAGCAAAAGCGATAGTTCGACATCGAAAAATTCTGCATCAACCACAACGACGAACTCTGACGTTATCGCCAATGGAAACGGTAAAGATAACTACGGACACGATAAGTTTGACGCGTTTGTGATAGCTGAAAAGGCCGTGAAGGAAAAATTGAAATCACCTTCAACGGCGCAGTTCTGCACCACGACAGAAGCCACGATTGGACGCAATGGCAACATATGGACGGTCAAAGGCTGGGTTGATGCTCAAAATGGATATGGTGCAACGGTGAGAGCAAACTTTGTTGTGACCTTTACTTTTGCAAGCAAAGATACATACTCTGTTGCACTTTGCACTGTTTCGTAAAAGAGAATAATTTTCTGTTAGATTATGCTAGGCTCCCGGCGGTATGTCGGGGGCTTTTATAGTTTGTGCAAGTTATAGTCAAACTGTGATGATGTGATATACTTTAGCAAAGATTGTTCAAATTTAACGTCTTTAATAAAAGTACCAAAAGTGCTTGAATATAGGGGATGTTTGTGCTATAATTGAATTGTAAATCAAAGGAACGTTAGAATTGACAAAAGAAGGGTAAATGATGATGGTTTACGGCTATTGCAGAATCAGTACCAAACAGCAGAGCATTGAACGGCAAGTGCGGAACATCCTTGCAGAGTACCCCAAAGCAAAGCTCTACAAGGAAGCATTCACCGGAACAAAGCTGGACAGGCCAGAGTTTAAGAAACTTTTGGATTCTGCAAAGAAAGCCCGGAACAAGGGCGAAGATGTTACCATTGTGTTCGACAGTGTATCGAGAATGAGCCGTAACGCCGATGATGGTTACAAGCAGTATCAAGAGCTGTATAACATGGGAATTGAGCTTGTGTTCTTAAAAGAACCGTATATCAACACGGCAACGTATCGAAGCAGCGTAAAGCAGCAGGAAGATGCAGCACAGGCAGCAGCACAGGCCAACAAGTGCAGCGATGAGGACACAGCGGCCTTTGTCGGCGGTTTAATGACCCTTCTGAACAACTATATCAACAGCCTTACTCGAAAGCAGATTAAACAAGCCTTTGAGCAGTCACAGAAGGAAGTAGACGACCTTCACGAACGTACCAGAGAGGGCATTCAGACGGCCAGACTTGCCGGAAAGCAGATTGGACAGCGAGAGGGCGCAAAGCTCACTGTGAAAAAAGCAGCCCCCGCAAAAGCTGCTATCTTGAAGCATTGCGCAGATTTTGGTGGTACACTCAGCGACAAAGAGTGTATGCAGCTGGCAGGGGTTTCCCGCAATACCTACTTCAAGTACAAGCGTGAATTGAAAGAACAGCAGTAAGCCATAGCACCCGAAAGGGTGCTTTTTTGATGCTCAAAAATCTTACTATCTGAATTTCCAAATTTTGCGTTTTGATTTTTTGGAAATGACCCCATAGCCGCTATGGAAATCTGTATCAAAAAAGCGAATAGCGATATACCATTGTTTGACATTATCCCATATCGTGCTGTTTTGGTGGAAATATGTACCAGAGCAACAAGAGCCAGACAATGCAGGGCTTTTCTTTGTTAGATTAGGCAAAGAAGTGTTTTGACATCTTCAACAAGATACATATTCAACGTTCACAAAACACGAAAACACAGAACGATAAACGATATAGCACCGATTGGGAATCTAACAAAAAGGGAATAAAAGTAAAATTTCATCCCCTATATCTTGAAAGCCGCAAAACAACAAAAAGCCGCTGCATGGGCTTTCAACCTCATGCAGCAGCCTTTGTATTCCTTAAAGTTAATAATATTACTGATATGAAAAGATGCTCAACAGTCCGTTTTCCTTTAGTGTGCTGACAGGAACAATCCGCATTCTCTTTTGGCATTTGTCAGTATAAGAGTAAAACTTCACATACTTAAAGCAGTTTTCCAACGAATCTTTGTTTTCTTTCAGCTTGCGAAAATGCACCATGTACAAGTTCTTATCAGCAGGACTCACAAAAATCAGGAAGTCGCATTGTGAATAATGATAGTAGCCCTCTCGTGTTTCTGTCTGTCCTGTTTCCTTATCTTTAAGATAGAACACATCTTCAAAGGCAATGTTCTGTGTTTTAGCTAACCGGGTATCTAGCTTGACTTCAATTTTGCTTGTGCGTCCGTCTTTCTGCACAATAAAGTCAATGTCATTTTGGTAATTATCCTGTTCTTCACTCACATCCTGCACAGTATAGTCCCGGCCTGTCAGATAGTCCTTTACAATCTGTTCAGCCTGTTTTCCTTCCTTGTTCTTTAGTACAAAGTAACTGCTGTGCATCTGGCTTACCTCCGCTTTGCTGTCTTTGTGATAGCAGTACGCCGCTTTTTCTGCAATCCATCCAGTGCAGCGTGGCTATCAAATCCTTCTCGCAAGTCGTTTGAATACAGGTTAGCATAATGCTGTGTCATGGTCAAGGTGCTGTGTCCTAACACCTTTTGCAGCTTAAATACATTGCCGCCAGACATACACCAGTTCTTTACAAAGGAGTGCCGCAACAGGTGAACACTGGTCTTTTCAACGCCACGGCTGCGATTGTAGCGGGCTTGACTATGTTTCAGTGCGTTTGTGGATAGCTGCTCGTCATAGAAAGAAGGGAACAAATACGCTGTTTCGTCTGCATCCTGCCGCCAAAGGGAAATGTATTTCTTTAGGCAGCTTGCCAGAGCTTCCGACATGGGCAGCAGTTGAACGTGTTTATTCTTTAGATGTCGAAATGTAATCGTTCGGTCATCAAAAGATATATCCTGCATCTGCATTTCACAGACTGTTGCTTCTCGTGCTGCTGTTCCCAAAATAAAGTTGATGATAGCCCAACTGCGCCAGATAACAAAGCTGTCCTCACGTTTCGGCGGCTGAATCAGCGCACAAAGTTCTTCCTGCGTGTAAACGTCCTTGATGGTTTCTTGTGCCTTTACCATCTTGATTTTGAACGGTGCTATTTCGTCCTGCTCCATGCACCAGTAAAGGAACACTTTCACCGAACGGATATAATGGTTGACGCTGTTTGCGGTCATTCCGCTATCCGTCAAGTGGATAACATACCGTTTGAATCCTGCTTCATTCACGGCTAACTGCTCATCTGACAGGAACTTCAAAAACCGTGTAATATCATACCGATAGCCGTTCAACGTGGCTTCTGCTGTGCCAGAATACTTCTTATCGTCCAAAAAATCTTGCTTTAGATTATCAAACCGGACTGCACTTTTCTGAATCTTCTTCATTTTTGTACCTCTGACCTCTAAAATTTTTGAAAAAATCATAGGTACAAGCCCCAAAAGCCCTTATAAAACAAAAAAGACGACAAACCGTTTCTTTCAACGATTTATCGTCCTTTTGGTGCGCTCGAGGGAACTCGAATCCCTGGCCCTCTGATTAAAAGTCAGATGCTCTACCGGCTGAGCTACGAGCGCATATTCTGCGGCAAAACAATACCGCCGAATAATATTACCACAATTGGCTGCAAAAAGCAAGAGCGACACCTAAAAAAGCGGAAATTTCAGTTTTATACAATAAAATTACTCAAAAAACCTTTGCGCCCGGCGCTGCAGCAGCTCCACCAGCAGGCCGGTATAGATGCTGACCATCGAGGGCGTCTCGCCCAGATCCATGGCCTTGCGCTGGGGCAGATCAACTAAGCGTCCCTTGTACAGGCACTTCAGCTGGGGCAGCAGGGTGTAGTCGTTGGGGTGCATCAGGGTGCTGTCCTTGGGCAGCGCCAAAGCGCCGCTTTGCTCCAGCACCTCGCTGACAAACTGGGAGCAGAAATAATGCCGGCGGCGCTGCCAGCGGATATGCAGCCCGCACAAAATCAGCCCCAGCGTGTTGAAGCTGTACTCCTCGCTGTGGCGCATGAACTCCTCGGCGCGGCACAGTGCGTGGGAATAGGCCTCGTCGGACACCTCCAGCGCGTACAGCGCACAGGGGGCGTTGTCCCGCAGACGGAAAACGCCCCTGTTCAGATATTCTTTGCTGGGGCCTGCGGGGAACATGGTGTAGCCGTTTTTGCGGGTGGAGCTGTACAGGCAACTCAGCTCTGCATCAAACGCCATGGAGGCGTGAGTATAGCTGGCACCGGTGGCGGCATAGACCAGTTTGGACAGCAGCGTGCCGGAGCGGGTGAGCAGAATGTAGATGGTTTTCATGGCAGTTCCTTTATATGTGGGCCGCCGCGGCGGGCGGAAAAGTGCTTCTGTTTAAAATAAGTATAGCACAACGAAAGTCCTTTCGCCAGAAAAACGTTTGAGCCAACGCAAAAATTACACAATAAGACAAAGGCAGCAGCAAATCGGGGATAAAAATGCGCAAAGCGTCCTGTTTTTAATGTATCCCTGCTTGTCAAAGTTTTATCAAAATGTCGGTTTTCTCCCGTCCCGCCTTATTTTTCACAGTCTGCGTCCCTGCAGGGCTTCGGGAATTTACTTAATGTGGGAAAGCTTGTTTATGAAATTTGTTTCTTTTTTGCAAACAGAACCTTCCATTTATTGCTTTTGAAAAGCTTTTGTGTATAATGATAGACAGGAGAATTTGCATTGCATCGTTCTGTGCTGTCTCCCCCTTATGCGGTGTCCGTACCATAAATGGCGCTGCATCTCCTACACAGAGTTATGTAAGGATCAAACGAAAGTAGAGGTACGCAAATATGGCAAAGTTGGATCTTACCAAGTATGGCATTACCGGCACGACTGAGATCGTGTACAACCCCTCCTACGAGCAGCTGTTCGCAGAGGAGACCAATCCCGAGCTGGAAGGCTACGAGAAGGGTCAGGTCAGCGAGCTGGGTGCTGTGAACGTGATGACCGGCATCTACACCGGCCGTTCTCCCAAGGACAAGTTCATCGTGATGGACGAGAACTCCAAGGACACCGTGTGGTGGACCAGCGATGAGTACAAGAACGACAACCACCCCGCTTCTCAGGAGGCTTGGAAGGCTGTCAAGGAGATCGCTCAGAAGGAGCTGTCCAACAAGCGCCTGTACGTCGTGGATGCTTTCTGCGGCGCCAACAAGGATACCCGCATGGCAGTGCGTTTCATCGTGGAAGTGGCCTGGCAGGCACACTTCGTTACCAATATGTTCATCCGTCCCACCGCTGAGGAGCTGGAGAACTTCGAGCCTGATTTCGTTGTTTACAACGCTTCCAAGGCTAAGGTCGAGAACTACAAGGAGCTGGGCCTGAACTCCGAGACTGCTGTGCTGTTCAACATCACCAGCAAGGAGCAGGTCATCGTCAACACCTGGTACGGCGGCGAGATGAAGAAGGGCATGTTCTCCATGATGAACTACTTCCTGCCGCTGAAGGGCATGGCCTCCATGCACTGCTCTGCCAACACCGATAAGGAGGGCAAGAACACCGCCATCTTCTTCGGTCTGTCGGGAACGGGCAAAACCACCCTTTCGACCGACCCGAAGCGCGAGCTGATCGGCGACGACGAGCACGGTTGGGACGACGACGGTGTCTTCAACTTCGAGGGCGGATGCTATGCCAAAGTCATCAACCTCTCGAAAGAGAACGAGCCCGATATCTGGAACGCGATCCGCCCCAACGCCCTGCTGGAGAACGTTACGGTGGACAAGAAAGGTAAGATCGACTTCGCGGACAAGTCCGTGACGGAGAACACTCGCGTATCGTACCCGATCTTCCACATCGAAAATATCGTGAAGCCCGTATCGAAGGCTCCGGCCGCCAAGAAGGTCATCTTCCTCTCGGCCGACGCCTTCGGCGTG
>OHSM01000705.1_pt1 | contig 9892 bp, 8 predicted proteins | sample 1578671 | NCBI WGS metagenome assembly OHSM01 (sample SAMEA3879591, study PRJEB24766) | human gut metagenome | biome: human-associated habitat; feature: feces | place: USA | collected 1985/1987 | reverse complement strand
TCCGGAGCCTTTCTGTCACCGAGAATCTCAGCCTCATGAGCATTGTAAAGCTCCTTTACATCGCTGCTGTGATGAGTGACATTGTACTTTGTAATCTGGAAGGGATCCTTTCCTGCTTCCTGTAAATTCTGTAATTTTTCACGGCGGACCTTAAGGAGCTGGTTTACGTCCTGCTGCTGTCCACCCTTGTTATTATTCTGATTTGCCATTTTTTACCTCTTTTAGTTCTCTTCTGCTCTCTGGATCTCGAGTACCTTGTATGTGAGCTCTCCTACCTGAGTCTCAACAGTTACAGTATCTCCGACTTTCTTTCCAAGAAGAGCTTTACCTACAGGTGACTCGTTTGAAATCTTGCCCTTTAAGCTGTTTGCCTCTGTTGAACCAACAATTTTGTACTCAAGCTCCTCATCAAATTCACAATCTAAGATGCGGATCTTACATCCGATAGAAATCTTGTCAAGGTCAACCTCCTCCTCAACAACAACCTCTGCATTTTTAAGGATTTTCTCGATTTCCTCAATACGAGCCTCGATATCGCGCTGCTCATCCTTAGCTGCATCATACTCAGCATTCTCAGATAAATCACCCTGCTCACGAGCCTCCTTGATCTTCTGGGAAACCTCTTTACGCTTAACAACCTTTAAATGCTCAAGCTCATCCTCGAGCTTCTTAAGACCTGCATATGTCAGAATATTTTTCTTGTTATCCATGATTCTTACCCTTCTATCTTCCTTTTCTTTTATTTTATTATGTTGATTTGCTAAAATGAAACTTCCCACTTCAAAGACTTAATTTACCGGAAAGTATACAGTATATTCCGAAGAAAAATATGAACTGCCACGGGGTGCCATGCCCCCACAAACAAGCCACACACCTCATATCTCCAAATCCAAGCAGCGAAGAAAGCCCGTGGCTGACTTCATATTTTTCTGAGGAATATACTGTGTGCCATGCCGGCACCCCACAACCTGAAAATGCTAAGTTTGCCACAACCCAATATAAACCAAAAGCCGCCGCACAAAAGTGCAGCGGCCCAAATAAAACCAAATTAGCCTTTGACAGCTCCTGTAAGTCCATCCACGTAGAATCTCTGCATGATGACGAAAAGTATTGAGATAGGTATTGATACAACAACTGCAGCAGCAGCCCATCTTGTGAACCATCCGTTTATAAACTCTTTCTCAAGCATGTTGTAAAGGAGAAGAGATACTGTCCAATACTTGTCGTTTGGACCAACGATAACCTTTACAAATACGAAATCGAGCCATGGAGCAAGGAATGCTGTAAGCACTGTATATACTACGATTGGCTTACTGAGTGGCAGGATTACCTTGTGAAATACCTGAAACTGTGTACATCCGTCAAGGATGGCAGCCTCTGTAAGAGACTTAGGCACAGTATCAAAGAATCCCTTTGCGATATAGAAGCCTACTCCCGATCCTGCTGAGTATATGAGGATCAGTGAAAGACGAAGTACGCTACCCTCTGTAAGTCCGATAGCCTTTAAGATAAAGTATACGGCAACCATTGACATGAAAGCCGGGAACAATCCAAGAATCATAGCCAGATTCATGAAAGGCTTACGCATCTTAAATCTCAGTCGTGACATACAATACGCAACAGAAAGTACAAATACTGTTGAAATGATGCATGAGAACACTGATATAAACAGTGTATTAAAAAATGCTCTCGGGAAGTTCAACAGTGTAGTCTCTGTGAACAGCCTTGTATAGTTGCTAAATGTAAGGCCATGTGGGAAGAAGTACTTTGTATAAGCACCACTCTCAGCTCTAAAGCTTGTCATAATAATCCAGAAAATCGGGAACAGCCATACTACAGCAAGTATTCCAAGAATGATATGAACAAGGGAATTCTTTGCTACTTTCTTAGCACGTCCGGCAGACATAGGTCTTTTTGCTTTTGCTACACTACTCATTACATGAATCCCTCCTCATCCTTGTATGATTTTGTATTTCTGTATGTAACAAGCGCTACGATAGAAAGTACAATGAATGTGAGGATACCGATAACGGCACCGATATTGTACTCCTGATTATCAATAGTCAGCTTGTACAACCACGTAACCAGAAGGTCCGTCTTTCCTGCACTGTCTCCGACAGGTGTAGGCTTTCCTGCTGATAACAGGTAGATAACGTTGAAGTTGTTGATATTTCCGGTAAACTGTGTGATGATATATGGTCCCATGATAAACATGATATATGGGAGTGTGATCTTAAAGAAGATCTGTGCTGCGTTTGCACCATCAATCTTTGCAGCCTCATAAAGCTCTGAAGGCACATTCTGTAATACACCTGTAACCTGAAGCATGGTATACGGAATACCTACCCAGCAGTTGATGAGAATAACAGAAACTCTCGCCCACATAGTGTTGGTCCAGAATGGAAGCGGGTTATCAATCCAGCCCCACTCCAAAAGCAGGTTATTAACAGCACCCTGTGGCTGGAACATCTGTCTCATTACAAGGAGTGATACGAACTGCGGTACCGCAATTGAGATAACAAAGCATGTACGCCAGAAAGCCTTGCAATGTGTCTCTTTACGATTGATAACGATAGCAAGAATGAGTCCAAGGAAGTTACAAAGGAAGGTTGCAAATACAGCCCAGCAGATTGTCCATCCGAGTACTCTCCAGAATATCTTACCAAGCTTACCACCAAGTCCAAGCACCTGTCCGAATGAAGCGAAGCCTGTCCAGTCGAACAATACCAGATGATCACCCTTTACCGAATAATTTGTAAAGGCCATTGGAATCATGAACAGCAATGGTAAAACGGTAAAAACAAATATTCCCATAAGTGGGAGAAACATAAGTGTCTTATGTAGGTTTTTATCAAATAAATCCTTGACATCTTTGCCAAAAGAATTGATTTCTTTTCCAGCTTTTGAAAGGCATTCTGCCTTATATCCGCTCTTTAAATTCTCGCACCACATGTAAATAAATAATACTGTGATGGCAATTGTTATGACGCCATATAACAGTAATAATACTGACTGGTCGCCCGCAACATATTCATAAATCTGCTTCTGCTCATTAAATACCTCTTCCTGCTTTCTCCAGCCAAGTGAAGGCAGCATGGAAATGTAATAAGCACCAGCGCTAACCATATATGCTATATATGCAATCTCTATAGCAAGAAAAATCAGACCCTTTATAATCTGCTTATGAGCCATATTGGCAAGTCCCATTACGAGTGCCGATAGCTTAACTGTAGCTCCGCCTTTTGTGAGGGCATTGCCAACAGTATACGGAGTAGCAAATTCCGAAACTTTTTTCTTTTTGTTTGCTCCTAACATACTTTTCCTCCTGGCATGCATTATATATGCCAATCCTTTAAACTAATTTATTCCAAGATTCCGGCTACCCGGAACCTTGGAATCATAATCTGATCTACTTAATTATTTAAGAGAATCATTAAGCTGAGTATTGAAGTCCTCTGTCTTCTGAGCTGCATTGTCCTTTGTAATCTGACCTTCTGCACCGTTCTGGAAAGCATCACCGAATGGTGTAGCTGCATCCCAGTAACCTGACATATCAATGATAGGCTGTGCTACTGAACAATCAGATGAAACCTTAGCCATAGCTGCTGCTACTGGATCTGCTGCAACTTCCTCGTTTGTTGCAAGATCTTTGTTTACAGGAGCCTGTCCTCTTAACTTGAAGTGAGCAAGCTGTGCGTCCTCGCTGCCAAGGAATGCTGCAAGCTTAACTGCTACTTCCTGGTTCTTGCAGTTAGGGTTAACACCGATAGCCTTAGATCCTAAGAATGCCTTTAACTGGCAGTCTTTTCCACCAATATTGATTGTAGGAAGAGCTGCAACACCAACGTTCTCCTCACCAAGTGCCTCTTTAACTTTGTCATAGTTCCAGTTACCATTGAAGTAAGCGTTGATAGAACCATCTTTAAGTCCAGCAAGACCAAGTGATCCCTCATTGTTATCCATTACAAAGTTTGGATTTGCAAATAAATCTACGATGTAGTTTGTAACTGCTGTACCCTTATCTCCACTGAAGTCATATCCGGCAGCCTTGTCTGTTCCATCTCCAAAGATTGTACATCCGTTTGCTGCATAGAATGCATTGAGATACCAGCCATTATCAAATGGGAATGAAACCTTACCCTTTGTAAGCATTGTATCAAGGCTCTTTACATCATCCTCAGAGAAGACTCTCTTGTCATAGTACATGAACCATGTGTTTGATGTATAAGGAACTGCGTAGATGTCTCCATCATATGTAACTGTTGCAGCCATAGCCTCTGAGTTAGATGACTTAACATACTCTGCTGTATCTCCGCCTAACTTAGCAATAGCATTAGCCTTAATTAATGGCTCAAGCTGATCGTTTGCAAACATGTAAACATCAGCTGCTGCCTTAGGATCCTTTGTAACAACGTCCTTTGCATCACTCTCAGATGATGTAACATACTTGAACTCGATGTTGAAATCAGGATTTGCCTTAGCGAATGCCTCACACTCTGTCTTAAGCCAAGCGCCCTGTGCATCGTCTAAATCCTCTGCAGGTCCCATTACTGTAATGGTCTCCTTACCGCCGTCCTTCTTGTCGGCTTTCTCTGTTCCATTTCCTCCGTTGCCGCTTCCGCATCCAGCAAACATTGTTGCTACCATAGAAGCGCAAAGTAAAGATGCTAATACTTTCTTCTTCATATCTTCCTCTCCTTTTTGAATATAAAATGTAAAAAAGTATATATATAAATTGCCGTGCAACTTATATCAAATTAATTATCTGCGGTAAACCACCGCAATGTTTCTAATCCAGGCTATCTTTTCGTTGTCCAATCTGTGTGGCTTACTTGTCATGCGCCATCTCCAGTTATGTCCGACTGTCGAAGGATAATTCATCCTTGCCTCATTTCCAAGCTCTAATATATCCTGCATCTGGACTATCGCCAGCTCTGCGGTGCTGTGATACAGCTCCCTGATAAGAGCATTTGGAACCTGTGATTTATTTTCAATATTCAGATACTCATACAGATAAGCAAGCTCATAATCTGTCTTGTCACTGAATGAACCAACTATCGTCTCATTGTCATGTGTGCCAATATATGCAACTACATGTGAATCGGTATAATTGTGTGGCAGATATTCGTTTGTCGGATCACCATCAAAAGCAAACATCATGACCTTAGTTCCCATCCAGCCAGATTTTGCAAGGAGTTTTTTCACTCCCGGTAAAAGGCTTGCTGATGTATAATCATCAGCCACTACATTAACCCCTTCAAGCTCTTCGTTAATTGCATTGACAAGCCTGCGTCCCGGTCCCTTGAACCATTTCCCGGATAGGCTCTTATCCTGTCCGTACGGTACCGCATATGCTTTCACAATTCCTGCGAAATGATCAATCCTGACAATATCAAAAAGCTCTCTGCATACACGCATTCGCTTTCTCCACCATGAGAAGTTGTCCTCCTTCATGGCATTCCAGTCATACATTGGATTGCCCCACACCTGTCCGCTCTCTGAATATTTATCAGGACCGGCAGCTGCAACATACTCTGGTGTATCGTTTGCGCTCATCATAAAGAGTTGTCTCTCTGCCCACACATCTACGCTGTCATATCCTACATAGAATGAGATATCGCCTATTATGTAGATGCCTTTTGAGTTAGCATAATTTTTTAAATCCTCCCATTGCTCGAAGAATTTATATTGACAGAACTTCCAAAAAGTAATTGTATTATAATTCTTTTTTTGGTACTTTTCAAGCGCAACCGTTTGCGTATTTCTATACTCGCTTGGCCACTCGCTCCAATTTTTGTATAAATTGTCAGTTTTCAGTGTCATAAATAGTGCATATTGTTCAAGCCACTCCGACTGTTTTTTTACAAAATCCTGAAACTCTTGTGCATTTGTATCAAATCTTTCAAACGCTTTTTGTAAAATCTTGCATCTGTTCTGATGCAATGCTGCATAATCAATTTCTGATTCGTCTGTGCCCCAGTTATACTCCAGGATCTCTTCCTTCTCTAACAACCCCTCATCTACCAGCTTATCTAAATCTATGAAATAGATATTGCCCGCACAGCCTGATGATGGCTGATATGGACTATCGCCAAATATGGTGGGACCAACCGGAAGAACCTGCCAGTACTTCTGTTTCAAATCACCAAGGAGATCAACAAAATTGTAAGCCTCTCTCCCAAGAGTACCTATACCATATGGTGACGGCAGACTCGAGATTGAAAGAAGTATTCCGGAGCCTCTGAGATTTTCTCTGGTCTCCAAATTACCATTCCTCTTTCCTAAAATTTTCTTTTTTTTTCGTATCTGAGATTATTTTATTTCTTATTGTCGTATTTGTCAATTAATTTAGTGGTTTCAAACTCATTTTTGCCATTTTTCACGTAATTTATATTCATTTTTTGGTAGTTATTACCACGATTTCAAAGATTTTTTTCGAAAAATTTATTACAGAAAATATTGCCTATTTCTGATGGTAAATGTATAATTTAATTATCACATAAGAAAGGACAAATACTATGGCTACTATTAAGGATATTGCCACCCGGCTGGGTGTGTCAATCAGCACTGTTTCAAAAGGATTAAATGGTGCCAGCGATATAAGTGAAGAGCTTCGTCAGACAGTTTTAGACACTGCTGTCGAAATGGGCTACAGCACAAAGCGCTCCAGAAAGGTAGAAAACCGCAAGCTGGCTCTGTTTATTGAAAATATGAACTACGAGTCTATCGATGAGTTCGGATATGATGTAGTGCTTGGCTTCAAACAGAATGCTTTTAAGCACAAATGGGACGTGGACATCATCCCTGCCACACCTCAGCTTCAAGCCGAAGAAAAATATGATACATATATATTAAAGAATGGCTATTGTGGCGCATTTCTGGTAGGTTTTGCTCTTCACGATGAATGGATGCAGCAGCTCAAAAATACTACAATGCCTACAGTTTTGTTTGATAACTATATAGAAAACAATCCCAATGTAGCCTATGTAGGCACCGACAGCTACGAGGGCATTGACATGGCTGTAAAGCATCTGCACAATCTGGGCCATAAAAAGATTGCCTTTATCAATGGTTCTCTTTTTTCCTTGGTTTCGGATCAGCGTCAGGAAGCTTTTGAAAACTCTATGCGCGATGCAGGTCTTGAAATCTACCCGGAGCTCATGGGACACGGCTACTATATTCCTGAAACCGCACAATATTACGTTTCAAATTTTATTGCAGCAGGTGCCACCGCTATCCTCTGCGGAAGCGACGCTATAGCAAAGGGTGTTATCTCCGAGTGCCAGCTGCACGGCTTCAATGTGCCAAATGATATAAGTGTGGTCGGCTTTGACGATGTCAAGTTTGCCGCAGCCCTTACCCCTCCTCTTACCACTGTCAGACAGGAGTGTAATGATCTGGGCCGCTGTGCATATATTATATTGAATTCGCTCATTCACCATATTCCAATCAGCCGCACACAGCTACGTCCGAGGCTGATTGAAAGAGAATCTACTGCACGAGTTTCCACCGCACATGCTGCTGAGGAATAGCCTGCATATACACCACCTTCCAAAGGAGGCAAAATTGTTCAAACGCAAACATGTAACTACTTTAATTACATATTCGCTGGTATTTTTCAGTGCAATCTCCATGACAGCCTGTTCTTTTTCGGATGTCTCTTATCTATTTAAGAGTCCCGCACAAAAGCAGGCTATTCTGCACAAATCACCTGCGTTTTGGGAGGATGCCACAAGTGTTAAAGGCAGCAGCAACCTGTCTATCCTGCACAATGTCGCCTTTGAGGGGCGGCCGTACAATGATACAAGACAGTTTGGTGATAACATCCTTATGGTAGGACAGGGCAGCTACAATAATTCCATCATAGAGACCGATGATCAATCCGTTAAGTATTCATTTGATGTATATAATCCCTGGTCCAATGAAATCACGGCAAGTCTCACTCACGACAAAACCAACTGTGATGACTACATGATAAAAGGTGACCGACTCTGGCTCATCAATTCCGATGCCGGCAGGGCAACAATCTATGATAAGGATTTAAAGGAGATAAAAACCTGCAAATATAATCCTGAGGACTATGATGGCAATTGTGATACATCAGATTCTGATGATGGCGATGTGCCGAATCCCGGCAATTATTATGATGTCTCACAGATTGCCACCTCCGCTGACGGAAAATACGCTCTCGTGTCAGGTGTCACACCCGATACCTACAAATATGCAGTCTCAGATATAAGGATTGACGATAACACAGTGCTTTCAACCTACGAAGGACAAAGTTTTTCCATGTCATGTGTCGACTCAAAGGGCTTTGTAATCGAGGCAGATACTGCCAACAATATTTGGAACTATCATTCATCCGATGGAGAAAACAGCTTTTTTTCACTGCCGGATGTGGTGGATGTGACTTTGGCAGAGGATGGTGACATACTAATACGATGTCAGGATTTATCCTCGGACAACATCATCAGTTACTATAAATATTCACCCGCCACCGGTGTCAGTTCATACTTTTCATACAACCTGGCGACTCGAAACACAGGCAAAATGTCCGACAGCCCATCCGACTCTGCGGCAGCCGATACCAAGACCTACTGTTCTGCCAACTCGGTATATCTGCCTGATGCAAACTGTGTGATGATGCTTTTGTACACAGCGCAGTGCAACCCGGAAATTCTCATCTGGTCACTCGACAAGGGCAAGAATGACAGCAAAGCCGAAATCACGTCATACAATGACTGTGATGCACTGCTACAGGCCTTGCGCGATGACGGCTCTTATGTATCCCCATATTCTGCCATAGACCCCTCTGACAGTACCGATGAAAATCAGGAGGCTATGGAGGAAGCCGGGAAGGATTCCGACTACAATACATACGGCGATGAGGTCACTCTGATACCTGACACCGCTTCATATGACTGGGGTGATTTATCCGACATAAATGCACGTATCACAGCGCTTGAACAGAAATACGGCTTTTCCATATATTTCGGGCCTGAAGTACCAAAGAGAATTGATTACTACGATATCCATCAATTCAAGAACAAGGATAAGCTGTCAGTCGCTCTGGATGCGCTTGAGGAAATACTTGGCTGTTTCCCTGATGACTTTTTCACACAGCTGTGTTATGGCGATATAAGAGGCATGCGAATCTATCTGTGCGGTGATATTTCATCAGGCCACTCAGATATGATAAATGAGCCAAGCGGATTCGTAAATATAATAAACAACCACAATGTGATGGTTCTAAACTGCAACTACAGCTGGGATTTCAGCTACACTGTAGGCCATGAGATTTCCCATCTGATTGACCAGAGGCTTACATTCATACACACCTACGATGGCAAGAGCGAGTTTTCTGAGGAGAAATGGAACAGCTTTAACCCTGACAGCTTCTCTTATGATGATAGCTACGCAAACTACAATCCGGATGATCCATCGAGCCACATATCCGGGTATTTCATTGATTCATATGGCATGACCTTTGCAACAGAGGACCGCTCTGAAATATTCGGAACCGCGATAGACGATTATATTAACGGCATTTATGATGATGCAAGATTCACAGATGATTCGCCGATACGAAACAAGCTGGACTACTACAGCAGATGTATCCGTGATGGCTTTGATACAAAGGACTGGCCTGATACGATGGCATGGGAGTCTGTACTTACCGCCACCGGGGCGCAGGCCGATTAAATGATAATTTCAGAATAACACAAAAACCTCAAGTCATACGACTTGAGGTTTTTTAATGGGCAGAGATGGATTCGAACCATCGAAGCAAGTTGCAGCAGATTTACAGTCTGTCCCCTTTGGCCACTCGGGAATCTGCCCATAATACAATTCAATATTAAATTGTATAAAGCCGATGATCGGACTCGAACCG
>OHSM01000703.1_pt1 | contig 9911 bp, 8 predicted proteins | sample 1578671 | NCBI WGS metagenome assembly OHSM01 (sample SAMEA3879591, study PRJEB24766) | human gut metagenome | biome: human-associated habitat; feature: feces | place: USA | collected 1985/1987 | reverse complement strand
TATTTTAAGAATTAATTAAAATTATTTAGTTAGTTATGAGAGCAAGGATTAATCAGTGGGTACGCACCGCTTTGATTATGTTGGGTGAGAGCATTCGTCTGCGCGAGATGTAATCGCCTGTTTTTTACTGAAAAATTACTGACAAATGAATAGGTCCGGCTCGCAGAGCCGGATTTTTTTGTGCCCGGCGCGGGGCGGGTCCCGGTGTCGGCGGGGTGGTTCGAGGCGTCGGGATGGTGTGGGGGCCGTTGTGCGGCGGTGGGGAAGTGTCTTGAATGGCGCTGGCGAGTTGCGGCGGAATGTTGGAGCGTTGGGTCCCGGCGGTGAGGTGAGGCAGTGCCCGGCGCGTGGCGGGTTCCGGTGTCGGCGGGATTGTCCGAGGCGTCGGGACGGTGGAACCGTTGTGCGGCGGCAGGGGAGTGTCTTGAATGGAGCGGGCGAGTTGCGACGGGGAGTTGGAGCGTAGGGGCCCGGCGGCGAGGTGAAGCAGTGCCCGGCGTCGGTGGGGTGGTCCGAGGCGTCGGGACGGTGGGGAATATGTATGCCGAGGTGTTGCGGTGGTTGTGCCTGCTCTGCGGAAGGGTAAGTGACTGTACGTGGCGGCCGGGGTTGTGCTGCTGCGGCATGCTGTCGTGCGGATAAAACAGGAGAGCCCTGCCGGTTATCCGGCAGGGCTCCCTTGCGGTTGTTGCGCACGGTGGCGGGTCAGAGTCCGAGCTTCTTGCGAATATCCTTCGGCAGCGCCTGCTTGTTGACCATAATCGAGGTGGTCTTGTAGGCTACGAAGGGGCGCGAGAAGTACCAGAAGCCGTCGTAGGGCGGCACCGTGTTCCACGAATTCTGCACCTTGTAGTAGCTGTTGCCCGCCTGGTCCTTGGCCGTGCCGACAATCACCATGCCGTGGTCGTCGGTCGTCTCGAAGTTGTCGAAGGCCGTCTGGCGCAGCTCCTGCGTGATGGTGAGCTCCTTGCCCGGCTGTCGAACTTGTAGAGCGCAGCCTCCTTCTCGCGGTCTGCCCCACTTCTCGGCCTCGGTGCCGCTCATGCTCTCGAGGTCGGCCTCGGGAACGATGCCGATGCCCTTGGTGCGGCTGAAGCCCTTCTCGCTCACGTCGGTGCCCCACGATACGGTGTAGCCCTCGTCGAGCGCATGGTCGATGACCTGCATCATCTCGTCGAGCGGGAGGTTGTAGGCCTGGCCCCACATCCAGTTGTCGGGCACCTCGATGATGAAGGGCTCGTAGAAGGGGTGGTGCGTGAAGGAGGTGATGTCGATGTAGTTGTCAAACTCGATGGGGAGCGACGCGGCGAACGTCTCGGGCGTGTACTCCTTGCCCTCGTAGGTGAAGCGCTCGGGCATCGGGCCGAAGTAGGCGTCGAGCAGCGCGTTGAAGCCGCGCTTCCAGGCCGTCGAGAGGGCCTTGTTGCTCTGTTCGTTGGCCTTCAGTACGGCGTCGAGGTAGCTCTTCAGCACGAGCGAGAGTTCGTGGAAGTCGGCCTTGGGCGTGCCGTAGTTGAAGCCCGGGTAGACCTCGAAGGGGACGATGCCGTGGGCCTTGATGCCCTCCGTCACGTCGCGCGAGGCGCCTCCCTCGGCGAAGTTGATGGTGCCGTGCATGCGGATGTACTTCTCGGCCTTGTCCATGAACGAGTGGCGGACAATCCACATCTCCGAGAGGTGCATCTCGGGGCCGCCGGCCTTGAGGATTTCACTCTCGAGGAAGGTCATCGTCGAGTAGCACCAACAGGTGCCGCTGCGGCTCTGGTCCTTGACGGGGGTCGTGCGCAGCACCTTGAGGTCGGTGAAGCGGTAGCCCGAGGCGGTGTCGGCCGCTGTGGGCGTCTGCGCTCCGGCCGTGAGGGCCCCGCAGAGCGCGATGAGGGTCAGAAGTTTCTTCATGATACGGTTTTTGGGTTTGTGAATATTCGTTTTCCTGTTTCGGCGCTACGGCCGGCTGCTACTTCTTCGAGTGGGCGATGATGTCGCGGCACTCCTCGAGCGTCAGCTCCTCGGGGTTGCGCCCCTTGGGGATGCGGTAGTTCTTCCCCTTGTAGGCGATGTAGGGTCCGTAGCGGCCGTTCTTGACCAGCAGCTCGGGCTCCTCGTCGAAGCTCTTGAGCGGGGTGTGGGCCGCAGCGGCGGCAGCCTGCTGGGCGCGAATCAGCTCGACGGCCCGCTCGTAGGAGATGGTGTAGGGGTCGTCGCCGCGCTGCAGCGAGGCGAAGCTCTTGCCGTAGCGCACGTAGGGCCCGTACTTGCCGATGCCCACCATGAGCGTCTCGCCGTCGAGTACGCCCACGTTGCGGGGCAGCGAGAAGAGTTCGAGCGCCTCCTCGAGCGTAATCGACTCGATGAGCTGACCCTTCTTCAGGGAGGCGTAGCGGCTCTTTTCACCCGCGGCACCCTCAATCTCGACCATCGGGCCGTAGCGGCCGATGCGCGCCTTGACCACGTGGCCCGTCGTGGGGTCGGTGCCCAGGATGCGCGTCATGTTCGACTTGTCGCTCTGCGTCCCCATCGCCTTGTCGACCATCTGGTGGAAGGGACCGTAGAAGTTCTCTATCATCTTCTCCCACGTGATGTCGCCCTCGGCGATGCGGTCGAACTCCTTCTCGACGTTGGCCGTGAAGTTGTAATCCATGATGGGGCTGAACTGCGCCTCGAGGTAGTCGTTGACCACCATGCCGATGTCGGTGGGCTGGAGGCGGTTCTTCTCCTTGCCGAAGTTCTCCGTGAGGCTCTTCTCCGAGATGCGCCCGTCGGCGAGCGTGAGCTGTGTGTAGGTGCGCTTCTGCCCCTCCTTGCTCTGCTTGACCACGTAGCCGCGGTTGATAATCGTGGTGATGGTCGGCGCGTAGGTCGACGGACGGCCGATGCCCAGCTCCTCGAGCCGCTTGACCAGCGAGGCCTCGTTGTAGCGGGCCGGGGCCTGCGTGAAGCGCTCCGTGGCGGTAATCTGTTGGGCAAGCAGCCGGTCGCCCTTCGCCATCTTCGGCAGAAGGCCCTCGCCGCTCTGCTCGCTCTGCTCGTCGTCCGTCGATTCGGAGTAGAGGCGCAGGAAGCCGTCGAAGCGAATCACCTCGCCCGTGGCGACGAACTGCTGCTGCGAGCCCGACATGTCGATGACAATCGTCGTGCGGTCGAGCTCGGCGCAGACCATCTGCGAGGCGACCGTGCGCTTCCAAATCAGGTCGTAGAGCTTCTTCTCGGCGGGCGTGCCCTCGATCTCCTGACGCTCGATGTACGACGGGCGGATGGCCTCGTGGGCCTCTTGCGCCCCTTTCGTCTTCGTGGCGAAATTCCTAGGTTTGGAATATTTTTCTCCCAGCGTGTTACAGATAACGGCTTTTGCCGCACCGATAGCCAGTTGGGATAGGTTCACGGAGTCTGTTCTCATGTAGGTGATAAGACCCACAGCGCCCATGCCCTCGATCTCAACGCCTTCATAAAGCTGCTGAGCGGCTCTCATTGTCTTAGAAGTCTGGAAGCCAAGCTTCTTTGAGGCTTCCTGCTGCATTGTAGATGTGGTAAAGGGTGCGGCAGGGGACTTTCTTCTTACAGATTTCTTTACGCCTGTTACCTTGAACTCAGCGCCGTTTATTTTTTCAAGCACCTTGTCGGTCTCTTCCTTGGAGTGAAGTTCGGTCTTGTTTCCGTCAATCCCTGTGAAAACAGCGTCAAACTGCTTTTTGGAGGAGGGAGCGGTCATCTTCGCTTCTATTGACCAGTATTCCTCGGGCTTGAAAGCATTTATTTCCTTTTCACGGTCAACTATCATCTTAACGGCTACAGACTGCACACGTCCTGCGGAAAGACCTCTGCGGACTTTCTTCCAAAGGAACGGAGACAGCTTGTAACCAACTATTCTGTCAAGGATACGCCTTGCCTGCTGAGCATTCACCAGATCAAGGTCGATGGAGCGGGGGTGCTCCATACCGTACTCAACGCCTGATTTTGTTATCTCGTTGAATGTAACTCTCACGGGAGCGTTAAGGGGAATATCCAGCAGCTGCGCCAGATGCCATGAAATCGCTTCTCCCTCACGGTCAGGGTCCGTTGCGAGATAAACGGTGTCGGAGTGGGAGGCTTCTTTTTTCAGCGAGGATATTACTTCTTCCTTGTCCTTCATGGGCACATAAACGGGTTTGAAGCCGTTGTCAACATCAACGCTGAGCTTGGATTTCGGCAGGTCACGGACATGACCCATGGAAGCCATTACCTCGTAATTGGGACCCAGATATTTCTTTATTGTCTTTGCCTTTGCAGGCGACTCAACTATTACAAGATTGGACATATGTTCAATCATTCCTTTCTCAGAATCTTTCCACACTTTTTATGAGATGCGGTAAACGCCGCCCTCGGCAGTTACCGTTCCCATTATTTCAAGCTCTGTAAGAGCTGTAAGAATGTCGTCGATATTTTCGGATATCTCCCGTGCAATATCGTCCGCACGCATGGGTGCAGCGTTTATTGCCGTAAGTATTTTTCTTTGGATATCATCACCGCCTGCCGCTTCTATTTCCTCTTCGGAAAGCGATTTGGGATTATCCTCAGGCTCAGCTTCCGCAGGCATTTCGGGCTTGGACTTTGCAGGCTTCTTATCCTTTTTATCATTTTCCTGCTGCCTGCTTGCCGCCTCAAAAGCGTCATCGCAGAAACGGTTGAGGGCTTCTATCTTCTCGAAGATGCGTTCATTTTCGACTATTGTATGCGGTATATTCATACAGTATTCGCTGAAAATGTCCCTGGCACCCATAAGCGGAACAGCGCCCTCACGGATAAGCTCCGTGTTTCCCTTGTACCTCTGGTCAAATATGTCGCAGGGCGGAACGGCAAACACCGTTTTTCCCTGAGATGTGGCGTGTGAGGCGGAGTTCAGCGAGCCGCTTCTTTCTCCCGCTTCAATGACCGCCACCGACATGGACAGCCCCGCAAGTATTCGGTTTCTTTTAATGAAATTCGGCTGTGCGGGAAATGTTCCGGGAACACATTCGGTGATGAGCGCTCCGTTTTCAATAACAGCGTCACGGTACTTGGAGTTTGGCTTGGGATAATCGTAATATATTCCCGCACCCAGCACGGCATAGGTCTTTGCGCCGCTTTCGATGGCATGGGTATGCGCGCAGATGTCGATGCCCTCGGCAAATCCGCTTATAATATCAAAGCCCTGCCTGCCAAGAACTCGGGCAATGCCCGCCGCAACCTTAAGGCTGTATTCGGAAGCCTTTCTTGCTCCGACTATTCCTATGCTCAGCCTGTCGTCTATCCCCGAGATATCGCCCCTGTAAAAAAGAACGGCAGGGGGAGCATAAATGTGCCGCAGCCTGTCGGGATAAAGCTCCTCGTCTCTTGTGACTATCCGGATATTTTTCTTGGAGCAGAATTCCATTATTTTTTCCGCAGCGGAAAGGGTAACGTCGTTTGCAGCCCTCACAGCTTCATTCGGAAGTCCCTTTGCGCCGTCTTTGAATGCGCAGTAAAGCTCTTCGCCGCTGTCAAAGCGCTCGGAAAGCTCCGCAAGCAGCCGTGAGCCTGCACCGAAAGCAGCCACTGACCATATTCTGTAAAGCCTGCTGTAATAAGCGGTATCGGAAGCGTTCATATCCTGACTCCTTTTCAGCTTACGCCTTTGACAGCTCCCACATGATTATTCCCGCAGCCATGGCGGCGTTAAGGGAATTTATGGTGCCGTGCATTTTTATTGTAAGAGGTACATCTGCCAGTGCCGAGTGTTCACGGGGGAGACCGTTGCCCTCGTTTCCTATCATAACTGCGCCGCCCTTTGAAAAATCGCATTCTGTGAGAGAAACGGCGCTGCTGTCGATAACAGCCGCATAAACTGCAATGCCCGCATTTTTTAGGTTCAGCACTGCATTGCCAATATCATCGTCAATGATATTCACACGCATAAGGCTGCCCATAGCCGAGCGGACAGTCTTGGGATTATAAACATCGCAGCAGTTGCAGGTGATTATTGCGTCGATTCCGCAGGCATCGGCAGTCCTTAGCATAGTTCCCATATTTCCGGGGTCCTGGATATTATCCAGAATGATGTACTTTCCGCCTGACTTCATTTCTGCATACTGAGCTGCATTGTCGGACTTGGGCATTCTGCATATGGCAAATATTCCCTGAGACATCTGCGTGTCCGAAAGCGATGCCGCCAGCTCGTCCGATATCATCGAAAACGTTTTTTTATTATACTTTGAAAAAAGAAGCTCCAGAGCTTCACTGTATTTTTTCAGGGCGTTTTCGGTAAAGAAAACACAGTGAAGCTCTATAGCTTCTGCGGCTGCGTCGGCGGTGAGACGTGCGCCCTCAACGGTAAAAAGCTGCTCTTTCCTGCGGAGCTTTTTATCGGCGCTGAGCCTTTTGTAAAGCTTTATCTTCTCATTGTCTGCCGAGGATATAAAAGTAAAGTCAGTCATAAATACCTCTATTTTAAACAAAAAGCTGTATCACATAGACATACGCCTTTGTGATACAGCCTGTTTACGAAAATTAAAGAGCAGCCTTAGCCTTCTCAACAAGAGCTGTGAAAGCCTGTGGGTCAGCAATAGCAATCTCAGAAAGAACCTTTCTGTTAAGTGTGATGCCAGCCTTCTTAAGACCGTTCATAAATGTTGAATAGTTAACACCGTTTACACGGCAGCCTGCAGAAATACGAGTAATCCAGAGTCTTCTGAAATCTCTCTTACGCTGTTTACGACCGATATAAGCATAGTTGCCGCTCTTCATTACGGCTTCCTTAGCCATCTTAAAATGCTTGCTCTTTGCACCCCAATAACCGCGAGCGAGCTTTAGTGTCTTTTTTCTTCTTTTGCGTGTAGCCAACGCACCCTTTACTCGTGCCATTTATATAATACCTCCGTTTTGTGCATTAAACCGTTCTAATCGGTAATACTCTTAAATTATTTGTAAGGAATGAGTCTTTTGATTTGTGCTGTATTTGTCTTATCAGCAACAGCAGTCTTTCTAAGACCTCTCTTACGCTTTGTTGTTTTCTTGTTTAAGATGTGGCTTTTGTTTGCATGAGCACGGATAACCTTACCGCTCTTTGAAAGCTTAAAACGTTTTTTTGCTCCGCTGTGTGTCTTAATCTTGGGCATTTTATTGCTCCTCCTTATTGTTCTGATTTGCTCCCATAAAGAAAGCACTTATATAGTCTTTAGTTCCGAATAATCGGTTTACTTTGTTTTCGGTCCTAAGAACATAAGCATACTGCGTCCCTCAAGCTTTGCTGGTTTTTCAATATTCGCAAATTCTGCACAAGATTCTGCAAATTTCTGCATTACATCCATACCAAGCTCAGGGTGTCCCATTTCTCTTCCACGAAAGCGTATAGAAACCTTAATTTTGTTTCCAGCCTCAACAAAACGCTTTGCATGAGCCAGCTTAGTGTTAAAGTCATGGGTATCAATATTGAGCGAAAGACGAATTTCTTTAACATCAACAACATGTTGATTTTTTCTTGCTTCTTTCTCTCGCTTAGCCTGCTCAAAGCGATATTTTCCGTAGTCCATAATCTTACAGACTGGGGGTTTTGCCTGAGGAGCAATCTTAACGAGATCGAGATTCATACTTTCAGCTTTAGATAAAGCCTGAGAAGCGGACATAATTCCGAGTTGTTCACCGTTTGAGCCGATAATACGCAGCTCTTTGTCACGAATTTCTTCATTTATCTGAAGTTCCTGCTTGCCTATGTTAAAGCACCTCCACACATAACTATAAAACGAAAACGCACGGTACAGCCGTAGCTATCCGTGCGTCAATAAGCATAATCAGAGAACGCAAAAAGTTCTCACAGAATCGTTATTGACCCATGACAGCTAAACCTCATAGGTGAAAGCGTACCGCTTTACTTTGTTGTACTCAAATAGTATATACTGATTTCTGTGTTTTGTCAAGACTTTTCGCATAATTTTATTTAGAATTTATCCTTTCATTGGGCGATAGAATATAGCCACATAATGATAAACTCCTCTATAACAATATACACCTACACCGATTTTTGTGTATATAGCCTCTCTGATATTACCTCCTTCTACACTTCTGTTTAGCCATACACTGACGGCAGATGCTGAGTCTGGCATTCCTTTTGCAATGTTTTCTCCTGCAAATCTATAATCCCCCAGACCCTCTTCTTCCAACAATGTATTCCAACCTGTGCCATCTGGTCGATTATCAGAGAAGCATTGACTTATTTCTTTTGCTCTTGTTATCGCAATAGAATCAAGAGAGACATCTCTTTTAAGTTGCATTAAATTTATTGATTTTCTATATTTGTTTATCTCATCATATAGTTCATTAGCTTTTATAATATCATCTGTTGCACCCAATGTTGTAATACTTAAAGTAGAATAATCACTATAGCTTTTGCTCGAAGATACACTTCTGATTCTGAATTTATATGTTGTATTAACAGTAAGATTATCTACCATATAGCTTGTAGCATCAGAATTTAAGGTTGTTATTAATTTATATACTTGTGAATCTGGACTAAGCTGATAAATCTCATAATTCACTGCCCCATTTTGTTTTGTCCAACTAAGATTTACAGAATAGTATGTCTGTGAAACCGCCTTAAAATCCTTAACAGCTGGCAAACAAGTTTTTACACTAACGCTATTATAAGGTGAGTATGTTGTTATTCCTCCAGATACCAGATAAGCTCTTACTTTATAATTATAATATCTATCTGATGACAAATTTTTATCAGTATATGACTTAGCTGAAGTTGATGCAATTTTTACATATTTTCCAGTATTTATATCAAGTCTATAAATCTGATAGCCTGTCGCTGATGGATAATCCCAATTTAGCGTTATAGTAGTCGAGGTTGAAGTTTTTGAAGTAAAACTAACTGAAGTTGAAGTAGTTTTTGCATTAACTGCTGGACTCTTATCACTTAAACCTATTGAACCATTAGAATTAACATAAGAAGCTATCTTATAGTAATATGTAGTATCTAAGTAAAGAGCTGTATTAGTATATGAAGTTGATGAAGATGGTAATGCTTTTATCTTGCTGAAATTTTTATTATCAATGCTTCTATATATATAATATCCTGAAGCATTAGATGATTTATTCCAAACAAGCTTTATAGCGTCAGTAGCAACCTCTTTAACCGCAAATCCTGATGGATATGATAATTTTGAACTGCTTATTGTTAAAGCATTTACAGCACTACTCTTTGGGCCAATAGCTACTGCACCTGTTGAAGTATTCTTATATGATGCAATAGAGTAATAATATTTCTTGCCAGCTGTAAGAGAAGTATTTGTATAAGCTGTTGTTGAGGCTTTAAGCGTCTTTATTTTTGAGTATTTTTTTCCGTCTGTACTTCTATAAACATAATATCCTGTTACATCAGATGCTTTAGTCCATGTCAACTTAATTGCACTGTTTGAATATTCAGCAACTTTAAGATTTGATGGTGCTGGAACTGATGAACTGCTTGTTGCAGTAATTTTAAGAGAAGATGTTCTTTCACTTTTTGTAATTTTTCCGTTAATATCAGTATAAGAGATAAGAGCGAAATAATAAGCTTTTCCTGCTGTAAGTCCACCAACTGTATAAGATGTTGTAGATTGTGAATTGATAGTCTTTAGTTTAGTGAAATTTGAATTATCCGTACTATAATAGACCAAATAACCTGTTACACCAGCAACCTTAGACCAACTTAGTTTTGCAGCTTTGTCTGAATACTCTGTTACTTTTAAATTTGTTGGAGCAGAAACCGCTGCATTTACATTTTCCGCTGTCATAGGTAATGTCAAAAATACTGAAAGGAGAATAAGCACTGCCAAAACAGAGCTAACAACTTTTTTCCCAAAAACATTAACCATCGCTAACACCGCCTTTATTTTTCTAAAAAATACAGAAAACTCCATATTTTTATATATTTATTA
>OHSM01000692.1_pt1 | contig 10174 bp, 11 predicted proteins | sample 1578671 | NCBI WGS metagenome assembly OHSM01 (sample SAMEA3879591, study PRJEB24766) | human gut metagenome | biome: human-associated habitat; feature: feces | place: USA | collected 1985/1987 | reverse complement strand
AATTTAAACAAATTATTAATCAGAATTCTGTTGCATTTGCAAGTTGAATTCAGCTTTGGTTGTCTCCGCAAAAGTAAACAATCGGATTCTAATATGCAAGGGGAATCAATCAATTCCCCCTGCAAATCTCCTGCATGACATGGTCCATGTAGATGGCCTGTCCGCTCGACATTCGTCCCCACCAATGGCAACCCAGTTCGTCAATGATGATTTCGCCCTGTTCTCTCAACCGATTGGCCAGCCATGATGTCACCAGCCACCACTCCAACACCTCTTCCCCATTAAAGGGATAGAGGTACTCTTCGTCGATTTTCCCCGCTTGGATTAACTCTTCGATTACCGAACTTTGTCCCCACAGGACATGGATGTCTACCATTTGCTTGGCCTTTTCTTGTGTGTTGTACATAGCATTTTGAGTATATGTTTGTCACATATACGCTGTAATCCAACTATATATAATCTCAATAATGCTATGCAGAGAATTGGTTTCAGGCTTAAATAGGGGTGGCCTGTTTTATGTGGAATCCCATTATAAGGGATAGGTAATAATTTTGTTTTCCATCAGAAAAGGGGGCGGGGCGAAAAACAGGGAGTATCTATTCGTACATATAGCATGGACCAACTTTCGCAAAGGGGTTTATATAAGGCCCCTTTGCAAAGTCGGTCCGATGCCCCCTAAAACTCGAACATCTTTTTTCCGAGCAGAAAAGCTTTTTGCCCTCCGAGTCGTTTCGTGTCGTCATCGATCTCGAAAAACAGTTTCACGACCTTTCGGTCCACCCGTCCTTTGAACGGAATGCCGTTGTTCACAATCAACCGATGCAGGAAATTGTTGATTTCCGAACATGCGACCAAATCCCCTGGCTTGTATTGCGCATAAACGGCATTCTGCATCTTGGAGGCTGTCAGCAGCACGTTTTCTTCTGCGCGGGTCATCGCTGCTTCAATCTTGCTACGGCTGTATTCCAGTTCTTCCAGCCGCTTGGCCCCGAGAATCGTAAATGCTTGTACGATGGTCGCAAACTCATTCCCCAGTTCTTCTTGCAGGAATGCAGGTTCGATATCGGAGTGACCCGTTTGGAGTTTTGTGAGCTGCACAACCACCTCTCGCCACAATTCGCGGGTATTCATTTTTGCTTTCTCACGACGCAAACGATCCGCATCCGTGATTGGGTAATGGGCCGTGCAGACTTGCAACTGGAACGGAGCTGTTTTATAGGCCGCTGTCAGTGTGGACGGATAGCGATAGTACGCCTTGATCTGTTCATCTGCCCATGCATTGTCCCACATGAAATGGTTGCGTTTCCCGTCACGCGTTACAAACCGCTTATAATCCATGCCATTTAAGGCTTGGAAACGCGCCTGCACTTCATCCTCTCCGTCAGGTTGTATCTGGAGGATTTGATTGTAAATGTGTTCTTCACTCATCAATCGGCGCTCAAGAGCTTCGCGGGTCTGGCATTGCAGACTGTCGCTTGTATTGGCAATATGGTAAGCCCTTGCCACACCGTTACGGAATCGTCCGATGGCCTGCACTACCTCGGTTTGCGGGTCTATTGCCGAAAAGGGTGCACGCAACACATCCGTCAATATGATAACGTGGGGTTTGTAGTCCAGTTTAATATCTACAGCCGCATAGAAACGGCTGGTCAGGAAATTGACGGACGCCAATTCATCGAGGGTTTCGCTGGCATCGGTAAAGTTCATCTGCTTGAGTTTTCGCACGCTCTTCTCGCTGCAAAAGACTTTGCTTCGTCCTTGCAGTTTGAGTGCAAGAATCAAATTCAAGATGGTTTCCGTAGAGTTCAGAAACACGAAGACCGTTTCGTTTTCCAAACGCTTCAACAGTTTCCGCATGACTGCAACCGTGTTGTTGGTCGTACAAAGCGTCAGATCAATGCGGCTGTCATAAGTCGGAACGAGTTTCAACACCTTGAATCCGTTCTCCTCGAAACGAGGGTCGGACGGAATAATCGGTGTCGCCGAAACCATCGCCTTATTTTCGAATTTGAAAAAATCCTCGACAGGCAGATAGATGTCGCCTCGGTAGCCCACATCCTGTATGGCCTTTTCGCACTCGTCGAACAGCAGGAAATAGTCCTTATAGACGGGAATTTCCAACTCGCGCATGGCGGGAAGCACCTTTTTGTCGAAGCCTTCAGGCGTCGTAATGATTTTGCGATAGCCATCATGCTCCCCAGCAAGATAGGCTTTCACATCCTCTTTCGTAATGCCCTCGTACACGGCAAACAGAAACGGATGGTCCGCTTTCTTGCCGATAATTACGGGGATATTCGGTTCGATAATGATGGAATTGCGTGCTGCATTTACAATCTCGCTGTGGGTCGCACCGCATCCCGTGATGGTCTTGTCGAAGATCGTGTTAGTGGGAATCGCGGGCAGGACATCTGTCAGGCATTGCCCTTTGGCAATGTTTAGAAATTCTGTTTTCATGCAGTTATCGAGCATAGGTAAGTGAGACATTCTTGTAAAAGAAATTCAGCACACGGAGCATCCGCATTTTCAGCAGGGACATTCCTCGGAATGCAACCAAGCCATTGGCATGTGAAAGGCTGAATCTGCCCGTTGCAACAGACAAAATCGTTTGGCACCCCAGCATCTGCTGTACCGTCGCATAAACCTCGGCGTTCAGGTACATCAGGAACATGACCGTTGCATCTGCTTCATGCACTCGTACTCGGTAATAATAGTTACCGTCATATTCGAGTGCAATGCACATGTGATAGCCGTTCTTAACGGCTTCTTCCAGATAGGCGATATTCGCCCGTTTTGAAGCTAATTTAACAACCATTTTTTATATTTTATTATTTTAATGCTGAGTCGGCCGTACGCTCCGTCCTCGTTTTACGGCGGCAAAGATGGTTGTTTCTGAGCAGTTTTAAGTGCTATTTTAGGTAAAGGATATAAACGACTTTTGCGTTTATTATTTACCCGTAAATATCAACAACTTACACCTTTCACAGAAAATGCAGAATATGCAATAAAAAAGCAGGGCAACATTGTTGTCCTGCTCTAAATTATTTATATCGAATTTTAGTCCAAACTCCGAGGGCAAATATCTTGCGTCATGTAGCGCACGGAGGATAACTCTATTGGTGAGAATTTAGGAATATAACTTTCACCAAATATGCTAACTTTTTTCTTTATATGGGAGATATCTGCACGAATGCGTTTCGGATTGAATATATCGTCCTTTGTCTTTTCTTTAGGATAGCACCCTGTAAACGTCGTAAATTTATAAATTAGCTCACAAAGTTCATTAGGTATATCAGGTTTTTCTGGAATAACATTTTCTTCGTGTAGCATTCTATAGAAACCATAAATAACGATATCATATATCGGATTCAGCTTTTTAGCGCCGACCGATGGTTTTTGTCTTAATAAATCCTGTCTTGCTTCTTCTGGAGTTTTAATATTAAAATAAGACGCAAACTCCTTTTTGATCAAACGAAAAAACCAATTCCCACTATTTTCAATTTCCAATGGATCCTGCAAACCATCATTCGTGCGTATCGTAATAGATGTATTATGCGATTTTTTCGCTTTCTCTTCTCGTTGCAATATTTCATCGATAAAAACAAGCAACTTGGACCAATCATTTTGATAGATATCATCCCACTCTCGGTCATCGGAATCCAAAGACTCTGGATATGCTTCCTCTGGATATTTCCTATCCATAATAATATATGCAACAAGTAACGCCACATCACCCAATGGAATAGGTAGCATTGGGCCATCAACATCCTGCAAATATGCCTTAAAATTTAAATTACGAAGGGGAAAACATATGTCTTGGTCTTTCTGAATAGCATATGATGCCGACCCCTCATATCTAAACTTTTCAAGTTCTACATTAAAATAGCCTAATGTAATCCCAAAATATTTTTCTAAATATGGTCCGCATTTTCGAAGCGCCTTTGTAGGCAGAATGATGCCATCCTTAAAATTCATTTCCATGACAAAACTTATGATATGTCTAAACGAATATATAAAATTCCGATTTCAACCGCAACTGCCGACCAAAGAAAAAGAAAAGGGGACTATCCGAATCCATCGGATAATCCCCTAAAGAAATAGGACCAACTTTGACGGAGGGGTTGTTACAAGGCCCATCGACAAAGTCGGTCCAATTTTTTTTCATAACAAATTCTGCATGGCCTCGTCAATCTGCGAGTTCTCAAACGCGCCCAAATAAATCTGCGTGGTCTTCAGGCTATGATGTCCCAATGCCTCGGATATGATGCCGATATTCACACCCGATTTCTTCAACACGGTGGCAAAACTGTGCCTTGCGACATAGGTCGTAAGGTCTCCAGATATATCCAACCGACGGGCCAACTGCCGCAACTCCTTATTGACTTGGTGGCAGACCTTATGCACCCGATTCCGTTTCTGCATCGGCGTCGAATGCATGCATGAATCGAGTATCGGAAAGAGATAACCCGACTGCTTGCAGGATTCGGCATATCGGTTCACAATCCGCATCGCCCGCTCCGACAACGGGACATTGATTGCACCATGCGTTTTCTGACGATGGTACGACAACCGTCCCTCGACGATATTATCGGGTGTCAGATTCGCAACGTCCACAAACGAGATTCCCCCACACAAATAAGAAAATGTAAAGATGTCTTGGGCCAAACGACAAAGATCGCTCTCCGTCGCACAGTCCGCATCGACAATTTTCATTACATCGGCCTTGCTCAACGCCCGTTTCGGAGTTTGGGTATTGAATCGGCTAATCTTATATTCGGTGAAAGGGTTCTTCTCTCGGGCAACGACACGTCGCTTGATTGCCCGATTGAACACGGCACGCAGGGTGCGCATCTGGAAACTCATCGACGTCTCCTTATTTCCACGCGCCCGCATCCACTCCTCGAACTTTTCCAGATATTCGACGTCAATGCGACTGAATGTAAAATTAAGCGCTTTATCTCGATTAAATGATTTCAGCACGTTATAAGAGTTCAGATAGGCATAGGCATTGCCCACACTTCCCCGCTCTTTCAACTCGGCGATAATCGCTTTATAAACCTCTTCGACAGTCTGCGCCTTGATTCGCTCCTTTTGTTCGGCAACAATCATCTGCGGGGTAAACTCCTCCTCGTTCATCTCTTTCGCCAGAATCTTCCCGTTGTACTCGGATTCATATTTCAGCATGATCTGGCGAATCAACTGTCGATTCGGACAGTTGGGTTTGGGTTGGTTGGTGTCAAAATTCCAGAATTTGGGATCGACCGACACGCCCAGACTCTTCATCGTACGGCGACCCTCTTTGGAAATGCGGAGCATCAGCGGGGATTCTCCATTTGCAAGTACCTTGTACCTGTAACAAACGACGGAAACACAGGTTTTCATCGGTTTTTGGTTGACTTCTTGGTTGACTTTTTCGCGTCAACCGCGGCGTCAACCGCCCGTTGGGCAGGCAGGCGCAAAAACGAAAAAGGCTCGACAATCAGTTGATTGTCAAGCCTTTTCTTCAGTCGGGGTGACTGGATTCGAACCAGCGACCACACGCCCCCCAGACGTGTACTCTAAAGGCGAGTACACCGCTTGCGCTCAACACATTAGCTTTCTACCTTACAAGGCGGTTGACTTCTCGGTTGATTCGACAGTCAAAGGTTAAACATCAGTGGACTATTGGTGATAAGCAATCTTCTTTCGCATATCAGCAGTCAAAGGAAAAAGCCGCATTTTCTCGGCTCTCTCCTTATCTTTATGGATACGATGTAATCCAACTACAAATCGAGGACGTTTTATTCAAGTACTCGAAATGATGTAATTTCTAATATTTTATCACGCCCTCCTTGAATTAGCTTTCCTGTGGCAACAATATTCTGACCTTGCTCGAATGCCGCTGTTGCTTGTTGGAATTTCTCTTTGTCTAATTTGATATTTATTTTACATTTATTTTCATTTTCATCCAAAGTGAGTATTTTTACCAATCCACTTTCTCTTGCTCCGATATCTGGATGAGCTTTTAATTCGCAAATTTTGCCTACATATTGTTGTTCTTCAACCTCTTCTTTGGCAAACTTACTTGCAATAGTGCGGATTACATCAGTATATTGAGATTCAATAGTGATTAAATTAGGAATCTGCAAATCCGCATTTATTGGTAATTCTTGACACCAATCAATAGATAATTCTATATCTGATTTTACAGCCTCACTTATATCTGCAATTGCATCCATGAAATTCGAGCTATAAATGCCGCTATAAATATTTTCTTCGATTCTCCCATTATTGTTATGGGACAGATCGTTCTGTATATCAAATATATTTTTTAGAATATGTTCATTAGAACGCCTTGCAATTGGCTCATTAAATAATTCTAAATCCATATTACTTAATGGGCACATTACATTAATAATATAGCTTCCCCTTTCTGATTGGCCTAAATAGTAATCTTCAATAGTATTAGTTGAGATTCTTTTGTGTCTTTTTACTGGATCTTTGATATCACATATTGATGCTGATATCATGGATTTAATAGCATCTATTAAATCTGTTGCTTGTTCTAATGGTATTGTCCCTTGTCTTGTATGTATATTATTTACACGCCATTTCAAAATATCGGATAAAGGAGAACTTAATTTAATTATTAATGAAGAATTAGAACAATTATAATATGTTGCCAAAGTATCTATTAGGTTCAAAACGGATTCATAATAATCAGATATAGTGTTATCCGTTGGAACAATAGTACCAATTCTCTGGTCTGGAGATAAATATTGTACTCCTAATCCATTTTTCAAGACATGATCACGAATCCACCCTTTGTTCTCCAAGTAATTCTTGAGTGCTTGAGGAGTAATATATTGAATGTTTTGATGTATTTTCATAAGTCCTCCTCTTTGGAAATTTTCACCATAATTTCATGTAACGCATTTGGTGAAAAAATATTATCATGTGGAATTATTATCCGTTTTGAATTTGCATTTGTTGTTTGTGCTTGTCCTTTTAATGAAATCCAATAAGCACATTTCCTTAAAATTAGATTATTTACATCATGAGTAATCCAGTCTCTTTTTTGAGGCGGTAGGTGTAAAAGTACAAGTATAATATCTAACTGTCGATGAGTATCTGCTAAAATATTATAATTCCTTGCTTGAAGATCATAAACAATATCCCCATCGTCATTCACAAAAATATGGTCTTCACTACAACATGCCTTTATTTGAACCTCAAGAGAAGATGATGCTAAAAGGGAATCAGGAGCTGGCTTACTATTGCTTTTTATAACAGCATCTACGCCATCATTATCTCGATCAATATGCTGTACTGCATATCCTGCATAACATGCTACTGTTTGTAAATAAGCTTTACTTAATTCCTCTTGTATTGCGGTGTCGGGTAACATGTAGTAGTTAATTTGAAGATGATAAATGCATTAGTAAATATATGAATTAGTTTTAAAAAAACAAAAAAATATTATTTCTGCAATATTGTATTTAGGTATTTTTCGCAGAATCCTGCTAACGGGAATTTCATCATCTCTTCCTGTCCGTCGGGCGTTGTGTATTGGATTAGTATTGTATCGGCTTTTACATGGTAATCGAACAAATTTACCCGTTCGTCCGTTCCCTCTATTCCGACCTCGTTCTGTGTCATTATGCCGATTATCCCGTCCATCTCTTTAAGTTCGCACTTTCATCCGAATATGTAGCGCCGATTCTTTGCAAGGATAATTTCGACGGGCTTTGTTATGTCTGCCATGTTAGGGGCAAACACATAAATAAATGTTTCGGGGTATATTCCGTCTTTGGATTTTTCGACAAGCAGGGCGATTTCCTCAGTCGGGCTTCATCTGACCGTCTTTTGAATGATCTGCCTATCTTCCCAAGTTTCGGACTTTCATTCTGTTTTTGGTTGTTTGTATCTGTTCATATTGCGCAAAATATTATGTCGTTTCATCTCTATAAAGATAAGATTATTAACGGAATAAACAAAATAAAAAAGTGACAGACTCTGCAAAAGGGTCTTATAGATTAACCTTTTTACAAAGTCTGTCACTCAATAGCAGGTGTATCTTATTTCGTTAGCAGGCGCCTAATTTTATCTTGGTAGGTAATAATAAAATCTATTTTCTGCTGTGAGGTTAATTGTCCAAAATCAGGAGATAATCGGGCAAAGTAACTTTTAATATCTCTTGCGGGAGCGCCAAGTAATTTGATTATAGGGGATTTTCGCACTACCACTCTCCAACAAGAATCATCCAATGGAATATCGTATTTATAAGCGATTTGTCGAGCTGTTTCAATCATGGATTGCGCTCCTATTCCCCGAATTTTCAAATCCTCTATGCGTTCGTACAATTCGTTAAAATCGGCCGCTTGGGAAAGGCGATTGCAATTTGTTGATATAATGCAGCTCCACTCATCCCAAATTACATTTGAAATATGCCGTAGATTATCCGTCTTGACCAACAATCCTAAATTTTCTCTGTTGTTGCAGATAGAAATATAATTTGCGATCAATTCTCGCCATTGGGCTTTAGTTATCCTATTTTGCTCCATAGCAGTATCATTTGTCTTCGGGCATATTATCTTCTAACGACATGTATCTACCAATTATCTCATCACGACTGCCCCATATCTTACCATATGCGTCAACGTACATTGCTGGAACATAGATCTCGACAGTCCATCCGTTAGTATAGCGTCCTCCATCATTAGTAGACCCTCTATCAAATGGGAGAGAGGATGCAGGGGTTGTTTTTACTCCTAAATAGAATTTGGAAGCTATGTCACCCCTAAAGGCATCTGACGCCATATCTGTTATTTCGGTACAATGTTGCATATAAATAATTCCCCCGTGATCTATAGCGTATTTAAATGCTCCAGTTTCGATTGTTTTTAATTTCGATCCTTTTTCAAAAAATATATAATCAAGAGATGGAAAACTTCCAGTATAGGGGATCAAATTCGCAAATGCACTTTCCCCAATAGTTTCAAGTGATGCAGGAAATTTTAGAGAATATAAGCCCGAACAATGATAAAACGCCTCTTTACCGATAGTTTGTAATTTGGAGGAAAAATGAAAATCCGAATGAATTTCGCTCATATAAAATGCCCTATCGTCTATGGCAACTACTTCGTCAAACATTTGTACGGTTCTCGTTTTTGCCATATCGAACATTTCATTGCCGATTACTTTCAAAGAGCGCGGTAATATAACATGGGAAATAAGAGAATTTGCAAAAGCTTTTTCAGGCAACTCTTCCAAATTTACGTCTGAAATATCCAAATAGTCTAATGTCAGCACGGATTTGAGAAATTGGAAATCCGTTTCATCGGGTATGCCGTTGATCTTCAATTCTGTTGTTTCCAGTAGGTTTTGTTCTGTTAATATTTGTTGTAATGTTCCCGCTGCGGACACATTGACGGTCGGAACAAATCCTTGTGTTATTTGGATTTCTACCGATTGTTTTCCACTTTTGAGCGTGAATGCAGTTGAACGGTTATCAGTTGTCGTATTGCTTGTTGCAGAAAAATCGACAGAAAAATAGCGGTCTGTTCCGCTTCCGCTTTTCTGCGACGGCTCACACCAAGAAGCGCCACCCGAAAGTGTCCAATCTTGAGTGCTTTCAAAGGAAATGTATTGTGTGCCTCCCCGCCCACTAAATTCCAGCATTGTTTCATCGACGGAAAATATATCCTCTTCAGGAGGTGCTGGGGTTTCGTTTCCGTTCTTGGAGCATCCGCAAATCATTATTGCAGACAATGCAAATAAAAATAAATTCTTCATAAAGCCCTTCTATTTTGTTTTTCGAAGAAGAGTCAAACCTCGTACAACGATCAGATTTTCTTGAACGTAATGGTTATTTCGGCCTGATAGCCGTCTCCGTCATCCGCTTTGTATAAAAGAACCAGTTTGTCATTCGTCAGCTCCTTAATATCATAGACGCATGTAAGGTCTCCGTTATCAGGCTCTTCATAAAGCGATAGTTGGTTATTCGAAATCGTGTATTCAACAGACCAGTTACTATCCAGCTTATTATTGTCATAATAATAGTAGCTTTTATATTGCCCTGATCCATCCTCATTGAATGTGTAGGTGTAATAGAACCCGTAATCGTCGTTCATATCATCGATTGGATAGGTTATATCCTTATCGAATTTACCCTCTCCTGGCACAATTTCATAGCCGA
>OHSM01000690.1_pt1 | contig 10226 bp, 9 predicted proteins | sample 1578671 | NCBI WGS metagenome assembly OHSM01 (sample SAMEA3879591, study PRJEB24766) | human gut metagenome | biome: human-associated habitat; feature: feces | place: USA | collected 1985/1987 | reverse complement strand
CTGCTACCGTGCGCGGGGTGTTGAAATCAAAGACATTCAGAAAATCCTCATGCTCGAAGTAATCTCCCGGCTGCATCCCGCAGCGGGACAGCAGCGCATAGGTGGTGCTGACAACGGCGGCGTTCCGAAATGCGGCTCCGATGTTGAAATCATCATAACCTTCCAGAAAGGAACCGTCAACGATGCCGACAATATCGCGCCAGTTGTCGTGCCAGTATTCATCTACAAGCTGCGCCGCCACACGCTCCATCTGATCGGCAAGTCCGTTTTCACCGGAAACGTCGAAGCGCTGCTCCAGCGCCGCAGATACCACCTCACGATGCTCCTGCCGGTATTCCCAAAGATAAGGGCGGCGAGAGTTCTCGCCGCCGCTGGTATCGGAAACATCGAATACATATCGGAGTTTGGGTTGGTCGCTGCTGGTATCCACAAGGGCGATGCCCTTGCTGCCTCGCCGCACATAGCGGCGCATCTGCTTATTCCAAAGGTCGTATTCCGCGCAGGCCGTGGCTTCCGGGCGCTGGGCGAAAATCATGAGCTGTTCATTGTAGGGGTACTTATACAGCCTTGCGGCGGTGGTCAGAAATGCCGTCCACTTCTGATAGCTTCCCGTGATCTGCTCCGCCGTGCGGTCTGCCATCTGCGCATAGAGCTGTACTTTACTCGGCATCCATATCCTCCTTTTCAAAATCGGGGAACAGGTCGAGCGCGTCATATTCCGCGTCGCTCATCCTGCGCAGCTTTGCGATGGCGCTGTCCGTCAGCTCCCGCAGCTCCGTTTCATCCGCAGCGAGGTAGCCGCGCATTTCCTCCAGCGCCGCGATCAAGCCCGTGCGGGTGCCGGTGTTGTAGAGGCTCATAAGCTGGCGTTCTTCAAAGGTGATGTTCATATCAAAGCTCCTTTTCCGCGCTCTTTTTGGGCGCTGTTTTGTGTGGACGTTCTTGGGCCGGTTGGCTTTTGAGCTGCTCCAGCACAGATTTCTTCTTTTCCCGGTGTGCCGCCTCTGCCAAATCCATCAAGGAGATGGACATACCGGCCTTGACCTGTGCTTCAAGGTCGGCGACGGTGGGCTGTTTGGGGCCGTTGTTGATAATGCCGTCGATCATGCCGTAATCATCTTCCATCGACATCTCGGCGGCTTTCAGATAATTCTCCGGTTTCTGAAAGGCGGGCAGCTCCTGAAATCCCATGCTGTCACAGTAGTGATAGGATACCTTGCCGTCCTGTTTCAGCGCAACGATGTCGCTGACGGAGAGGCTGTGTCCCACAAAATCGCCGGGGCGCTCGTCGTTGAAAATGTAGTAGAAGTTTTCAAGGATTCTGCCGGTATCATCGTCCGGGTACACCTCACGGGTATAGACAGCTTCATAGTTGGCAGGGTCAGGCGGCGCGGCCAGACTGCCGAGGTTGGCAAAACGCAGCTCCACCGGCGCATCCCGGCGCAGTTGGTAGATCGCCATAGAATCGGTGGGACTGTTCAAAAAACGCTGCTCCACATCGCGGGGTGGGATATGGCCTTTGACCGCATCCCAATCCGGTCTTGTGACGCCGAACATTCCGTCGTGCTTGATGATGTCCTCGGCTTCAAAGACCATTTCCTCGGCGTTGTCGGGATAGAGCATATAAACCGTGATGTCATGCTCCAGCAGCTCCACCGCCCGATCCTTGGAAAGTGGGAGCATATCGCTATCCAGATACCCATAGCTGCGCATATCGTCCACCGTCAGCGTGGGGTCAGGCATCGGGACGGCCTGTTCCAACTCCGGGAGCATATTATCTGCCGCATCGGTGGGAACAGCGACTGCGCCGGTGATCTGTTCGCTGTCCAAGGGCGGCGTAATCTGCGCCTCCTGCAAGTCCTCCAGAATTCTCATATCTGCAAATGTCACCTTGGTTGGTGTCATGCCCTGAATGGCAAATACCTCCGTTCGGACAGCCCCGGCAACAGATGCAACCGGCGAATCTTCAATGGCGCTGCTGTCAATAACACCGCCATCCAGCAGCTTTTTGCTTTCCTTGTCGTAGAGCGAATAGTCCCAACCGCCGTCTGTATGCTGCACATGGAGATATACCGAGCCATCCACAAGATAAAGCGCTTCGTCTGTTTGTGTGGCGCTCACTTCTTCACGATTGACGCCGCGCTCCTTGCAAATCTCCGCAAAGTGCCGGTCAATGTCCGTAATCAGCTCGGAGGCAGTCTTGTTGATGGTTTCCAGACTGGCGCGAAGTTCTTTCAGCTCCTTGCCCTTTGACCATGTGGCGATATAGCCGAAGCTGTTTTCTCCCGTTTCAATACCGTAATACTGGCAGACCGCATAGGAGATGCTTTCGGCCTCGACCTCCTCGGTGTTGCGGCTCTTTTCACCGGGGACAAGGATCGTCTCACCATCGTCCGCAAGCTCCGTCATGTGTTCGTAGTCGTGGAGCTTGGCGTGGGCAATCTCATGGACGGCGGCGCATACCGTCTGCACCTCACTCATACCGGCGCGGATGGTGATGCTCTGCGCCTTAATGCTGAAAAAGCCGTCCGTATCCCGCGCAACGGGCTTTATCTCCATCGGAACGGGAGAAGCACGGCGCAGCGCCTCCATGAAAACCTCATACTGCTGCACATTGCCGCTCAGATCGGCGGCAAGCTGGGGCAAGGGCTTTCCCGCAGTCTGTGACACATCAAAGACGGACACCACCTTGAACATAGGAATACGGATTTCCTTTTCCTCAATGATGGCCTTGCCGTCCGCATCCAGCATCGGCGCATTGGTTTCCGGGTCGGTCTTGATTTCCTCGACCTTTTTCTTATAGGGAGTAGGAGCGATGATGCGGATACCTTTTTCGCCTTTCAGGACGTTCCTGCCGAACTGATCGCGCCACTTGTTGAAGCCCGCCACATGGGTGGCGTCGGGGCGCTGCATATAGATGAGCATGGTGTTGTTGACCGAGTAGCGGTGAAAGCGGCTCATAGTGGAGAGATACTGCCGGTACTTATCGCTCTCGAACAGCTCCTTGATGCCATTTTCGATGCTGTCAACGATCTCCCGCATCCGGTCTTTGTTGGTTTGCTTTTCAGCCATGATGATCTCCTTTCAGAAAAAATAGCGCCCCTGCGCAGAAGAAAACACATCCTGCACAGGGGCGATTCTCCGCAGATAGACGTTGTTTTCGGACTTGCGGATAGAATGACGCAGCCCCTTGTGATTCCGCATGGAAAAAGCCTTGCGGCACGGGGCTTTTACGCCCTCTATTTGCGGAGGTTCCAGTATTGTTCACGCTTTCGTTTGGCGTCCTGCTTTCGGCGCTCCTGCTTGGCGCAGGCGGGGCAATATTTGGCGCGATTGGAGGAAGAATAGACCGGCTTACCGCAGACGGCGCAGCGCTTCCCCGGCCTTTCCCGCATCACGTCGGCCAGCAGCTCATGGTCGGCGGGAAGCACCGCATTTCGGAACCAGTTGCACAGCAGCGAGTAGGAAATACCCTGTACGCAGGCGCAAGGCTCTCCATCATCCAGAGCAAGGCAGTTGCCGTGATCGTAATTACAGCAGAGCTTCCGAATGAGCTTCTTGGCGCGGCGGAGCTGCTTGTGATCCATACGCGGCGCATCAGCCATTGTCGAACACCATCTTATAGCCCGTGCGCTGTCCATCGTCCTCCAGAAGAACGCTGGCATCATAGGTTTTCCCGGTCTTTTCGGAGTAGCAGCCTTTCAGCGGGGCGCGGCCATTTTTCAAAAGCGCAGCGGCAAGGGATTTTGTCAGCGCCTTTTTCTTGGCGGCGAAGAATCGGCTGTTTTTCCAAAGGACAAATGCGCAAGAACGATTCTCACAGAAAAAACCCTTCTGCGATTCCGTTACCTCGGCCCCGCAGCGGGGACACTTGCCGACCATCTCGCGCCCGGAGGGGAACAGGACTTCCGTACCGGGGATGGGTTTGTAGGTCTGCACCAGCTCATGTAGCATGGCGGCGATCCCATCCATGAAGCTGTCCGGGGCGATTTCGCCGCGCTCGATCTCTTTCAGGCGGTGTTCCCATTCAGCGGTGAGCTGCGGAGACTGGAGCTGTTCAGGCAGAACGGTGATAAGCGCCGTGCCGGTGGAGGTGGGCAGCAGATTTGTGATCTTTTTGGACTTCCTGCGCTCCACAAAACCGGAGGACACCAGCTTTTCAATGATACCGGAACGGGTCGCCGGGGTGCCAATGCCCTTGCGCTCGGCATCATCAGGCATATCCTCCTTGCCCGCGTTCTCCATTGCAGCCAGCAGCGTATCCTCGGTGAAATGCTTGGGCGGCGTGGTTTTACCGGTCTTGACCGACGCGGCAGATACGGAAAGCGTCTGATTCTCCGTTACCACCGGCAGCGCGGGCGCTGCCTCCGTCTGCTCCTGCTCATAGCGCTTCCAGCCGGGAGCAAGGACGGTTTTGCCCTTGGCGGTGAAGCTCTGACCGGCACAGTCCACCGTAATGGCCGTTTCTGCGTAGCGATGTGGTTCATCCACCGCACGAAGCAAGCCCCTTGCCGCCAGCTTCAGCACCTCGCGCTCACCCAGCGGCAGAGAGGCCATATCTACCTTTTCCGCGCTGATGGTGGGAACAATGGCGTGGTGATCGGTGACTTTTTTACTGCTGCATACCTGCTTGGCGCAGATGGTCGGCGGCTTCTCCATGCCGCAGACAGCGGCAGCAGCGGCGACAAGGCCGGGGACGCTGCCCTCCATATCGTCGGTCAGATAGCGGCTGTCGGTGCGCGGGTAGGTACAGAGCTTCTTTTCATAGAGCGCTTGGAGATAGTCGAGGGTCTGCTGGGAGGTGTAGCCGAGAACACGGTTGGCGTCGCGCTGGAGGGAGGTCAAATCGTAGAGCGCGGGCGCTTTCTCGGCCTTTTCCTTGCGCTCCACGCTTTTGACGATTACTGTCTTGCCCTTGCAGGCGTTGGCGATGGCATCGGCATCCTTTCTGTCCTTCATTCGGTCTGTCGTGGCGGGAAAGCCGCAATCGAGCTGGACGGTGCAGAACGGTTCTGCCACAAATGCGGAGATCTCCGCCTCGCGCTGTACCAGCAGCGCCAGCGTGGGCGACATGACGCGCCCAATGTTCAATGTGCGGCCATACGTCAGGGAGAAATACCGCGTGGCGTTGATACCAACCAGCCAATCAGCCTTGGCGCGGCACAGGGCGGATTGATGCAGGCCGTCATAGTCGCGCCCAGACTTAAGCTGCTGGAAGCCGCTGCGGATGGCATCATCCTCCATTGAAGAAATCCAAAGCCGCAGAATCGGCTTGGAGCATCCCGCAAGGCAGTAAACCGTGCGGAAGATCAGCTCACCCTCGCGCCCAGCGTCGCAGGCGTTGACCACCTCTGCCACATCCTCCCGGCGCATCAGCTCCCGCAGAATGTCAAACTGCTTCTGCTTTTCAGAGCGGACGATGAAGCGGAACGAGGTAGGAATAATGGGCAGCGCCGCCAGCGTCCATTTGGCATCATCGGCATTGTAAACGGCGGCGTCGGCCAGCTCTGCCAGATGCCCGAAGCACCACGACACGATGTACCCGCCGCCCTCCAGATACCCGTCATGCCGTGACTTTGCGCCCAGCACGGCGGCGATGCTCTGCGCCACGGAGGGTTTTTCGGCAATCACAAGGCGCATGGTGCAGCCTCCATTCTCTTTACGTCACGGTAGCAGGGGCGAACGCAGCTCTGTCCGAAGCGCTTGCAGCCGTAGCAGAAGTGTTCCTTGGCAGCGTCGGGAGGGCTGTCCTCCCGCGCTGCTTTCGGCTTCTGCATCATCAGGCGTTCCAGCGGATTATTGGTGAAATATCTCATGCGTCCGTATCCTCCGTAGTATCCTGTTCCGGTTCGTCCTCATACGGCTCAAACTCGTATTCGTCCTCGTCCTCGCCGTAGTCATAATCGTCCAGATCGGCGCTGCCCTTGGTCTGCGGCTTGGCCTTTTTCTGCTTGAAGATGTAGAACGCTGCACCGCCGCCCAGCGCGACGATCAGCAGAACGACAAGGATGCCGCCCACGCCGCTCTTTTTCTCCGGTTCCTCGGCGGCGGGTTCTGTCGGCTCGGTGGGGGCTTCGGGCTTTGCCTCCTTGCCCACGCACTCGGTCATGTTGACCGCGCAGACGGGGCAGGATGTATTGACCGTACCGGCCACGCATTTTGTGGTGCAGGAGCAAGTGGCGGGCGTTTCTTCCTCGCCGGTCAGCGCCATCAGGTCAGCCTCATCCACCTGATTCAAGAAGTGGACGGTTTCTTCGCCCTCATCGTCACGGTCAATAATCAGGTAAAATGTATTGCCGTTCTTGCTTTCCAGTGTAATGAACTGTTTCCCCACCTTGGTGCTGGAGCCAATATCGTCGATCAGCGTCAGATTGCCGTCCGGTGTCAGCGCGTCGCTGCCGCCCGTCATGCTGCCAACAAGGAGCTGCCAGAGGTCGGTCAGCTCTTTTTCATCAAACGGAAGCGTAATGCCGCCGATGCTCACGGTACTGTCGGCGGCGTCGGTGACGGTCAGATAGCCGCCGTACACATAGCCCACACGGGCAGGTAGCAGGATTTTTACCCAATCGCCGTCCCTGCCAATCACATCGACCACCGTGCCGTTGGGGAGCTGCGTAAACGCGGTGTTGTCCAGTCCCGCGCCGGTGCGGACGTTCAGGTTGCCGCCGTTGGTCGTGACCGTGCCGATCTGTTTTGTTTCCTGCGTGTCTGCGGCGCTGCTTTCGGCGGTGGGCAGCGTATCATCGGGATAGTCGCCGCTGCTGGCAAAGGCGGAAACGGGGAGAATCCCGATACACAGGAGCATCAGCAGCAGACTGATAAAAATGCGCGGTGTGTTCTTAGTCATGGTTCAACGCCTCCTTTTCCGAAGTGGCCGGTGCAGGCGCGGCCTGCATACGGCGGAACAGCTCGGCAAACTGCTCCATCGTCATGCCGTTCTCACGCACCATGCCGATGATGTCGGTGTCCTCCAGCTCACGAATCTGCTTTTCCAGCTCGCGGTTGCGGCCTTGCAGATCGGAAATTTTGCCTTTGTTCTTCTCCAGCTCTCCACGGAGCTTCATAATTTTCGGGTTCATATCGTTCACTCTCCTTTACGGCAAGCGCCCATAGCGGTAGAAATGGGACTGCCAATAGTTTGAATTTAAGTTTGCATAAGAGATCGGATCTCCGCAGTGGATCATCATATTGTTGCCAACATAGATACCCACATGGCTGACACCGGGGGTATCATACGTTCCGGTGAAAAACACCAGATCGCCCGGTTTGACGTTGAAAGAGGATACAGGCGTGCAGATGTTGCAAAGCCCCTGCGCCCCCAGCCTGCCCACATCCCAACCGGAATGATTGATGACCCAACTGACGAAGCCCGAACAGTCAAATGAGGTGGAGGGACTGCTGCCGCCCCAAACGTAGGGGTAGCCGAGATACTTTTCCGCTTCCTTGATGATGGCGGCAAATACCTCATCGTCCAGCGCCTCCGGGGGAATGTCGTAGTCGGTATAGCTGCCCTCCACATACTTGCCGATGTAGCCTGAACCGGGGAACAGGTCGGGACGGTTGCCGAGGGTGGCCATATAGGTGGCGTACATTCCGAGCTGTTCTTCGCTCATAATGTAGACGGGAACATGGGAGAGATTGAAGTTTTCCAGCGTGACCGTGCAGATGTAGTAGTCATACGGAACCTGATAGGTGTCCGTATGGGTGTTGCCGTCCGCGTCCGTCCATGTGTCGGTTTCTGTGCGGTAGCGGGTTTCCACCACCACATCCTCGGTCAAAATGTACTGGCGGTCAAAGAGCATCTGGAGCGTACCCTGCACCTCATCCAGCGTCCATTCCCCTTGATGCAGCGCCGTAATCATGGAAATGAGTACATAGGGGTCATGCTCGATGGTGTCCAGATCAAAGTGGTACTCATCGTAGTCATGGGTGCTTTCGTAGGTGTCGAGGTAGCGCTGAAGCTCTGCCTCCATTTCGCAATACTGCGCTTCCGCACCCAGCATATCGGCGTCCTGCGACGGATAGGTACTGGCCGCGATCCCGGAGCCGACGCCATCCATTATCACCGAGCAGGAGGACAGGCCGTTGAGCAGAAACGCCAGCATCAGCAGAATCGCGGCGGCAATGGCAAAGCCGCGCCGGTGTTCCCACACATATTTGCCCGCTTTCTCAGCCTTTTCAGCGGCTTTTTTCGCGGCCTTGGCGGTATTCTCTGCCGCCTTTGCCGTAGTCTGCGCCGCCTGATTGTGCTTGGCAGCGGCATACTGCTTCTTAATTGCCTGCTTCTGCTGCCATTTGGAAACGGGATTGCTGGTGGGGCTGTCGATCTCTGCTTTCTTCTGGAGCGCGTCAAGATTGGCTCGTTCCAGCTTTTTCTCTGCACGGATGGCAGCACGATAAGGCTTGAGCTGATGGGCGCGGTGGGCAGACTGCACCAGCCGCCCGCCGCTCTCCACGGCTTGCTCTACCTTGTGCGCGGCCTCTACGCCTACATTGTCATCCTCGCTCTGCCGCACCTCCCGGTGAACCTGAGAGAGAACAAAGTTGGCGGGGGCATCCTGCACGGCATGGGTCAGCTTTGAGGGCGGCTTTTTCTTATCCACTTCCTCAAAACGGAGCTGCGTTTTGACCTTGCCGGTGGCAGGATCAAAGCCGCGTTCCTTTTTGACCACGGTTTTCTTGGGGATTTTCGCCTGCGCCTTATCCGCCTTGGCCGCTGCTTTTTTCACCCGCTTGATGGGCTTTTCCAGCTTCGGCTCGGCAAGATCGGCGTCGGAAAACTGCAAACGCGGTTCTCTTTTCATGCCGACGCCACCTCTTGCGGTTTGGTGGTCATGACGCGGTACAGCTCGGTGTCCTTCGGGAAGTGGTCAATGAAGGGCAGGATCGTGTTGCCGTAGAACAGCAGCCCCTCGCCCTCGCCGGAGTGGGTCACATAGGAAAGCTGGTGCGGGGAGATTCCCAGCTGCTTTGCCAAAATCTGACGGTCTCCCTGGGCCTGGTTGAGCATATAGATAAAGTCCGAGTTCTCAAAAATATTTTCGATCTCACGGGAAGCCAGAAGGTCCTTGACATTCTGCGTTAAACCTGATGGGATTCCGCCCCATTTACGGAAGCGTTTCCAGATCTCCACGCTGAAACTTCCTGTCTGCCCTTTCAAAAGAAGGTGGAATTCGTCGATATAGAACCAGGTTGTTTTATGTTTGGAGCGATTGGCCGTGACACGGTTCCACACCGCATCCTGCATGATCAAAAGCCCGATTTCCTTTAAGGCTTTTCCCAGTGACTTAAGCTGGAAACACAGTACCCGGTGTTGATCCATCTGGATATTGGAACGGTGGTTGAACACGTTAAGGGAACCATTGACATAGATTTCCAGCGCAGTTGCGATATTCTGTGCCTCCGGTTCAGACTGTTTCAAAAGCAGCTCGTAAAGATCGCCTAAGATCGGCATATTTTCCGGGCATGGGTCCTGCAGGTATTCCCGGTACACCAGTCTGGTACAACGGTCGATGATCGTCCTTTCAATAGGGGAAAGCCCTTCTTTGCCGCCGATGATAAGGTCACACAGCGACAGGATAAAATCACTTTTCAAAGTGATCGGGTTTTCATCATCGGAATAGTCCAGATTGATGTCCATCGGGTTGATGTAGTTCGTGGAAGTAGGGGAAATATCAATGACCTGCCCCTGGGAACCGAACTGCTGTACCAGCGGCCCATACTCATTTTCCGGGTCAGCGATAATGATGTCGTCCTCCGTCAGAAGGAACACATTGACGATCTCACGCTTGGCAGAGAAAGATTTACCGCTTCCTGGGGTACCGAGAAACAGCCCATTGGGGTTTTTCAGCGTTTTTCTGTTCGCCATGATCAGGTTATTGGAAAGGGCGTTCAGGCCGTAATACAACGCCTCGCCCTCCTGGAACAATTCACAGGTGGTAAACGGTACAAAGATCGCTGTGCTGCTGGTCGTAAGCCCGCGCTCAATTTCAATCTGGTTCGTGCCAAGAGCAAGCGAGGACATAAGCCCCTGTTCCTGTTGGTAATCCAGCCGTTTTAAGGCACAGTTGTATTTCTGTGCCACACCCGAAGCGGCAAAAATATCATTGAACAGCTTTTGGCGTTTGGCAGCGATATTTTCCACCAGTACCGTCACAAGGAACATGCGCTCATTGCGGCTCTGTAAATCCTGCAAAAGATTTTTGGCTTCCTCTCCATAGGTGGCA
>OHSM01000685.1_pt1 | contig 10273 bp, 12 predicted proteins | sample 1578671 | NCBI WGS metagenome assembly OHSM01 (sample SAMEA3879591, study PRJEB24766) | human gut metagenome | biome: human-associated habitat; feature: feces | place: USA | collected 1985/1987 | reverse complement strand
ATGAAAAAGTTATTTGCAATTATTGCGATGTTTGGAGTTTTTGCATTCGGTGCGACTCAGGCCATGATGGCACAGACTGACGAGGCCGCTGCTGCGGAATCGGATTCGGCTGCCATAGATACGGCTGCTGTCGAGACAATGGATGCTACGGAAGAAACTGTTGCGCCGGTAGAGGAAGAAAGCTTCCATAAGGAATTGAAGACGAAGTTCATCGAAGGTGATGCAGGCTTCATGTCATTGGTTGCTATAGCCTTGGTGTTCGGTTTGGCATTCTGCATTGAACGTATCATTTACTTGAGCTTGGCTGAAATCGATTCTAAAAAATTGATGGCTCAGATTGAGGAAAGACTGAATGCAGGTGATGTTGAAGGTGCAAAGACGATCTGCCGTAACACTCGCGGTCCTATTGCTTCTATCTGCTATCAGGGCTTGATGCGTTTCGATGACGGTGTGGAGGATGTAGAGCGTTCTATTACGGCTTATGGTGCCGTGCAGGCCGGCTATTTGGAAAAAGGATGCTCTTGGATTACCTTGTTTATTGCTATGGCACCGTCACTCGGGTTCTTGGGTACTGTGATCGGTATGGTGATGGCCTTCGACCAGATTCAGCAGGCAGGTGATATTTCTCCGACTATCGTTGCCGGTGGTATGAAGGTGGCCTTGATTACGACAATCTTCGGTATTATCGTTGCATTGGTATTGCAGGTATTTTATAACTATATCCTTTCTAAGATTGAGGAAATCACTTCTAACATGGAAGAAGCTACTATTTCTTTGCTTGACATGTGTATGAAGTATAACTTGAAAAAATAATTAGCAATATGGCAGCAAAGAAATATATGACGTCATATTATGTCCTGTATGCTTGCTTTGCAATCATCGTATTGTTTTTCGCGGCATTCTTTGGATATGGATATGATAATCCCGTAGGAGATTATAACGCTCCTGTTTGTACGGAAGGTTTAATGTGGCTGATGTACGGTATGTTTGCCGTAACTTGCTTGTTGGCGCTTTGGAGTGTCGTTCGCGGCATTAAGATTTCCATGGGTTCCAAGGGAGGCGACATCAGCGGTGTGCCGGGGGCTAAGATTAGTGCTGTTTCTTTTGCCCTTTTGGTAGTTTCTTTAGTGGTAGGTTGGGTTTGTAACCTGAACGAGACCGATTTTACGGCAGCGGACGGAACTGTGACATCTGCCACTATGGTTACCGTAACTGATATGTTCTTGGTATCGATTTATATCATGTTGTTATTGACTACTGTTGCAGTTGTCTTTAACATGTCTGGTGTAATGAAGAAAAAGAAATAAAAACGTCTAATTTAAGAGTAGGAAATGGCAAGAAAAAAAAGAAAAGTACCTGGATTGAACGCCAGTTCAACAGCGGATATTTCTTTCATATTGCTTATCTTCTTCCTTGTGACAACTTCAATGGATACGGATTCCGGTTTGGCAAGACGCTTGCCGCCGCCGCCTGAAGATGAACAAAACGAAGCTCAGATAGACGTGAAAGAGAGAAACGTGTTGATGGTTAAAGTCAATGCAGCGGGGCAACTCATGTGTGGGGGGGATTTCATCGAGATCGACCAGTTGTGCGATAGAGTGAAAGATTTCGTGAAGAACGAGAACAACAGTCCTAACCTGCCTGAGAAACATGCCAAGAATATTCCTTTGTTGGGAGTATGTGCGGTGACGGACAAGCATGTGGTTTCCGTACAGACTGACCGAGGGACAAGTTATAATGTGTATTTTCAGGTTCAGAACGAGTTGGTTCGTGCATACAATGAGTTGAGAGACGAGTTGAGTAAAGCCAAGTTCGGGAAACTTTATGGGGCTTTGGATGATGAGCATCAGGCTGCCATTCGCGAATACTATCCGCAGAAGATTTCCGAGGCAGAACCTAAAAATTATGGAGGGACAGACTAATGGGACGATTTAGTAGAGGCGGAAGCCGAGAAATGCCGGAATTGAATACATCTTCACTTCCTGACTTGATTTTTACCATTTTGTTCTTCTTCATGATTGTAACGACCATGCGTGAAGTTACCTTGAAAGTGAAATTTACGGTGCCTACAGGTACGGAATTGGAGAAGTTGGAGAAGAAATCTGCGGTTTCTTTCATCTATGTAGGGCCTCCGACAGACCAATTAAGGGCTGCAATGGGTTCGGGTACGAGAATCCAGTTGAATGATAGATTTGCGGAGCCGGCCGAGGTGATGGACTTCATTGCGGAGGAACGTACAAGAATGACAGACCAGGCTGCCCAGACTGTATCTATGAAAGTAGATCAACATACGCAGATGGGTATTATTACCGATATCAAACAGGTTTTACGTAAGTCGTGGGCCTTAAAGATCAATTATTCTGCTGCAAAGCGAAATTGATAAAGAGAAATCATTAAAAAACGGTATTTTCATTATGAAAATGCCGTTTTTTTTATGGATTTATACCAAGGTCTTTGTTTTTTCTTTATTTTTGCAATAAATAAACGAATAGATTATGGGGATTGCTAATTTGGATGCTCTTGACGAGCAGATTCTGAAATTAATTGCCGACAACGCACGTATTCCTTTTTTGGAAGTGGCTCGTGCTTGTCATGTATCTGGTGCCGCGATTCATCAGCGCATACAGAAGTTGACGCGCTTAGGGGTCTTGAAAGGTTCACAATATGTGTTGGACCCGGAAAGAATCGGTTACGAGACTTGTGCCTACGTGGGGCTTTTTCTGAAAGATCCTTCAGATTTCGATCGCGTGGTAGAGGAGTTGAGAAACATTCCGGAAGTTGGAAGCAATACCGGAAGTGGTGGAATGTCATTATACAACTGGTGATTATGACATGTTTATCAAAATCTACGCCCGGAACAACCACCACATGTTGAGTATCATCCATGATAAGTTACAGCCTTTGGGCTTGCAACGCTCCGAAACCATTATTTCTTTTCATGAGGCCATTAACCGGCAGATGCCGATTCCTGAGATAAAGAATAAGAAGGGGAGCACGGAGAATATGGATGTAGAAGTGGAGGAAGAAGAATAATGGGGAGAAAGGAAAAGAGGTTGTCATGTCGGGAAGGCGGACAACCTCTTTTCCTTTCTTTTTAGGTCTTGTTATTTTATACGATTCTTCGTTTGAGACGGAATTTCTTAGGGGTATCAATGGTGGCTCTTTCTCTGATAATCTTTGAAGGAGAAAGGGCATTGATGTTTTTCGTCCCTATCATGTCGGGAACTTTGTATGAGTTCCCATAGCCGGATGTCGAAGGGCGGGAAGAAGGCATCCGCTTGTTGGGGCGTGTCTTCTATTTCCGTGAGATATAGTTTTTGGGCGAGTGGCAGGGCTTCTTTGTACACACTTTCACCGCCGATGATGAATATCTCTTCTTCTTCCTTACAATGTGACAGAGCTTCTTGTAAGCTACTGAATGTTTCCGCACCGGGGAAGACGGCTGCTTTGTTTTTACTCAGCACGATATTACGCCGGTTGGGCAACGCTCCTTTGGGAAAGGATTCAAACGTCTTGCGCCCCATGATGATGGGGTGTCCGGTGGTGAGTGCCTTGAAGCGCCTCAGGTCGTCGGGAAGCCGGTACAGCAAGCGGTTTTCAAAACCGATGGCACGGTTGCGTGCAATAGCTACGATAACAGATATCATGTCGGGATGGTTAGAGGGTTATACGGAAACCGCACCGGCAATGTGCGGCCAAGGATTATAGTCTTCCAATGTGAAGTCTTCGAACTTGAAGTCGAAGATGCTTTTCACGTCCGGATTGAGCTTCATGCGAGGTAAGGGACGAGGTTCCCGGGTGAGTTGCAGTTTCACTTGTTCCAGATGATTCTTATAGATATGTGTGTCTCCTAACGTGTGTACGAAGTCGCCTGCTTTCAGTCCCGTCACTTGTGCCATCATCATCAACAACAGGGCGTATGATGCAATATTGAAGGGAACGCCGAGAAACGTATCCGCACTACGCTGGTAGAGCTGGAGGCTCAATTTCCCGTTAGCCACGTAGAACTGAAAAAAAGCATGGCAGGGAGGTAGGTTCATGTTCCCGAGATCGCCGACGTTCCATGCACTGACAATGATACGGCGCGAATCGGGATTGTGTTTGATGGTATCCACAGCCTCTTGTATCTGGTCTATGAATCCCCCTTTATAGTCCGGCCACGAACGCCACTGATACCCGTAAATATGTCCCAGGTCGCCGTTCTCGTCCGCCCATTCGTTCCAAATCCTTACGCCGTGTTCCTGCAAATATTTCACGTTGGTATCGCCTTGCAGGAACCAGAGCAGTTCGTAGATGATGGACCTCAGGTGTAACTTCTTTGTGGTAAGCAGCGGGAATCCTTCTTCGAGGTTGAACCGCATCTGATGGCCGAATACACTGAGGGTACCCGTACCCGTACGGTCGCTTTTTTCCACGCCTTCCTCCAGTATTCTGTGTAACAGGTCGAGATATTGTTTCATGCTTAATATTGTTTTATTCTTTTTTCTTCTTGATAAGGGTGGTCAGCCAATCGTTGGCGGCTATGCAGAGCATGACTACACCCACGACATACAACAGGTCGGTGAAATCGATAATCCATTCAATGACGATAAGCCCTACGCCCCAACAGGCATTCTTGATGGCAGATTGTTTGAGCAATTGGTTTCTCCTATCTTCGTCTACCGTCCGTTTTTCCGGGTCATACGCGGATCTTTCTATTCTCATGTTCTTTTCACGATGAGAACGGTATATCAGGTAGACGGCCAAAAGTACGAGGAGGACAGGAATGAGGAACAGGATTACGGTAAGTACCGTAAGGAGCACGCCGCCAATTCCGAGAAGTCCGGATAAGAAGTCCAAAATCCCTTCGTTTCCCAAGTCTTCCATGAGAGAAAATGTGTGGGAGTAAACCGATGGAGGAGCATTCCATGTGCTGTCGTCAACCACGTCTTCCAGAGCCGACACCGTATCTGAGTAGACTGTGATGCCATTTTGTGCCAAGGTAATATTTTGTGAGAGACAAGCCCATAAAAGGCAAAGCCATATTTTGAGCCGTATGACGGGAAATATAGGGCGTTTCATGTGATAAGCGGTTTGATTTAATGTACAAAGATAGCGAAAGGCGAGCGCAGAGACAAATGAAAACGAAGTTTTCTGGTTTGGCTATGCCGAGCCGCATCCTATCTTCGTGGGAACAAAGATAGCGAAAGGCGAGCGCAGAAGCAAATGAAAATCCGTCCGATTTTGTTGTTCGCCCCATTTTTTTTACCTACTTTTATCCTCATAAAATGATACGACATGACACGACCGGATATACCTCAAGAGTTTAAAGACTATACCCGATGTTTGCTCGGTGCGGAGCGTTATGCACGTTTTGCTCAAGCTTTGGATGAACCTCCTTCCGTAAGTGTGAGGCTGAACCCGTTCAAGGCCGTATGGTCCGGTCTTTCTGCGGAAGGTTTGAACGGGGGAGACGGGCCGGTGCTTTGGGCCTCCGGAGAAGGATGCTACCTGAGCGAACGCCCTCCGTTCACGTTCGACCCGTTGTTTCATGCCGGTGCCTATTATGTACAAGAGGCGGCTTCCATGTTTTTGGGGCAAATCTTACGCCGTTATGTGACTCGTCCGGTGGTAGCACTCGACCTTTGTGCTGCGCCCGGGGGCAAGTCTACCCATATTCGTTCATGTCTGCCGGAGGGTAGCCTGCTGGTATCCAACGAGCCCGTTAAGGCACGTGCTCAGGTTTTAGTGGAGAATCTGACGAAGTGGGGACATCCCGACGTGATAGTGACAAACAGTTACCCAAAGGATTTTGCCTGTTTGCCGGACTTTTTCGACCTGTTGGTGACCGATGTGCCGTGCTCCGGTGAGGGGATGTTCCGGAAAGAAGAAGATGCCGTGACGGGTTGGAGCATGGAGGCTGTGCGGATGTGCCGGGACCGTCAGCGTGAGATTTTGCGTGACGTATGGCCTTCGTTGAAGCCGGGAGGGCTGTTGGTGTACAGTACTTGTACGCTGAATGCTTTGGAGGATGAGGAAAATGTGGCTTGGATTGCTGATGAATTGGGTGCGGAGATACTGAAAGTGCCAGTGGCGTCGGAATGGGGGATAATAGGAAATTTGGCGGGACAGGATTTTCCTGTTTATCGTTTTTTGCCTCATAGAGTGAAAGGAGAAGGATTTTTCTTGGCTGTATTGAGGAAGAGTGCTGCCATTTCTCATGTTGTTCCTTGTATTCGTTGTCAGGATGACAAAGAGAAAATAACAAAAAAGAAGAGAAAAGGAGAAAAGGGGAGCTTGTCTCAGGTTGTTCCTTTTCCCAAAGAAGTAAAAAGTTGGTTAAAGCAGGCGGAGGATTTCCGATTTGAGGTAAGAGGCACGAAGGTGATGGCCTTCCCCAATGTCCATCTTTCAGAATATGATCTGTTCCGTCAGAAATTAAAAGTTGTTCATGCGGGTGTTACTATAGGTGAGTTGAAAGGAAAAGACGTTATACCGGATCATTCGTTGGCAATGAGCACATTGCTGAATCATGATGGTTTCTCTCGTTTTGAATTGACCTATGAACAGGCTATTGCTTATTTGCGTAAAGAAGCGATCACATTGGATGCTTCTGTTCCGCGTGGTTATATACTTTTGACTTATAAAAACATTCCATTAGGATTTGCCAAGAACATTGGCAATCGGGCTAATAACCTCTATCCGCAGGAATGGCGTATCCGAAGCGGTTATTTACCCGAAGAACTTTCTTTTGTATGCTAAAAGGAGCCATAGATTTGTTCGGGAAGATTGTGCATATTGTTTTTCATAGACTGGCGCAATGCTTCTCCGGGTACAGACTTGTTTGTATTCTATAATATACAAATTTGTTTGGCTTCGTACAAGGAAAATGTGATTATCAGAAAGGCTTCCTGTAGGTACACCCGTTTTTCCATTCTGAGCAGCCATACGCGGTTTTTCCTTTTATAATCGTTCCTTTGCCACATAGCGGGCAGGATTTTCCCACCAATTCGTTATCGGATGGGATAGTGGGAGCGGGCGTGGCTGAAGAAGCGTTTTTTCGTGAGGTCCCTGCCTTTTTTTTCGGCTGTTTGACCGTAGCGGTTGTTGCAGTTTTCGTTGCTGTTTCCTCTATTGTGGTGACGCGGCGGTTTGTATTATCACTTAAAACGCTGTGTACTATTTCACTTACCATTTGCTTTAATTCATTTAGAAAAGTCGTTGCATCATAGCTTTTCTTTTCTATTTCACGTAGTTTCTTTTCCCATATTCCCGTTAACAGTTCTTCGCGAATTAGTCCCACCAGTTCTATTCCGGTAGGGGTTGCGATCAGATTTTTACGTTCTTTACGGATATAATGGCGTTTAAATAGGGTTTCAATAATGGCTGCACGTGTAGACGGACGTCCTATTCCATTTTCTTTTAATGCATCGCGTAGCTCGTCATTATCTACCAGCTTACCGGCAGTTTCCATAGCGCGTAGTAAAGTTGCTTCTGTATATGGCCGTGGGGGTTGTGTCCATTTCTCGTCCAGTTTGGGCAGATGCGGCCCGCTTTCTCCTTTCACAAAAGCGGGCAAGGAGTGTTCTTCGTCATTTTCACGGGCTTCTGCATCGGGATCGGTCATACCTTCTGGCAGATTGGTTTGTGGTTTGGCAAAGATAACGCGCCATCCGGGATCTAGAATCTGTTTTCCTGTGGCTTTGAATTCTATACTGTCAGCTTCGCCTATTACGGTAGTAGTGGCAAACTTGCAGTCGGGATAGAATACGGCAATAAAGCGGCGTGCTACCAAATCAAATACCCGTTTCTCCATTTCTGTCAGATTTACAGGAGGTTGTCCCGTAGGAATAATGGCATGGTGATCCGTTACTTTTGAATTGTCAAATACTTTTTTGGACTTGATGAGCTTTTGTCCTGCCAACGGAGCGGTAAATACTGTATATGGAGTTAGTCCCGCCAAGATATTGGAACATTTGGGATAGATGTCATCGCTTAAGAAAGTAGTATCTACACGAGGATAAGTAGTCACTTTCTTTTCATACAATGACTGGATAAGTTTTAGAGTTTCGTCAGCTGAATAAGCAAATTTTTTGTTACATTCCACCTGTAGGGAAGTCAGGTCAAAAAGACGGGGAGGTGCTTCTGTGCCTTGTTTTTTTGCTACTTCTGTCACGGTAAAAGGAACATTTTTGATACGTTCCATAAGTGCCTGTCCGGTAGCAAGATCGGTGATGGGAGGAATTCCCCTGTTCCCTTCAGCCTTTTTGGCTTTCTTGGGGTTCTCTTTAGCATCGCTTTCTTCCTGAGCCAGTTCCTCATCGCTTTTGCGGATGATGGCAGAGAATGTGGTTTCCCGGTATAAAGTAGCCAGTACCCAATATTGTTGAGGAGTGAAGTTCTCTATTTCTTGCTGACGCTTTACTATCAGTGCCAAAGTCGGGGTCTGCACCCGTCCTATCGATAGAATTTGTCTGTTTTGTCCGTACTTTAAGGTATAGAGCCGGGTGGCGTTCATGCCCAATACCCAATCGCCGATAGCACGGCTTAATCCGGCTTCGTATAAAGGTTGGAATTCTTTTTGATCTTTTAGTTTGCTGAATCCTTCGCGTATGGCTTCTTCAGTCAAGGATGAAATCCATAGACGTTTCACCGGGCAGTGTGCTCCTGCTTTCTGCATGACCCATCGTTGAATAAGTTCTCCTTCCTGGCCGGCATCACCGCAATTTATAATTTCATCGGCATTTTGCATCAGTCCTTCTATAATACGAAATTGTTTTTCAATGCCCGGATCGCTGATTAGCTTAATGCCGAAACGAGGTGGAATCATAGGAAGACTGGACAGACTCCATGCTTTCCATGAGGGAGTGTATTCATGAGGCTCCTTCAAAGTACAGAGGTGTCCGAATGTCCAGGTAACCTGATATCCGTTTCCTTCTATATATCCGTCTTTTTTGGTTTTTGCTCCCAGTACATCCGCTATGTCACGGGCTACGGAAGGTTTTTCGGCAATACAAACTATCATATTTTTTTTCGTTTCTGTTCAAATAGGATTGCAAAGGTAATAAAAACCTCGGAAGAGATTTTGTTTTGTCTTTATTAGTTCTTCTTTTATAAGAATTTAAAAGTAGGTATCGGGGGCTTTAAGGTCATTTCAGTGCAAATGGGCTGTTAGGTATGGTTTTTCTGTTATTTGCTGTTTGACGAATGTCTTTTGAACTTTTCTCTATGATTTCAGTTTCTTTTCAGAATCCTATAAGAATTTTGCATCAAAAAGAAACTATAAAACAATGTAATTATGAAAAAGAATTGGATGTTATTTTTATTTTTCGCAGCTTTTGCTGCACTAACTTTTAGTGGTTGTAGTGATGATGACAATAGTGATGTTCCTGAAAACACACATTTGGTTTCAAAAGAAGTACAGGCTGCATTTAATGCAAAATATCCGCAAGCCAAAGACGTGGAATGGGAGCTGAAAGGTGATTATGCTGTAGCAGATTTTTATTGGGATGGTGGAGAGCATTCTGCATGGTTCAATCCGTTATCGGCTGCCTGGTATATGACAGAAACAGATGTTCGTTATGAAAATCTTCCCGAACCTGTACTTGCTGCCCATAAAGCAGGCAAATATGCTGACTGGCGGGTGGATGATGTGGATAAGTTGACTCGTGAGGGAATGGAAACTCTTTATGTCATTGAGGTGGAGAAAGGAGAATCCGAGCTGGATTTGTTTTATTCGTCTACAGGCATATTGGTAAAAACTGTTGTAGATACCGGACACGAAGAAGATTATGATGATTATTTGCCGCAGCCTGATGCAAACGGCATTATAGCTATTGTCAAGCAGAAATATCCCAATGCGACAATTGTAGAAATAGAACGTGAAAAAGGTTTGCAGGAAGTTACTATTTTAGATGAAAACAGAGAGAAAGAGGTTTATTTCAATGAGCGGAACGAATGGATGGGAACAAGCTGGGATGTACAGGTGGCAAATTTACCGGAAGCGGTAAAAAAATCGGTTATGGAAAAATATTCAGACTATGTGATAGATGATGCTGATTATGTGGTGACACCTGATAATGAATGGTATATACTTGATTTGGAAAACAAACAGATCGATAAAGAGCTTAAAGTAAAGGTAGATAAGGACGGCGTTTGGTTGTAATTTTATTATCCCCTAGGCTATGCTAGGTAAACAGGCGGATGTTTCATAGGGCCGGACAGCTTTGGGGTTTTTAAACATTATGATTTTTGTGGCAGGCAGTTGAAGTGTGAATTTGTATTTCTGTTATTC
>OHSM01000683.1_pt1 | contig 10299 bp, 10 predicted proteins | sample 1578671 | NCBI WGS metagenome assembly OHSM01 (sample SAMEA3879591, study PRJEB24766) | human gut metagenome | biome: human-associated habitat; feature: feces | place: USA | collected 1985/1987 | reverse complement strand
CAACAGCATTGCATTCTCTTGAGGACTTAGGTTATCTTAAAAGAAATCGCATTACAGATAAACGTGGAATGGTCGTGGAGTGGGAGTATATGTTCAGCGATGAACCTATTTTTAGGGATATTGATACTTCATCAGAAAAGGAAAAGTCAAGCAAGAGTCCAGATTTGGAAAATCCAGATGTGGTTCTTCCAAATCTGAAAAAGCGGCATGATAATAAAATACTAAATAATCAAGTACTAAAAAATCAAATACTATCTGATAATTCAGTCAATCTATCTGAAAAAGCAAATTCAAATCCGTCAGTAATTGACAGACAGAATGACGAACAGAAAAAATTAATGACCTTTTACGAGGTCATTGATGAAATCGGCTATGACATACGCATAGTGGATTTTATCCCCAAAAGTGAAAATGATTTTCGTGAAATGGACGAAACAGACCGCAGAACGGACATATGTCAGATACCTTATTCGCTGAAAACAGATAAAAAGGCTATGAAAGAAGCTTTGAAATTTCTCTTTGCTTATAGCTACTATGTTCCCTCAATGCAGGCTGAAAGCAAGCGGCTTCTTGATACGGTCATATCCACATTAGCCGAAATGACAGCACAGGATATGCTTAAAATTCAGGGAAAGACGGTAAAATATCATGAAATAATTGACCGCCTTAACGATGTTATCGGAGATACGGAGAAATCGCTTTTCGACTGGTTCATAAGCTTTGAGCATAAATGGAAAACGATTCTTGCCGAAAACACCATTAAGCACCAAAAAGCATATCTGAAAAGCTGTATATGGAACTGGCTTTCCGATTACGATTTTGAAACTGATAATGATATCAGAAAGCTCGATTACAGATTCAAAAATGGAGGAATTTAAATGTCGGATAGTGATAATCGAAAAATTTTCGGCGTTATTGTTGAATGTGCAAAACTTACACCTGAAATATTTGTGAAAGCCATTGAGGAAATGACTAAAGACCTCAATAAACCGCCGCAGGGAAAGACAAGCCTTAACAAGCTTATGCAAACGGGCAAAGTGGACAATATTGAGGTCAATGACAGCAATATAGGCAGTTTTGCACAAATAGCCAAAAAATATAATCTTACATACGCCTTGAAACGTATTCAGGAGGAAAACGGAAAAAAGCAGTACCTTGTTTGCTTTCATAGCAAGGATTTGGATACTATGCACAAGGCTTTTAAGGAATATTCGTACAAGCAGACACACAAAAAGGAAACATTGCTCAGTAAGAAAAAGGTTTCTGAAATCCAAATGCCGTCCCACGAAATGGAGAATGAGCACAGCAGAACCAAAGAGAGAGAACATCAAAAGCAACGTTCCTCAAAACAGCTTGAGAGGTGAATATTTTGTCAGCAAAATTTTATTTGTTTGCTCAAAGCTATTCAAAACACTTCACAATGCACCACAATCCATTTTGTACGGCTATGGAGTATAGAACCCTTGCCAATCGGAGTGCGGCAAAAAAGGCTGATAGGAGCATTTATATGGGGAGGACAGCAAAATGAACATTTTTCCTAAAGACAGTATTCCTGCCAAAATGCTTGCCGACTTAAAAAATCTTATCAAAAGAAATGCCAAGTTTGACAAAAAAACGCTGCTCGGTCTTATACCTCTGCTAATTTTTGCATGGGCAGGAAACAAAATTTACTGTGCATACAGAATAAACGGACTTACCGCTGAAATGATAACTGCCGTAAATGCCATGTTTTCAGACCCAATGCCGAGCTTGAACAAGTCAGACCTGTTGGCAGGTCTTGTGACAGCAGCGGCATTTAAAGTTTTTCTGTATTTCAAAAAGAAAAACAGGAAAAATTTCAGGGATAAGGAAGAATACGGTTCTGCACGGTGGAGTGCATAATTTTAAGTGTAAATGACACATACATGGACGCACAGGAGGTTATGCACATGACTGATTATAGCAAAATTACAGCCCTTTACTCCCGCCTTTCCGTGGGCGACGAGGACAGGGACGGCGGCGAGAGCAACAGCATACAGAACCAAAAAATATTTTTGGAGAACTATGCCAGAGGGCAGCACCTAACCAATATCCGGCACTACATCGACGATGACGAAAGCGGCAGGTTTTTTGACCGTTCCGCCTACTCCCGCATGATGGACGATGTGGAAAACGGGAAAATCGGTGTCTGCATTATGAAAGACCTTACCCGCTGGGGGCGCGACTATCTCCAAGTCGGCAACGCGATGGAGATATTCAGACGGAACAATGTGCGCTTTATCGCGGTCAACAACGGCATTGACAGCGAGAAGCCCGACACATTGGAGTTTGCGCCCTTTATCAATATCATGTCGGAGTGGTACGCAAAGGACATCAGCAAGAAAGTGAAAACGGGCATTAAGACCAAAGGCATGAGTGGAAAGCCGATTGTCACCGAAGCCCCTTACGGCTATGTCAAAGACCCGGACAACAAGGATTTTTGGATAATCGACGAAGAAGCCGCCGAGGTTGTCCGTTTGATTTTCCGTCTGTTTATCGGCGGGAAAAACCGCAATCAAATCGCCGTATATCTGACACAGGAGCAAATCCCAACCCCCACTTTCTACATGAAAGACCGGGGGCGGGGAACCTGTAAAAATAAGACGCTCAACGAGGATAACCGCTGCAAGTGGAACAAAGCCACCTTGACCAATATCCTCACACGGCAGGAGTATTGCGGCGATGTGGTCAACTTCAAGACTACAAAGCATTTCCGGGATAAGCATAACCACTATGTAGACCGGAGCCAGTGGCACATCACAGAAAATGTGCATGAGCCGATTATCAGCCGCAGCGATTTTGAAACCGTACAGCGGATTTTGGAAAACGCGCCCGTCAAACGCCCCAACGGGGACGGGGAAATCCACCCTCTGTCCGGCTTGCTTTTCTGTAAGGACTGCGGCGCAAAAATGCACATTCGTATAGATTACCGGAACGGCGGCAAGCGGCACGTTGCTTTTTGCAGCGAGTACCACAAGGGAAAAGCCAAGAACCCCAAATGCCATTCCCCGCACATCATGGACGCGGACTTGCTCATGCAGACCATCGCGGAAGTGCTGAAGAAAATCGAGGACTATTCTATCAGCAACCGGGCGGAGTTTGAAGCCTTAGTGAAAAAGAACCTTGCCATGCAGCAGACCGACCAGACCAAGAAGCAGCAGAAGCGTATTCCGCAAATCACGACGCGCCTTGAACAGATTGACAAGGTGCTGAATAAGCTCTATGAGGACAACGCCCTCGGCACGATCCCGCAAGACCGTTATGAGCAGATGTCGCAGAAGTATTCGGAAGAATACTATGCGCTGAAAGCGGAGCTTGCCACGCTCCAAGAGCAGCTATCCGCTTATGAGAACGCGGGAGGACGGGCGCAGAAGTTTTTGAAGCTGACGGAACGCCATGCCGCCTTTACCGACCTTACCCCCGCCATTCTCAACGAGTTTATCAGCCGGATTGAAGTGCATGAGCGCGACCAGAAAAGGGCGAGATACGCAATCCAGCACATCAGCATATATTTCAATTATATCGGCAAGTTTGAGAATGAAGTGACACAGCTTGCAGAACCGACCGAGCAGGAAATCCGGCAAATGCGGGAGGAAATCGAAGAAGCCAAAAAGGAAAAGAGCCGCGCCTACCACCGGCAGTATTCAAGGGAGTACCGGGCGCGAAACCTTGAAAAGCAGCGGGAGTATGACCGCATGAAAGCGCGGGAATACCGGGCAAGGAGAAAGGCGCAGGCAGCCGCCGCACAGCCCACACAGTAAAACAGAATAACCGTCAACCAAGAGGGATTTTCCGAACTACGGGAAATCCCTCTTTTGCGCCCAAAGAAAGGAGCCGCCTATGGCAGAACAGACCCCCGACAGTATCATCACGACCCAGAGGAACGGGCAGACCATTGTTGCGGAGTTATTTTTCAATCACAGCAGCACAGAAACATTCCGCGACAAGCTGCTCAAACTGGTGCTTGCCGACAGCTCGCGTTTATCCGCGTCTGACGGTCAAGAGCCGGAAAAAACAGAAATCTTGCGATAACAGCCGCCCCGACGAACCATTCCCTGTCCGGGCGGTTTCTATTTGAAAATCCTCATTTTCCCCAAGTCAAGAGCCGGGAAAAACACCCGAAAAATGCCCCTATTGCGTAACAGGGGCGCAGAAAGGAGAGTTTATGAGAACAGGGCTTACGAAGCAGGAAAAGACCACCGATATTTGGTTTGACGAGAAAGACCCGCTAATCCATATCCGCACCCACAACACCGACTTAAAGAAGCGGCTTGCCGCCTACGCCGGACAGCACCCCGACCAGTGCCGCCAGACCGACGCAGACCCCGAAACGGGCTGCATGGAGTTTGAGATTGCAAAGGGGCGCTTCTCTTTCCGTCTGACCGCCCCATACAACGAGGAACGGCGGGAAGCTGCGCGGCGGTCTGCCAGAGAAAACAAGGCCACTGACAGGCTGAAATGAGGTGGATTTATTCATAACCATGTGCTATGATATTTATAGATAGTGAAACTTCCTTTCAATTTTTTCGTCTATACAAGTAACAGAGAAGAACAGGAGGCTTGTTCCATGAGAAAAAAGAGATTGATGATTGCAATAGCTTGTATCATTTTAGTAGGTATCGCGGTAATCGTATTTTTTTCACAACAGGGGAAAAAACCGTATAAGGATTTGGACGCAGCGCAGATTGTTTCCGCTAAAGTGTTATTAACACCGCCAGACAAAACGATTGAGATTGAAAATATCCAAGAATTAGTTGAATATTTGAATGATGTTGTTGTCTATAATGAGGATAATTCTTACACAGAGTATGATGGACAAGGCGTTGTTTTTACCTTGACTATGGTAGACGGTACACAAACAGATATTATGGCGTATAACCCATTTATTGTCATTGACGGTATCGGTTATAAGACAAAATATGAGCCATGTGAAGCACTCAACAGCTATGCAAATGAATTACTAAACTCTGGGACTGCCAATATAATTTTGGAAGAACCGCCCACATTAAGCGTTGTGAGTGACGAAACCGCTATCGGTGCAGTATTAGGAACTTATTCGTGGCAAAAAACAAATATTGACGGAACTGCTGAAAGCACAATAGCTGATAGCCCACACCCGTTAGAGTGCAAGGATCTGTTGTCCCCGCCATTTGAAACAACAGAAACAACAGCTACATTAAGATTTACAGAAGACCCAGATACAATTTTAAGTGTGCAGTGCTGGAGTGACGAACATTGGGGAGAGCCTGCTACAAACAGCGAAGATGTAACTATTGTTGGAAACGTACTCACTCTTAAACTGGGCGGATATATTTATGAAGTAACAGCTGAATGGAATACTGAAAATGGCTATGGCGGAACAGCAAGCTATTTTATATATTTGAAAACAGCAGACTAAAATTGAATAGCCACCCACAAGGGCAGCCGAGAAAATCGACTGTCCTTTTTCTATGCCTATGGGCAGAAAGGAGCGACCAACCATGACAAAACCGAGAGAGAAAACCCGTGAGGAACTGCAAGCCGAGATTGAGGACGGAAAGAAGAAAATCCGGCAGTTTGAGAACCGGGAAAAGATGTTGCGTCAGAAGTTATCCAAAGAGGAACGCAGAACGCGCAGCCACCGCCTTATCGTCCGGGGCGCGGTCTTTGAAAGCATTGTGCCGGAAGCAAAGAACATGACCGACGAGGAAGCCACAGCACTTCTCCGGCTTGCCTTGACGAGTGAACCAGCGCGGGAATATCTGAAAAAACGAGCCGAGGGAGCGACAAGCTGAAAATCCCTTAGGAACTAAGGGCGCACTTATACACCCTTACGGGCGTGTGCGCTCTGCCGAGGGCTTATCTTCGCACAGGGAGATTTCCCCGCGCTCCGATATGGCGGCTTTGCCGCAACAAGGGGCTGCACCCCTTGCGCCGCTTCGCGGCTATCCCTGCACACCCACAAAAACAGTACACCCGCCGTTGGCGTCTGTACCATTTTTGCGGGTTTTATTATCCTATCCGGGAGGTGATACCCATAGCCATTTACCATTGGAACATCGGCATTGTGAGCCGAGGAAAAGGCAAATCAGCCGTTGCCGCAGCCGCCTACCGAAGCGGCGAAAAGCTGACAAACGAATGGGACGGAATGACCCATGACTACACCCGCAAAGGCGGCGTTGTCCATACAGAAATCATGCTGCCGCCCCATGCCCCGCCCTCTTTCTCTGACCGTTCAACCTTGTGGAACAGCGTGGAGCTTTACGAGAAAGCCGGGAACGCCCAGCTTGCCAGAGAGATTGACGCGGCGCTCCCCATAGAATTATCCAGAGAGGAACAGATCCGGCTTGTCCGGGAATACTGTTCCTCTCAATTTGTTTCCAGAGGAATGTGTGTGGATTTTGTTATCCACGACACCAACAGCGGCAACCCCCATTGTCATATTATGCTTACCATGCGCCCCCTTGACGAGCGCGGAGCATGGGCGGCGAAATCCAAAAAGGAATATGACCTTGACGAAAACGGCGAGCGTATCCGCTTGCCAAGCGGCAGATACAAGACGCACAAAATTGACCTTACAGGCTGGAACGACAAGGACAACACCCTCTTGTGGCGCAAGGCATGGGCTGACTTTACCAACGACTTTTTGGAGAGGAACGGAAGCCCGGAGCGTATCGACCACCGCAGCAACGCCGAGCGCGGCATAGACGAGATACCCACCGTCCACATGGGCGTGGCGGCTTGCCAGATGGAGAAGAAAGGTATCGCCACCGAGAAAGGCGAACTGAACCGCAGTATTCAAAAGACAAACCGCCTTATCCGGGAAATCCGGGCGCAGATTGGGAAGCTCAAAGAATGGATTGCCGACCTGTTCAAAGCGCGGGAAACCGCCCCGAAGCAGCCGCCGCAATCTCCCAACCTTGCAAATCTGTTGATGAAGTATTTGAGCGTTCAGAGAGAAAAGAGCCGGAAGTATTCGCAGCGTTGGCAACAACAGCACACAGCCGATGAACTGAAAACCATAGCGGCAGCGGTCAACTATCTTTCCGAGCATGGTATCTCTAATCTTGACGAGCTGGACGCTTCTCTTTCCTCTGTCAGTGATAAAGCCTATTCAATCCGGGAGGGAATGAAAACCGCCGAGCAGCGCATGAAAGAACTGCAAAAACTCATGGAGTACGGCAGAAATTATCAAACCTACAAGCCCATACAGGACGAGTATCGGCAAATCCGCTGGAAAGGAAAACAGGAGAAGTTTGCGGAAGCCCGCCGCGCCGAGCTTACCCTATGGGACGCGGCAAACCGCTATCTCCATGCAAATCTGCCGAAAGGAACAAAGACCTTGCCTATTGCGGAATGGGAACAGGAATATGCTGACCTCAAAACACAGAGGGACAGCGATTATACCAAACTGAAAGATACCCGCGCCGAGGTTGCCGAGCTTCAAAAAATCCGCAGGTGCGTGGATATTGCACTCCGCGCCGACCAGCCGGAGCAGACACAGAACCGCACCAAGCTGCACGAACAGGAGCGATAAAGAAAAGGACGGGCAAGCTGTTCTACTTGTCCGTCCGATGTAATCTCCGATAAATGGGAAGTTATCGCTTAAACCGATGCCCGGTATTCATATAGATAACGCCACTGACGCACACGGCAAAGAAGAGGCATAGGCCCACCCAGAGCAACCAAAGCGCTTTGAAAATTTCGCTGGAAGCAATGACCAACCAACACGCAGCCAACAAAAACATCAACCTTCCCATAAACTTGCACAGCTTTTTTTCATCTGTTTTCTGCTTTTCCGCTTTTGAAGCGGTATTGTATCCAGCAATTAGAAAAGCGCCCTTGCCCTTTGAAAAAACAATTCCAAGAATGACAAACATCAATGTCATTCCCAAATGAATTGCTAACAACATAATAATCCCCCCAAAATTCCGATTTATCGATTTCATTATACTTGATAACTATGAACAATTCAACCACAAAAAGCGAGGTATCAACCATGTATTACACCCAAGAACAAATAGACCGCGCCAACCAAGCCGACATTGTTTCTTTCCTGCAATCACAGGGCGAGCAGCTTACCCGCGCCGGACAGGAATACCGCTGGAAGCGGCACGACAGCCTGACCGTCCGGGGAAACAAATGGTATCGCCACAGCCAGAGCAAAGGCGGCGGCCCCGTTGATTTTGTCATGGAGTTTTTCGGCAAGAGCTTCACCGAAGCCGTTGAACTTCTCACAGGGGAACAGGGAGCAGCCGCGCCGGACAGACCAAGCCCCGCGCCCCTCTCTGATTTTCGATTGCCGCCCCGCAGCGATACCGCCGGACAAGTGAAAAGCTACCTTACCGAAGCCCGCCGCATTGATGAAGATGTGACGGGCTTTTTTCTTTCCAATGGCGACATTTACGAGGAAGCCGCCCACCACAACGCCGTATTCGTCGGCAGAGATGAAAGCGGCATACCGAGATACGCCCACCAGCGCGGCACAGCCGGGAACTTCCGGCTTGATGTGAAAGGCAGCGACAAAGCCTTTAACTTCTGCTACCGGGGCGAGGGCGAAAGGCTGTTTGTCTTTGAAGCACCGATTGACCTTTTATCTTTCCTCTGCCTGTTCAAAAAGGAATGGCAGAAACAAAGCTACCTTGCACTGGGCGGCGTGGGAGAAAAAGCCCTGCTGCGTTTCCTCTCTGACCGTCCGAACATCAAGACCGTTTACCTCTGCCTTGACAGCGACCAAGCCGGAAACGACGCTTGCAGCCGCCTTGTGGAGCTTATGCCGGAGGGCTTGACCGTCCACCGCCTTGTGCCGCTTTACAAGGACTGGAACGAGGTATTGCAGCACCGGGCAGAAATCGCGGACGGGAAGTATATCCGGGAAGCGATTTACGGCTTGAAAGAGCCGCCGCAGGAAGAAACCGTTGAGATTATCCGCATGAGCGAGGTTGACACACAGACCGTTGAATGGCTATGGGAGCCGTATATCCCCTTTGGGAAAGTAACCATTGTGCAAGGCAATCCCGGCGAGGGCAAGACCACTTTTGCCCTACGCCTTGCCGCCGCCTGCACCACCGGGGGAACGCTGCCGGGAATGAAGCCCTTGCCGCCATTCCAAGTGATTTACCAGACCGCCGAGGACGGGCTGGGCGATACCGTCAAGCCCCGCTTGATGGAAGCAGAAGCCGACCTTGACCGCGTACTTGTGATTGATGAAGCCAAGCGGGAGCTTACCCTCTCCGACGAGCGCATAGAAAAGGCAATCACGCAGAACGGGGCGCGGCTGATTATCCTTGACCCCATACAGGCGTACATGGGCGAAAAAACCGACATGAACCGGGCAAACGAAGTGCGCCCCATGTTCCGCCGCCTTGCCGATGTTGCCGAGCGTACCGGGTGCGCCGTTATCCTTATCGGACATCTCAACAAAGCTGCCGGAGGGCAGAGCGCATACCGGGGCTTAGGTTCTATCGACTTCCGCGCCGCAGCAAGGAGCGTCCTGCTGATCGGGCGCGTGAAGCGAGAACCGAATGTGCGCGTTATCGTCCATGACAAATCTTCCCTTGCGCCGGAGGGCAAGCCCGTTGCCTTTTGCCTTGACCCGGAAACGGGCTTTTCGTGGATAGGCGAATACGACATCACCGCCGACGAGCTGCTGTCCGGCGCGGGCGGCAACAACGCCACCAAAACCGAACAGGCTGAAAAGCTGATACTTGACCTACTGGCAGACGGAAAAGAGCTTGCCAGCGAGGGCATAGAGAAAGTCGCAGCCGACGCGGGGATTTCTGCCCGTACTGTCCGGGCGGCAAAGAAAAACCTTGACGGGCGCATTACCTCAAAGTGTATCGGCGCAGCATGGTATCACGCCCTAAAAAAGTGAACTGGCAAAATCCAAGTGGCAAAACCCAGATACCTTGCCACTTTGCAACTTCGCCACTTCAATCATAATCCCACAGCCCCATGTATGACCGCGTGGGGCTTTATCGTGGAAAAAAGAGCCTATGTTGCGTCAATAACTCTAAAAAGCACTTGACAAAACGCTTCATGGCAACTGCTGATATATACGATTTGATGGATGAATTAAGCAGACAGTTTCCGTGGATTGGAATATGCGTGAATAAAATTGATGTGACCAACGTGGGACGGCAGCACGATTTGACAGAGCTCTTGAAACCAGCAGAGGATATTGTTATCGATACTTCGCTGCTGACAGTTCCCGATTGCCCGCAGCAGGAAACAGAATAACAGAAATTCGCGGGCTGTCTATGTAGAATATCGCAAAGCCGGGTACAGCAAAAAATTCCGAAC
>OHSM01000681.1_pt1 | contig 10309 bp, 8 predicted proteins | sample 1578671 | NCBI WGS metagenome assembly OHSM01 (sample SAMEA3879591, study PRJEB24766) | human gut metagenome | biome: human-associated habitat; feature: feces | place: USA | collected 1985/1987 | reverse complement strand
CCTCCTCAAGAACCTGCGCCGCAAAGCCAAGCCTGTCCGAACGGATATCCTCCCCCTTTGACCTGACGGAGCATATGCTGTTGAGCTTTGGCATATAAAGCCTTTCGGGGATAAGGCAGTACAGGGCGGCGGCTATGCCCATGTCCGCAATAAATTCGGGCGTGCCCGAGGGCATTCCCGCCGCTGCGGTTATGCCGAATGCCGAGCAGATAAAGCAGATGTTCACCGCATATTTGCCCCTGATGTGATATAGTCCCGAAGCAAGCCCTGCAAAGGCAAGCATTGCTCCGCACCGACCAAGGGACTGCTCCGCCAGAAGAAAAGCCGAGGCGGAGAGAACTCCCACAGCCCCTCCTCCCCTTACTCCGAACTTCCTTGCGGCGGCAGCGGTGCAGAAGCCTGCGGCAATGCGGCCTGCGTTGATTATCCACACCGTTTTTGAGCAAAGGGCGGCAATGATTATCATATAAACAATGCCAGCATAGAATACGCTGTTCATTTTGGCATTCCCATTGTCACTGCACCCTCTCCGTGCAAGCCTTTTTGTCTCGCACATACAATATGAGGCAGCGGAGCACATAAGTCCCCTGAAAAAAACTGCGGCAAAAAGCACCCAGTCACCGCTGCCTGCGCTTACCGCACTGGCGCATATGAAGTAGATAAGTCCTGCAGCAATGGCTTTTATCCCGCTGCCCTTCTGCCTGCTGAAAATCTTGCAGTAAATGACAGTGAGGACTGCCGCCGAAAGCTCTGCGATGCACTTCCACACCGACCCCGTGACAAGTGCCGAGCATATACCGCCGAAAAGCGCCGCTGTGCCGTACAGCGGCGTGAGTGCCGATATGAGCGAGGTGAGGAACGGTGACAGCGTTCCACCTATTTTTACGTTGGTGATAAGAAAGCCTGCCGCCGCCGAGGCGATGACTGCGCATATATTCGGCGCTGTATGTATCCGTGGCTGATTTGTCTGTACTTCCGATGGTGATAGTGTTTTTGTCTGCATGAGTATCGTCCTTTCTTTTGTTTATCTTTTGTTCCGAAGAATGTTGTGATAACAATTATAATAAAAAGGATATAAGAAAAAGCTCGAAACGTGGAAATATGCACGAATTATGATACTCATTACGGTTCGTTAATAATATACAAATATACTTGACAAAATAAAATTAAGATGGTATAATTTATTGTATAAAAATGCTGTGATTCTGTGACTGTTTTGTCAGGATACGGCAAGAGAATAAACGGGAGGAATGCAGATTGAAAATCAAAAAGCGCTATTATGTTGCGTGCATACTTATGTGTGTAGCCGCACTTCTGCTGGGCATTGCTACATTCTACGTGGAAATGGGTCTTTCACGCTACGCAAAGCTTAACAGTGTTACTTCAAAGACTTGGATGGCAACTTCGGGAAGTGACCTTGAAACAAGGCTCAACACCGACCTTTTCGTATCAAAGGTATATGATATTACTGATGAAGATCACTTTGATTACATCGGAACTCAGGTAGTTGTTGACGGCAAGTACATGGCATATGACCAGGAGGTATATGCTACAGGCATCGTGCTCAACGGCGATGCGGAGCTTGGTCAGAGATATTCTGTTTACTACAAGCCTGATGATCCTCACATGATCTACCGCACCACAAGCTACGGTCAGTATCTGGTGATACTTGCAGCTATCATCGTTATCACAGCTGTTCTTATCGTTGTTTGCCGAATCCTCAATAAGTCCCTGAAGGACAATACATTCAGCGAGTCTGCGGTGACTATCATGGATATCCCCATTGTTGCACTTGTTGCAGCAGTTATCCTTGCATTCTTTGCAGGAATGCTTATCGGTAACGTTCAGGTAGATTCTACTTATACCGTTATCAGCGAGGGCCTTGCACAGCAGTATGCTTCCCACGACCTCACCATCTGATAAAACTGCATAAAAAACGAAGATCCCGATGCAAGCGCATCGGGATTTTTTTGTTTACCATTTTTTATCTTCACTTGGGCAGTACATATCTTTTTTTGCGGCTCTCAGCTCCACAAAGCAGCCGCATTTTCCGCATATGCCGCTGCCCAGACTTTCGCAGCTGCCGCAGATGTCCAGACGATGGCGGTATGTGTCATCGTCTGCCCGCTTTTCCTCGGGCAGAGCGGCTATCATGTCCTTTATCTCGTTATAAACGCCGTCCGGGTCAAGCTCGCTGAAAAAGCATTTTTTGCAGAATGGTCTCATTTGAATCTCTCCCTGATAAGCTCCTGTACTTCCGTTATGGGCAGACCTGTTATCCTGTGGCTGCCTATGTACTCGGAGTTTGTGTATATTATCACATCGCAGGATCTGTTCATGCGCTGGAAAATCGTCTGAGTAATGCGTATCTCCGCCACACGCTCCAGAGGAACGGTGATGGTGTGGAATGAGTACCACACGCTGTATTTTGCGCACACGCTCTTGTCGGTGATGTTTATGCCGTTGGTGCAGTATGCGCAGGCTTTTACGAATACAAGCCATATTGCGGGTATCTCAAGCAGTATGGACATAAACCATATCAGGCTGTACCAGTGTGGAAACATTATCATAAGCACCATTCCCAACAGCAGTATGCCATAGACCGCCAGCGCAGGGGGCATTATAAATCGCATTATATAGGTGGTTCTGGGGTTGATGTAGCTTTCCGCCCCCGAGAAATCGGGCAGCAGCATTTCCATGACGCTGGAAAGCTTACGCACGCTTTTTCCGTCGTTTATACGCCTGATTGAGCATATGGGCACGAACACGGGAAACTCGTTCTTACGCTTGCCGTAGCCTGTGCAGTTTACGTGTACCGAGGTTATGCCGAAGAATTTCATCAGCAGGTTCTGGCGCATATCGGCGATGTTCACCCTGCGGCTGTTGATGCAGTACATTCGCTTGACGATAAGTCCTGCGGAGATGATTATGCACTTTCCTCTGCGCCCTGCGGTGAAGTTTATATGCCGCAGGATATTTTCCGCAAAGGATATGAGAAAGCCCACGCCTATGATTATTGAAACGGCTATGCCCGCAGGGGAGATGCCCTTGATGAGCCGTCCCAGCCGGCTTGCCACAACGTCCGAAAGGTCATTGACCACGGTGAGGAAATCTCTTTCCAGCTGGTCGCCGATGATGTCCGTACTTCCCGAAAAGGCGGTTATCAGCAGGGCAACGCCCGACAGTGCTGATGAGAACAGGAATGAAAACGCCACAAGGCTCCGCTTGGACACCTTGTAGGTGTAGTTTATCTTTTTAGGCTCGTCCTCGGTAAAGGCGGCGGAAAGAAGATTGAAAAGCTGCGCTCTGGTCATGCGGTCGGTCATTATGTTTACGTCCGCCTGCTTGCGGCTGCCTGTAACAGCGTCGGTGTCGATATAAAGCCGTATCGCCCCGAATTTGCCGTAAATGGGGTTTTCTTCGCTGGTAACGGCGCTTATGCACTTAAAGGGGATATCCGTGTCACGGCGGACGATAACTCCCGTTTTTATATGCACGGAATCGTCGGTCACTTCATATGAGGTGCAGTACCACCTCATATATGCGGCGGCTATCATTACCGTTACAGCCAGAATATCCCACTGTGCGCCCGATGCCCAGTTGTAGAAGTCGAATTTCAGCGCCACGAGACCACGTATGAGAGGGATAAGCAGCAGCCAGAAGTTCTTTGAGGTGTATCCTATGATGGCGAGAGGGTGCTGTCTTTTCACTTTCTGTCCTCCCCACTGTCCGTGTCGGTGAATGTGAGCTGCGAGTCGGGGATATCGTCAAAGCTCAGCTGCCTGAAGCTGCTGTAGCCGTCAAGCACGTCCGATATCTCCTCGGAGCTTAAAAGAGAGGAATTGTCGGTATAAACATAATCGGCAGAGCCGTCCGACTAGGAAAGGGAATATTTCCCCTTGGGAGTGGGCTGTGTCTTAGCTTTCGGCTCTTTTTTTGCAGTGATAGAGCGCTCAAATATATCCAGTATCTCACGGCAGTCCCCGGCGGAGAGGAACATCAGCAGCATGGAGCCGCCCAGGGCGTTCAGCGAAATAAAATTAAAGCAGGTGTATTTTGAAAAGGGCAGGGATATCCTTGAAGCGTGCTGAATGGCAGAGAGCTTCATTATCCTGTAGGTCTTGGATATAAGACCGCTGCATGAAATTATCTCGTTATCCTTCATAATGTACCGTATGGTTTTGTACCACATTGGCAGGAAAATAACGATAAACACCACATATATCGCCGCAAAAATTATCATCAGCACGATTATGAGCTTTTCGGGGAGGCTGGTGGTATCGGGTAGATACTGTGGAAATTTTTCTTTGACATATTGCCTGAGTATATTAAGGGCAAAGATGATGACCAAAGTCAGCAGGAAAGCGGCAGCTGATAAAAATTTTCGTCCCTTGGGGTCTGAGGTATATTGTTTTGTCATCTTACCGCTCCTTTGCAAAAAAATAGTCAGCACCACAAGGATATGTGCGGTGCTGACGTTATTATACCATATTTATCTTTTTAAATCAATGCTATTATGAAAAAAGGTGTAGCATGAACGGTCGTGCGATAACTCAGGTGAAATTACATTAAGAGTGTGCTTGTGCGGACTTTTTTCTTTGCTTATCTATTATTCTATCCTCCAGTCCACAGGCTCTATGCCGTGTGCTTCCAGAAAAGCATTGCACTTGGAAAAATGCCTGCACCCAAAAAATCCATTGTATGCTGACAATGGCGACGGGTGAGCCGCTTCAAGCACAAGATGATTGGGATTTGTGATGAACTGCTTCTTTGAACGTGCATTTGCTCCCCATAATAAGAATACCATGGGCTTCTCACGCTCGTTGAGCTTCTTTATAACGTCATCGGTGAATATCTCCCAGCCCTTGCCTTTATGTGAATTTGCCTGTCCTCTGCGGACGGTGAGGACTGTGTTTAAAAGCAGCACGCCGTTATCCGCCCACTTGTACAGCTCTCCGTGAGGTGCGGGTGGTATCCCCAGGTCTGCGTTCAGCTCTTTATATATGTTCTGGAGCGACGGCGGAATGGGGCAGCCCTTCTGAACGGAAAAGCAGAGGCCGTGTGCCTGCCTGGGCTCGTGATATGGATCCTGCCCCAGTATCACTGCCTTTATATCGCTGTATGAAGCGTGCTTCATTGCGTTGAAGATGTTGTTCATATCAGGATATATCTCTTTTGTGAAATACTCCTGCTTTAAAAATTCCCTCAGCTGCTTGTAGTAGGGCAGGTCAAACTCCCCTGCCATTATCTCGTCCCATTCGTTGCCGAAATGAACCATCATGCTCCCCCTTATTTGCTTAACATTGGTTTCAGATATCTGCCTGTATAGCTCTTATCGCAGGCTGCCACTTCCTCGGGAGTTCCGCAGCATACCAGCGTTCCGCCCTTGTCGCCGCCCTCGGGGCCAAGGTCGATAAGATAATCCGCTGTTTTTATCACGTCAAGGTTATGCTCTATGACAAGCACGGTGTTTCCGCCGTCGGTAAGGCGTTCCAGCACCTCCAGCAGCTTGTGTACATCTGCTGTGTGGAGGCCTGTGGTAGGCTCGTCAAGCACATATATCGTCTTGCCTGTGGAGCGCTTTGAAAGCTCCGCAGCCAGCTTTACACGCTGAGCTTCTCCGCCCGAAAGCGTTGTTGCGGGCTGACCTATTTTCACGTAGCCCAGTCCCACTTCCTGCAGCGTCAGCAGCTTGCGGTATATTTTGGGGTGGTTTGAGAAAAACTCCACGCCCTCGTCAACTGTCATTTCAAGCACATCGTAAATGTTCTTGCCCTTGTACTTTACTTCCAGAGTTTCACGGTTATAGCGCTTGCCCTTGCAGACCTCGCAGGGGACATACACATCGGGCAGGAAGTGCATTTCTATCTTGATTATGCCGTCGCCCTCGCAGGCTTCGCAGCGGCCGCCCTTGACGTTGAATGAAAATCTGCCTGAGGTATAGCCGTGCATTTTTGCGTCGTTGGTCTCGGCAAAAAGGTCTCTTATATCGTTGAAAACGCCTGTGTATGTGGCGGGGTTTGAACGGGGAGTTCTGCCGATAGGTGACTGGTCGATGGCGATTATCTTATCAAGATACTCGTCGCCCTCGATAGAGTCAAAAGCTCCGGGGCGGGTCCTTGCCCTGTTGAGCTTTGCCGCCAGATACTTGTAGATTATCTGGTTTACCAGCGATGATTTGCCCGAGCCGCTGACACCCGTTACGCAGGTGAATGTGCCCAGAGGTATTGAAACGTCGATGCCTTTAAGATTATTTTCCTTTGCACCGTGAACGGTGAGCAGCTTGCCGCTTCCCGCTCTTCTTGTTTCGGGAACGGGGACTTTTCTCCTGCCGCTGAGATATGCGCCTGTTATGGATCGTTCGCAGTTCATCACGTCCTGCACTGTGCCTGCGCAGATTATCTCGCCGCCGTGAACGCCTGCATATGGGCCTACGTCAACGATGAAATCCGCCGCTCTCATGGTATCCTCGTCATGCTCAACTACGATAAGTGTGTTGCCCAGATCACGCAGACGCTTCAGCGTTGCGATAAGCTTGTCATTATCCCTCTGATGAAGACCGATAGACGGCTCATCAAGGATATAAAGCACGCCCACCAGTGAAGAGCCTATCTGAGTTGCCAGACGTATTCTCTGGGACTCGCCGCCCGAAAGCGTTCCTGCGGAGCGGGACAGTGTAAGATATTCCAGACCCACGCTTTTAAGGAAGCCCAGCCTGTCCTTTATCTCCTTGACTATGCGCTCGGCGATGAAGCTTTCACGCTCGGTGAGGGTGAGCTTGTCGAAAAAGTCATAGCACTGCACCACGGACATATCCGTTACCTCTGCAATGTTCTTTCCGCCCACGGTAACACCGAGAATTTCCTTTTTAAGGCGCTTGCCGTGACATTCGGGGCAGTTTTCCTCGGACATATACTGCTCGATATCCGCCTTGCTCCATTCGGAGTTGCTTTCACGGTATCTGCGCTCAAGGTTGTTGACTATTCCCTCAAAAGGCTGATAATAAATGCCGCCGCCGTAGGCTGTGGTGCGGTGGAGCTTCAGCTTGATATCACCCGTGCCGTAAAGCAGGGCGTGAACAGCCTCGTCGCTCCATTTTGAAAGCGGATCCTTGACGGAACAGCCGTAATGCTGGGCAACGCCCTTGAAATACATCATTGCGATGGAATTATCATCGGTGGTTGACCAGCCGCTTGCCTTTACAGCGCCCTCCATAATGGAAAGGTCGGGATTTGCGATGATAAGGTCGGGGTCTATCTTCTTGTAAACGCCCAGGCCCGTACATTTTTCGCAGGCTCCGTAGGGGTTGTTGAAGGAGAACATTCTGGGGGAAAGTTCTTCCATGGAAACTCCGTGCTCGGGGCAGGCGTAGTTCTGGGAGAACATGATGTCCTCGCCGTCAACAACGCTGCATATTACAATTCCGCCCGAAATGCCTGCGGCGGTCTCGATGCTGTCCGCAAGGCGTGTGCCCATTTCGGGCTTAACCACAAGGCGGTCAACAACGATTTCAATAGTATGCTTCTTGTTTTTCTCCAGCTTTATCTCTTCCGACAGGTCATATACTATGCCGTCGATGCGCACACGCACATAGCCTGATTTGCCTGCGGCTTCAAGCTCCTTTGTGTGCTCGCCCTTTCGTCCACGGACAACGGGGGCAAGTATCTGTATCTTTGTGCCCTGAGGGAGAGAGGATATCTTGTCAACTATCTGGTCAACGGTCTGCTGCTTTATCTCTCTGCCGCAGACGGGGCAGTGGGGAACGCCTATCCTTGCGAAAAGCAGACGGAAGTAGTCGTATATCTCGGTAACGGTTCCCACAGTGGAGCGTGGGTTCTTTGAAGTTGTCTTCTGGTCGATGGAGATGGCAGGGGAAAGTCCCTCAATGGAATCCACATCGGGCTTGTCCATCTGACCCAGAAACATTCTGGCATAGGAGGACAGACTTTCCACGTATCTGCGCTGACCGTCGGCATATATGGTGTCAAAGGCAAGGGAGGATTTACCCGAGCCTGAAAGACCCGTCATGACAATGAGCTTGTCACGGGGCAGCTCCAGGTCGATGTTTTTCAGATTGTGCTCCCTTGCACCTTTAATAACTATCTTGTCAATAGGCATCAGAAATTATCCTTTCAGAAATTGCAGTGACTTTTAATACCGATCTTTAATCAAATATACTAAGCTCGCCGCCGTCACGCAGGGAATATGTCCTGCTTTCGCCGACGATTATGTGATCCATGAGAGTTACGCCCACAGCACGGAATATCTCGTTTATCCGCCTGGTAACGGCAACGTCCTCGTCGGAGGGACGGGGAGCGCCTTTGGGGTGGTTATGGGCAATGGCGGCCATGGTGCAGCCGTTTTTTGTGACCTCGCTCATTATTTTCCGCATATCAATGGTTGTGCAGGCGGACGAGCCACGGCTTATTTCGGTAACGGAGAGCCTGCGCAGGCGGCTGTCGAAGCAGGCAAGCATGAACTTTTCGGTGCTTTCGCCCACAAACATGGGCTTGAAAAGCTCTGCCAGCATATCGGAGTTGGTGTATGACTTCTTTTCGTCCTTGCCGCTGTAATAAACGCCTATAAGCTGTGGAATAAGCTTGAACAGCACCGCAGAATTTTGTGTTATACCCTTTGTTTTGCAAAGCTCCTCAATGTCAGCGTCAAATACTCCCGCCACGCTGTCAAAGCGGTCGATAAGCTCGTGGGCGATCTGCTTGGTGTCCTGCCTGGGAATGGTGTAAAATAGCAGCAGCTCCAGTATCTCGTGGTCTGCAAAGCCCTCCAGTCCCGTGTTCAGAAAGCGCTCCCTTACCCTGTCCCTGTGACCGAGGGCGGACTTTTTTCGCTTGTCATCGGCAGATATTTCCGACAGGTCGGCTTGGGCTTTAATTTCCTCGTTTCTTTCGGCAATGGCACGGTCAAGCTCATCATCGGCAACATGGCTGATATCGGGGTCAGTCAGCATAGCGACACCTCCGTTCATATGTGTGTATTATACCGCAAATATTTATAAATTTCAAGCATTATTTATAAATAGTACAGTGCATCGCTCCGATTTTTTGACATCATGGAGCAATTATTGCCAAAGTGCGCAAAGTTTAAAGAAAAAAGCATTGACATTCTCTATGTTATATGATATAATATGTAAGCTTAAATATGCGCCGCTGTGGTGAAATCGGCAGACACAAGGGACTTAAAATCCCTCGGTAGCAATACCGTACCGGTTCAAGTCCGGTCAGCGGCACCAATCCAACCCCTGCAAATGGCGTAAATACGTCGTATGCAGGGGTTCCTTTTTTATAAAATCTGCTTTTGGTCTTTATTTGGTCTTTACAAACGTACGGTAAAGACCATTTTTTTATTTAAGAGGAAGTGCCTCGGCTACCGCTTCCATTGCTGCCGCCTGTGCCGACTGAAATGTGTGAGCGTATATCTGTAAGGTGGTTGTAGCCGTGCTATGCCCTAAACAGCTCTGTACGGTCTTTACGTCAACGCCTGCATTTATGAGCAGGCTGGCATTCAGATGGCGCATAGAATGATTTGTCACATATCGCATACCAGTTCTTTCGCAGAATTTCTTATAGAAATAACCCGGAGCCGAACGGTCAAGGGTCAAACCGTTCCATTTGGTAAAGATACGATCCGTTTCGACCCACTTACTGCCGACTTTCTGCCGCTGAATATTCTGAAGCGCTTTCCACTTTAAAAGCATATCAATCACGCCCTGCGGAACTTTAAGGCTTCTTCTGCTCTGCTGAGTTTTAGGCGTTTCGGTGTAAAGACCGCCCTAGACCTTGGAGTAAAGACAAGTCCTGTTTACCGAAATTACATTGGTTTCAAAATTAACGTCCTTCCACTCAAGACCAAGCATTTCTCCAAGACGAAATCCCGTATAAACTGCAAGGGTATAAAAGCAGACATACTTGAAATTGGAATCCGGTTCATTACGAAAGAGATCAAGCATCTGCTGCGCTTCTTCAATAGTGTAGAACTCCTTTTCGGGAGTTATTACTCTGGGAATGGTAACATTCCTGCAGGGATTTGCAGGTATCATCTGCATTTTTACAGCATAATCGCAGATAGTTGAAATCATTGATTTATAAAGCTTTATCGTCTTTGTCGAAAGCTTTCCGCCGTTGCGGTTACGTCCGTCCTCTCGTTCGGCACTGCATAGATCTACAATGAACTGCTGGATATGACGAGGGGTCAGCTTGTCCAGACGAATATGACCAATGGCACTTTGGATATAAGGCTCATATCGGAGTAGATAAGGACAGCGGACTTGTACATCATCTGAAAGTAACAG
>OHSM01000660.1_pt1 | contig 10566 bp, 9 predicted proteins | sample 1578671 | NCBI WGS metagenome assembly OHSM01 (sample SAMEA3879591, study PRJEB24766) | human gut metagenome | biome: human-associated habitat; feature: feces | place: USA | collected 1985/1987 | reverse complement strand
GGAATTGTGGAGCACGCCGGCGGTGACCTGATCGTCAACGGCCGCAAGATCAAAGTATACAGCGAGTCCGATGCCGCCATGATCAACTGGGCAGACTGCGGCGCGGAGTACATCATCGAGTCCACCGGTGCCAACACCACCACCGACAAGGCGTCCCGCCACTTCAAGGGCGGCGCAAAGAAGGTGCTGCTGACCGCGCCCGCCAAGGACGATGCCACGCCCACCTTCGTGTTCGGCGTCAACAGCGACGAGTACCGCAGCGATATGCAGGTGGTGTCCAACGCCAGCTGCACCACCAACTGCCTCGCGCCCCTCGCCTATGTCATCCACAAGGAGTTCGGCATCGAGCAGTCTCTCATGTCCACCATCCACGCCTCCACCGCCAAGCAGAAGGCGGTAGACTCCCGCGGCGGCAGCGACTGGCGCACCGTCCGCTCCATCCTGAACAACATCATCCCCACCTCTACCGGTGCCGCCAAGGCGGTGGGGCGCGTGATCCCCGAATTGAAGGGCAAGATGACCGGTATGGCGTTCCGCGTTCCCACGGCGGATGTGTCTGTGGTGGATCTGACGGCGCGGCTCAGCACGACGGTGTCCTACGCCGACATCTGCTACGAGATCAAGCACGCCTCCGAGACGTACATGAAGGATATTATCGGCTATACCCGCGACCAGGTGGTGTCCACCGATCTGATCGGCAATCCCTGCCCCTGCATCTTCGACGAGACCGCCGGTATCCAGCTGGATCAGGATTTCGTGAAGCTCATTGCGTGGTATGACAATGAGTGGGGCTACAGCAACATGGTGGTGCGGATGCTGGAGCACATGCACACCGTGGACGAGGCGGACGCCTTCGTGGAGCAGAAGTAAGCCGCGCACATACGATTTTCTATCTCCCCCGGCGAAAGCCGGGGGAGATTTATCATCCGCGCCCTTGCCAAGCCTGGGGCACCGTGGTATGATAGCAGCAGAAGAAAAGGCAGACAGGGAGGAGGACGTATTATGCTCTTGGCCATCGACATCGGCAACTCCAACATCTCCGTGGGGCTGTTCGACAGGGAGAAGGAACTGAAATTCTTGGCTTCCGTGGACACCGACAGCCGGAAAACGGCGGATCAGATCAGTATTGACCTGATGAATCTTTTCACGCTGTACGGCTGCGACATCCGCGATGTCAGCGGTGCCATCCTGTCCAGCGTGGTGCCGCCCATGAATTTTATGATGGAGAAGGCGTTGACCCGGCTGCTGGGCAAGCCCCCCATGGTGGTGGGTGCAGGCATTAAAACGGGTCTGAACATCCGCATGGAGTTCAACAGCCAGCAGCTGGGCGCGGACATCGTCGCCAGCGCCGTGGCCGCGCTGGAGAAGTACCCGGTGCCCATCATTATGATCGACATGGGCACCGCCACCATTATCTCCTATATCTCCGAAAAGCGCACCTATGAGGGCGGTCTGATGTTCCCCGGTGTGCGCCTGTCGCTGGACGCGCTGTCCCACCACACGGCGCAGCTGCCCAATATCTCGCTGGAGCACCCCAAGCAGCTGATCGGCAAGAACACGGAGGAGTGTATGCGGAGCGGCATTGTCTACGGCACCGCCGGGATGCTGGACGGCGTTATTGACCGGATACGGGAGACGCTGGGCGGCGCGGAGCCTACCATCGTCGCCACCGGCTCCACCGCGCCGGTCATCGCACGGTACTGCCGCAACCGCGTGGTGTACGACAAGTACCTGCTGATGGAGGGGCTGTACGCCATTTACCAGAGGAACTGCAAGTGACATAATACATAAGGTAAAAAATACTTGCATTAAAAATATATTTTTGTTAGAATAGTGTTGAAAGGAGGAAGCAGAGAAGTAAGAAAAGTCAGATATGATAGAAGCAAGATTCACGGAAAGGAGTTTATATGAAGAGACGATTGCTCACACTGCTGCTGGTCTGTCTAATGGTCTGCACCTGCATTGTCCCAGCCGCCGCATATACTCCGCAAGTCCGAGCCATTGATTCCAATGATCACAGCGGCATATCCATGACACCGGTCATGTCCTACAATGAACTGCTGGACTATATGGTCGAGGTGAAGCATTTTTCGAGGGAGGAAGCAGTACGGCTGCTTCCGAAAACGAGAGCTTCGGAGGGGAGCAGGATTCTCTCTGTCACGCTATCAGTAGAAAACAAGCCGTCATACAAGCCAACGCTCGACTTTTACTGCCACGTCTCAGTGGGCGATGGCGTTTGGGGCATACAGGACATCTACCTTGTTCAGATGGATCGAAGCTCCAACGGAATCACGAAACAGTTTTCCGGTGCGGTGAATGTCTGGCTGAGAGGACCGGAACGCATTGAATATGTTGTAAATGGAGATTTTTACAATTACGGTACCACTACTGTTTCAGCTGGAGGAAAAGTGCAAATTGGCATAGGGAATGCGGCAACACTCGAGTTTTCTGCAACCGTGACAACTACTGATAACTGGTACGCCTATTGTTACAGCAACGCCATCAAACGCTTTACCTGAATATAGCATAAAATGAAACAGCGGCTGGAAAGTATTTCTACTTTCCAGCCGTTGTGCTATAAGGGATTTTACTTTGCCAGCACCTTTTTCAGCTTGGCAAACCGGGGCAGGGAGTCCTGCTTGGGCAGGTCAGGCTCGCCCTGAATGAGAGGCAGTGCGTACTCGATGAACTGGCGGTTCACGCCGTTGCCCTCCTCGTTGATCCACTCGCGGGGGATCTTCTTCTCCACGTTGGCGACCTCCACCAGCGGAACGAGCTTGGTGCGGCAGGCATACTTCCCGTTCTGGATACCGCGCTCAAAACCGATCATGCGGCCGTTGATGCCGTTGACCGCGTTCTCCACGGCCACCTTGCCGGCCATGTAGGACTCTTCGATATCCGTCTCGCTGGCCAGATGGGCGGCGCAGCGCTGAAGCAGGTTCAGCTCGATGCCTCGGACCTTGGCGCCGGTCTCCTCCTTCAGCACTTCGGCCAGAATAGTGGCCAGACCACCCAGCTGGGCGTGGCCGAAGCCGTCGTTGGCGGCCACCTTGGCCTCGGAGACGAAGCCGCCGTCCTCGTAGTGGATGCCCTCGGACACCGCCACGATGCAGTTGCCCTTCTCGTTGTAGATGCGCTTGACGTCCTCGATGAATTTTGGCATACTGAAATCCGTCTCAGGCAGATAGATCAGATCCGGGCCCGCACCATATTCGCTGGCCAGGGCGGAAGCTGCGGCCAGCCAGCCGGCATGACGGCCCATGATCTCCACCACCACGATCATACCGGTGTCGTACACATGGGCGTCCTGATACAGCTCCATCATGGAGGTGGCGATGTACTTGGCGGCAGAGGCGTAGCCGGGGCAGTGGTCGGTGCCGAACAGGTCGTTGTCGATGGTCTTGGGCACGCCCATGACGCGGCAGTCATAGTCCACGGACTGCATATACTGGTTGATCTTGTTGCAGGTGTCCATGGAGTCGTTGCCGCCGTTGTAGAAGAAATAGCGGACGTTGTGCTTCTTGAACACCTCAAGGATGCGCTTGTAGTCGGTGTCGTCCAGCTCCGGGTCGGCGATCTTGTAGCGGCAGGAGCCGAGGGCGGAGGAGGGGGTGTACTTCAGCAGGCGCAGCTCCTCGGGATCCTCCAGACCCATGTCGAACAGACGGTCGCTGAGAACGCCCTTGATGCCGTGCTCCGCGCCCAGCACCTGCGTGATGGCACCGGATTTCAGTGCCGTGTCAATGACACCGTAGGCACTGGCATTGATGACGGAAGTGGGACCACCGGACTGACCGATGATACACGCACCGCGCAGTTCATTCATATTCTTATACCTCCAGAACGGATTTTTTTGTTTACAACGGGTATTTTACCATGTAGAATTACGGTTGTAAACACTTTGTGCTTGCAAAAGCAGAAAAATATGATACAATAGGAACGTTCCATACAACAGGTGCATACTTGCAAAATTTATCATAAAGGAGACTTTGACATGGCACTGGTAACTTCCAAGGAAATGTTCGCCAAGGCTTATGATGGCGGCTACGCCATCGGCGCGTTCAACGTCAACAACATGGAGATCGTGCAGGGCATCACCGAGGCCTGCCAGGAGGAGCACGCTCCCGTGATCCTGCAGGTCAGCAAGGGCGCCCGCGCCTACGCCAACCACACCTATCTGGTGAAGCTGGTGGAGGCGGCGGTAGCGACCTGCCCCGATATCCCCATCGTGCTGCATCTGGATCACGGCCCCGACTTTGAGACCTGCAAGAGCTGCATCGACGGCGGTTTCACCTCCGTTATGATTGACGGTTCACATCATTCCTTCGAGGACAACATCAAACTCACCCGTCAGGTTGTTGAATATGCACACGATCACGGCGTTGTTGTTGAGGGCGAACTCGGAAGGCTTGAGGGCGTCGAGGACGATGTCAATGTTTCCGCAGAGGATGCAAGCTACACCAACCCCGCGCAGGTTCAGGAATTTGTTGAGCGTACCGGTGTTGACAGCCTTGCAATCGCAATCGGCACCAGCCACGGCGCATACAAATTCAAACCCGGCACAAAGCCCATGCTTCGGTTCGATATCCTTGAAGAGGTTGAGCAGCGTCTTCCCGGTTTCCCGATCGTTCTGCACGGTGCAAGCTCGGTCATTCCCGAATTTGTCAAGATGATCAATGAACACGGCGGAAACATGCCCGATGCAATCGGTGTTCCCGAGGATATGCTCCGCAAAGCGGCAAGCATGGCAGTCTGCAAGATTAATATCGACAGCGATCTCCGCCTTGCAATGACCGGCACCATCCGCAAATACTTCGATGAGTACCCCTCTCACTTCGATCCCCGTCAGTATCTCAAGCCCGCCCGCGCTGCCATCAAAGAGATGGTTCGCCATAAGATCGTTGACGTTCTCGGCTGCAACGGCAAGGCATAACAAAAACATATTCAGGCAGCAATCACGCGGCTATGGGTGTGATGCCCGAACAGTGCTTAATTAACGTACGATATATGCAGCGGCAGTGCATTGTGCCGATTAAACGGCTTTCTGTGCTGCTCGCTGCATATTGCTGCATTATAAGGCGGAATTTGTCGCCGCGGAGCAAAATATAAACACAGGAGAGCAGAGTTTGGAAGAACAGCTTTACAACAGCATTATCCTTATCGATGAGGATGAAAATGAGATAGAGTTTGATATTATGGACATTATCGAACACAACGGCGAAAACTACTATGTTTTGCTTCCGGTTGATGATGACAGCGATGAACTCGAATACGTAATTTTGCGTGAAACAGGCGAAGGGGAGGAAAAAACCCTTGTCGGTATCGATGACGAAAAAACGCTTGATGATGTTTTTAAAAAATATCAAAAACACAGCACTGACGAGAACTGATTTATTGATTCCCGAAAAGTGAATTATTCAGTGTATCTCCGACAGTTTTAACCATATAAATACCCCCGAAAGGATTCAACCACAAATGAGCATAATGAGCAGCCGCAACCTGACCATGATGACGGACCTTTATCAGCTGACCATGATGTACGGCTATTTTAAAAAGGGCATGGCGGGCAACAAAGCGGTCTTTGACCTTTTTTTCCGCGATACAAAAGCAAATTCTTCCTATGCAGTAATGGCGGGCACGGAATCTATCGTTGAATATATCAATGATCTGCATTTCTCGGAGAACGATGTTGCTTACCTGCGTTCGCTTAATCTTTTTGATGAATCGTTTTTAAGCGTACTCCGCAAACTGCATTTCACGGGTGAAATCTATGCAATGGAAGAGGGGACCCTCGTTTATCCCTACGAACCGCTCGTTCGCGTCATTGCACCGATAATGGAGGCACAGCTCGTTGAAACAGCGTTGCTGAACCTTGTTAATCATCAAACGCTTATCGCAACAAAGGCAAGCCGCGTCTGCTATGCCGCAAAGGGTGATGCCGTAATGGAATTCGGTCTGCGCCGCGCACAGGGTCCGGATGCAGGGAACTACGGCGCACGTGCTGCCGTTGTCGGCGGCTGCTGCGGCACAAGCAATGTTCTCACGGGTCAGCTTTTCAACATTCCCATCCTCGGCACACATGCACACAGCTGGGTAATGAGCTTCCCGACGGAGCTTGATGCTTTCCGCGCCTATGCGGATATTTTCCCGGGAAATTGTCTGCTGCTTGTTGACACATATGACACGCTGCGCAGCGGCGTTCCTAATGCAATAACAGTCTTTAACGAGCTTCGCAGCAGAGGTTATGAGCCGGCGGGCATTCGTCTTGACTCGGGCGATCTTGCTTACCTTACCAAAAAAGCAAGAAAAATGCTTGATGAAGCCGGGTTTGAAAATGCAAAAATCTGTGTTTCGGGCGACTTGGACGAGACGCTTATCAACAGCCTGAAAATGCAGGGAGCATGCATAAACACTTGGGGTGTCGGAACAAAGCTCATAACTTCAGACGACAAGCCCGCACTTGGAGGCGTTTACAAAATGTCTGCTGAAATTATTGACGGCGTCGTTTATCCGAAAATCAAATTGTCCGAAAATGCTGTTAAGATCACAAACCCGGGCATTAAAACCGTTTATCGCCTGTATGACAAAGATCATATGGCGATTGCCGATCTTATCGCTTTGCGCGATGAAAAGTTCGACACGACAAAACCGCTCACGATTTACCACCCCGAACAAACTTATAAACGCATGACACTTACGGATTACACAATGCGTGAGCTGCTTGTGCCCATCTTCATAGACGGAAAACAGGTTTACAACTGTCCGACGATTCAACAGATTCAGGCATATGCAAAGCAGGAGCTTGACACCCTCTGGGAGGAAAGCAAGCGTTTGATGAACCCGCAAGTTTACAAAGTCGATTATTCGGACGGGCTGTACGATTTGCGTCAAAAGCTTATCCGTGAACATCGGAAGCTTCCCGCGAATGCGTAAAACTGTGTTTGAACACTTCAAAATAAAGAACGATATTGCGGACGGGTGTATGCGTTTTGCACTGCGCCTGTCCGCGGGACTGCTTGCGGCTTTAGTGCTCTCGGCAGCGGGCTGCAATGACAAAAACTCAAGCATTATGCCCGATGTGACATTGCCGCCTCACGGATTCCGGGTCGACAGCGCCGAGCCGACAGCGGGTACATATCCGACGGCCGATGCAGCATCAACCTTTGATGCAGCATCGACTTTCGATGCAGTGCCTACGGGCGGCATAATGCATTATGATGCGCTTGGAAAAGAAATTCGCGACACGGAGCATTTTGAACAATATCTCCAATTTGTAAACTTTCGCGTTTTCGAGGAGGGCGACGGCACATTCGTTGACGGCATGGTCATAAACAGCTACCCAGAAACTCTTTTTTGTGCTGTGAACATAATTTTCGCGGACACGACGGAAGGCGGCAGCGAGGCCTTCATTGCTTCAGGCAGCATGCAGTCGGCAGACGGTTCGTTCATGCTGAAGCTTGAGCCGGGGGAGAATCTGCTTTTTGCAACAGTATTGACAGATACGGCGCTGACGGATAAACTTTTTACTCTTGAATTCGATGCTTCTGTCGGTGTTCAGCCCGGGCATTGATGACGGAATATAACGTACGGACTTATTTTTCCCTTTTTGCTTGAAATCTGCGGCGAAATAGGATATAATTTGTATAATCTCCCAAGACACGGTCGGAACGGTCGGTCTGCGGAGGCAGCAATATGTCGGCGCATCCGCCGCTGCGGAATCATTGCAATGCGGTTTGCGCTGCAACAACAAAGAATAAAGGGCAACGGTTAATAATTATGGAAAAAACACTTTCGCTTATTGTACCCGTTTATAACGAAGAAGAGGTGCTTGAAACCTCATTTTCCCGTATGGATGCGGTTATGAAAAAAATCGGTTATCCTTACGAAATCATTTATGTAAACGATGGCAGCCGTGACGGCTCAATGAAGATTCTGCGCAATATCGCAAAGAACAATCCCCAGGTCAAGGTGCGTTCCTTCAGCAGGAATTTCGGGCATCAGCTTGCCGTAACCTGCGGCATGGATGCTGCCAAAGGTGATGCGTTGATAATCATTGACGTTGACTTGCAGGATCCGCCCGAAGTTATCGAGCAAATGGTCAAAGCATGGGAAAACGGTGCTGATATAGCATACGGCAAACGCCTCAAGAGGCAGGGAGAGACTATCTTCAAAAAGCTCACGGCTGCTGCATATTACCGCCTGCTGAAGTCAATGAGTGCAACCGCAATTCCGCTTGATACCGGTGATTTTCGTCTTATCGACCGCAAAGTTGCTGATGTGTTCCTCAAAATGCGTGAACATAACCGCTTCCTGCGCGGCATGAGCGGCTGGATGGGCTTTGACGCCGTCCCAATTGAATTTGTCCGCAACGAACGCTTTGCGGGAAAAACCAAGTACACGCTCAAAAAAATGATTCGCCTTGCAATGGACGGAATCATTGGTTTCAGTGATCGTCCGCTGACGCTTTGCGGCGGTTTCGGCGTGTTCACAAGCATCATTGCGGGTCTCGGTCTTATCGCGCTCATCGTGCTTGCCTGCTGCGGAGTCAAATTCCCCGCGTGGCTTTGGGCAGTTGACGGCGTTGTTCTGCTTCAGGGACTCACTTTCCTCTTCCTCTGCATTCAGGGCGCATACATGAACCGCATGTACGATGAGCTTAAGCAGCGTCCGCTCTATATCGTTGCGGAGGAGCTGAACTTCTGACACCTTCCGCCGGCAGGCGGTTCGGCTCGTCGGCGCATTAATTTTTTCTATTTTTTCGGAAAAAATATCCCGAATTATATAGTTGTTTTTTCCCCGTAATGGGGTATAATAAGGTCAAGGCCGGCTTCTTTTTCGCCGCCGGCTTCCGATTCAAACATTTATAATCTTTTGAGGAGGCTTTTCACTCATGGCAACCAAAATCGGCATCAACGGCTTCGGCCGCATCGGCAGGCTCGTTTTCCGCGCAGCAGCAGCGGATCCCGACGTTACTGTAATGGGCATCAACGATCCCTTCATCGACCTTGAATACATGGCTTATCTGCTCAGGTATGACACCGTTCACGGCAGGTTTGACGGAGAAATCAAGGTTGAAAACGGCAAGCTCGTTGTCAACGGCGAAGCTATCAGCGTTTATAACTGCATGGATCCCAAAGAGATTCCCTGGGGCGAATGCGGCGCAGAATACGTTGTTGAATCCACCGGTAAGTTCACCACCACCGAACTCGCAAGCCAGCATTTCGTAGGCGGCGCAAAGAAGGTCGTCATCTCCGCACCCGCAAAGGATGCAACTCCCATGTTCGTTATGGGTGTAAACAACAAGGAATACAAGTCCGACATGAACGTTGTTTCCAATGCAAGCTGCACAACCAACTGCCTTGCACCTCTTGCAAAGGTTATCAACGATAATTTCGGCATCAAAGAGGGTCTTATGACCACCGTTCATTCCATCACCGCAACCCAGCTTACCGTTGACGGTTCTTCCCGCAAGGATTGGCGCGGCGGACGTGCGGCAGCACACAACATCATCCCCAGCAGCACCGGTGCAGCAAAGGCAGTCGGCAAGGTCATCCCCGCTCTTAACGGCAAGCTGACCGGCATGAGCATGCGCGTTCCCACCATTGACGTTTCTGTTGTTGACCTCACCTGCGTGCTCGAAAAGCCCGCAACCTACGATGAGATCAAGGCAGTTATGAAAGCAGCAAGCGAAAGCCCCGAATTCGCCGGCATCATCGGATACACCGAGGACGCTGTTGTCTCTTCCGATTTCTATCACGATAAGAGAACTTCCATCTTCGATGCAACCGCCGGCATCATGCTCAACGATCATTTCGTAAAGCTCGTTGCTTGGTACGACAATGAATGGGGTTATTCCAACAAGCTTGTTGACCTCATCAAGCATATGTCCTCCGTTGATCATCCCTGCTGTTGCTGCTGCGGCAAATAATTCCGCGGTATAAACAGAAATCAACGCACATAATTAAACCAAAATAACGAACAGGAGCATTGCCGTATGACAATGCTCCTGTTTTCACGTTCACCGCCCTGCTCCAATACACGGAGCAGCCGGAATGCAGCGGCAGACCTTGCTATTGATTCAAACTGATTCTGCACACTTTCGTTGCAATATCGTTGACGAAAGCTTCGTCATGTTCAACAAACAGCATGGTCGGCTTGTATTCAAGTATCAGCGTTTCTATCTGAAGTCTTGATATAACGTCAATGTAGTTCAGCGGTTCATCCCAGATATAGAGGTTGGCTCTTTGGCAAAGGCTGCGGGCGAGCAGGACTTTTTTCTTTTGGCCCATGGAAAATTCCGACATATCTTTTGTGAACTGCGTACGCTTGAAATCAAGCTTCCTCAGAATCGTTTTGAACAGGGTGATATCAATTTCGCTTTCCGCGGCGAAGTCGTCTGCGCTGCCGGAAAGAAAAGACATATCCTGCGGCACATACGACACGGTCAGTCTGCTGCCGATTTCAAGTGTGCCCGTATGTGCAATTGGTTGGCCGATTAAAAGCTTCAGCAAACTGGATTTACCGCAGCCGTTGCGCCCGACAAACGCGTAGTGGTGCCCTTTTTCG
>OHSM01000659.1_pt1 | contig 10575 bp, 8 predicted proteins | sample 1578671 | NCBI WGS metagenome assembly OHSM01 (sample SAMEA3879591, study PRJEB24766) | human gut metagenome | biome: human-associated habitat; feature: feces | place: USA | collected 1985/1987 | reverse complement strand
CTCCTAAAAAAAGAAAGGTGCTGCTGCAAATATGACTTGATTTTGCAACAGCCCCGTACAGTTTGCATAATCGAAAAAATTTGAGGCAATCTCCGAAAGATTGTTCGAAAGATTATTTGTTTTCGAGGTATGCGTTAATTTTTTCAACGAGAGCATCGCAGTCGATACCATGGACGCCGCAGGCCTGTTCAAGGTCTTCGCCGCTTGCCATGACGCAGCCGAGGCAATGCATACCGCTCTCCATGAGGATATTTGCAATGCCGTAATCGGTTCTGAGAATTTCTTCGATAGTCATCTTTTTGTTGATAGCCATTATTGTTATCTCCTGTTCAAAATTATTTTTATTGTCGGCAGGGGCGGGAAAAAATATTCGCCGCTCCGTGCGAGAATACGTTTTTATTCGGCCTTTGAGGCGTATTTAACCGCAGCTTCGATGAAACCTGTAAACAGCGGGTGCGCATTATCGGGGCGGGATTTGAATTCCGGGTGGAACTGTACCGCAACGAACCACGGGTGGTTTGCAACTTCAACGATTTCCATCAGGCCGCGGCGGGGGTTCCAGCCGGTAAAGCGAAGGCCCGCATCGGCAAAATCCTGAAGGTATTCGTTGTTGAACTCGTAGCGGTGGCGGTGGCGTTCGTGAACCTCTTCCTTGCCGTAGTGCTTTGCTGCAAGGCTGCCGGGCTCAAGGCGGCAGGTGTAGCTGCCGAGGCGCAGAGTACCGCCGATGCGTTCAAGGTTGTTGACCTGATCTTCCATCAGTGCAATAACGGGGTGCTTTGCGTTGAAGTCAAATTCGGTGGAATTTGCATCTTTCCAGCCGAGAATGTGGCGTGCGTACTCGATTACGGCGATTTGCATACCGAGGCAGATACCGAAATAAGGTATGTTGTGTTCCCGTGCATAGCGGGAAGCAATCATCATGCCTTCAACACCGCGTTCGCCGAAGCCGCCGGGAACAAGAATGCCGTCCACATCCGCAAGGATTGTGTTCGGATCATTGTGCTCAAGCTCTTCTGCCGCGATCCACTTAATGTTGACTCTTGCATCGTTTGCAATGCCGCTGTGTTCCAATGCTTCGGCAACGGAAAGATAAGCATCGTGCAGCTCTACGTATTTGCCGACGAGAGCAATTGTGCATTCCTTGGTGGGCTTGAGGGCGGATTCAACCATTGCACGCCAATGCGCAAGGTCGGGATCGCGCTGTTCAAGCGCAAGCTTTTTGAGCACGACGCTGCAAAGGCCGCGTTCTTCAAGCATGAGGGGAACATCATAGAGGGAGCGGGCGTTAAGGTTTTCAATAACGCATTCTTCCGCAACGTTGCAGAACAGCCCGATCTTTGCACGGATGCTGCGATCGAGCGGATAATCACTGCGGCAAACGAGGACATCCGGCTGAATGCCGATACTTTGCAGTTCTTTGACGGAATGCTGAGTGGGCTTTGTTTTCAGCTCACCGGAAGCGCGCAGATATGGGATTAAAGTTACGTGACACAGGATTGCATTCTCGTGTCCGACTTCATGCTGGAACTGTCTGATTGCCTCGAGGAACGGCTGACTCTCGATATCGCCGACTGTACCGCCCACCTCGATGATTGCGATTGTGGTATCCTCAGATGTGAAATCCCTGTAGAATCTGCTCTTTATCTCATTGGTGATATGAGGGATAACCTGTACTGTTCCTCCGCCGTAGTCACCACGACGTTCTTTCTGTAATACTGACCAGTATACCTTTCCTGTGGTGACGTTTGAGTTCTTTGTCAGGCTCTCATCAATAAAACGCTCATAGTGTCCCAGGTCAAGATCTGTCTCAGCTCCATCGTCTGTTACAAACACCTCTCCGTGCTGAATAGGGTTCATGGTACCCGGATCAATATTAATGTATGGATCGAACTTCTGCATTGTCACCTTGTATCCACGAGCTTTTAAAAGACGTCCAAGAGACGCTGCGGTAATTCCTTTTCCAAGACCGGACACAACGCCGCCGGTAACGAAAATATACTTTGTCGTCATAGCTCTACTTCTCCTTCAAATACTGTTTCTGCATTACCTGTGAGGAAAACTGTGTCATCTGTATACTTAATAACGAGGTCGCCACCCTTTAGCTTAACTGTGATGTCCTCATTCTTCTTGCAATAGCCATTCTCAACCGCTGCAACTGCAACAGCACAAGCACCTGTACCGCAAGCCCAAGTTTCGCCACTGCCACGCTCCCATACTCTCATACGGATTGTGTTGCTGTCAACTACCTTGACAAACTCTGCGTTTACTCTCTCTGGGAAGAGTGGGCTGTTCTCGAATGCAGGGCCTACCTTTTCTATATCAAGGCTGTCGATATTATCGCAGAATACTACGCAGTGTGGATTACCCATAGAAACGCAGGTGATTTTATATTCAACGCCATCTATAAAGGCTGGCTCATTGATAATCTTTGTTTTAGCCATAGCAACAGGGATATTCTTAGGGTTAAGTTCTGCCTTACCCATATCAACTCTTACTCTGCTTACAAGACCATCTTGCTTATATACTTTAAGCTTCTTGATACCGCTGAGAGTTTCAACTGTTGCAGTATCGCCCTGAACCATACCGTTATCAAAGAGGAACTTTGCAACGCAGCGGATACCGTTTCCGCACATTTTACCCTCACTGCCATCGAGGTTGAACATACTCATTTTAGCGTCTGCAACATCAGATGGTCCTATAAGAATAACTCCGTCACCGCCAATTCCGAAATGTCTGTCGGAAAGTCTTATGCTAAGTCCTTCTGGATTGTTAATCTTCTGGCTGAATGTATCGAAATAGATATAGTCATTACCTATGCCCTGCATCTTTGTGAAATGGAGCTTAACCTTTTCACTTCTCATATCGTTAAGGTTGACAAGCTCTGTGCTTTCTTCAGAATACTTACTCTTGAGGCATTCTGCGAGTGCATTTGCTGTGTCGATAGAAGTAAGGCAAGGAATATTTCTTTCAACTGTCTTACGGCGAATCTTAACGCTATCTCTTGTAGGAATTCTGCCCTTAGAAGATGTTGAGATAACATAGTTAATGATACCACTCTCAATAAGTGTGAGGGTATTTTCCTTAGCGTTCTCGTGAATCTTCGGAACAACAATAGCATCTATGCCATAATCCTTGATAACTCTTGCAGTACCAACTGTTGAATAGATTGTAAAGCCGAGGTCTGCATACTTTCTTGCAAGCTGACCGACTTCGTTCTTATCAGCATCTCTTACTGTGATAAAGATACCGCCGTGCTTCTTCATCTTGTAGCCTGCTGCGATAAGGCCCTTATAAAGAGCCTCCTCAAGTGTATTAGCAACACCGAGAACCTCACCCGTAGATTTCATCTCAGGACCTAAGTGGTTATCAACATTTATAAGCTTCTCGAATGAGAATACAGGCACCTTAACTGCAAAGTAAGGAGCTTTCTTATAAAGACCTGTTCCCCAGCCCATATCTGCAAGCTTTTCGCCGAGCATAGCACGAGTTGCGAGATCTACCATAGGCACACCTGTAACCTTGCTGATATATGGGATAGTTCTTGAAGAACGAGGGTTGACCTCAATAACATAAAGTCTATCGTGATAGATAAGATACTGAATATTGACAAGTCCCTTTGTTCTGAGAGAAACTGCAAGATTCTTAGAGGTTTCGATGATTGTCTTAGTCATCTCATCGCCAATATTCCAAGCTGGATATACAGCAATAGAGTCACCTGAGTGGATACCTGTTCTCTCAACATGTTCCATAATACCAGGAATAAGAATATCTTCACCATCGCAGATAGCGTCAATCTCAAGCTCGATACCCATAAGGTATTTATCTATGAGGATAGGGTTCTCGATATTCTGTGCGAGAATGATAGCCATATATTCCTTAATATCGTCATCATTAAAGGCGATAATCATATTCTGACCGCCGAGAACATATGATGGACGCATAAGTACAGGATAGCCGATTTTATTTGCAACCTCGAGAGCCTCGTCTGTTGTCATAACAGTATAGCCCTGAGGACGAGCGACATGGTGCATTTCGAGAAGCTCATCAAAGCGTTCTCTGTCCTCTGCCATATCAATGCTGTCAGCAGATGTTCCGAGGATATTTACGCCGTGGTCGCTGAGATATTTTGTAAGCTTAATAGCTGTCTGACCACCGAAGGCAACAACAACGCCATATGGCTTTTCTGTGTTGATAATGCCCATAACATCTTCATTTGTGAGTGGCTCAAAATAAAGTCTGTCGGCTGTGTCAAAGTCTGTGGAAACTGTTTCAGGGTTGTTATTTACGATAACAACATCAAAGCCAGCCTCTTTCAATGCCCATACGCAGTGAACGGAGGCATAGTCAAATTCGATACCCTGACCGATTCTGATAGGACCTGAACCGAAAACTATAACTGTTCTTCTGTCGCTGTTCTGCTCCTCGATGAAAGCCTCTGCCTCGTTGTCCTTATCGAAAGTAGAGTAGAAGTAAGGAGTTTCAGCCTTAAATTCAGCGGCACAGGTATCAACCATCTTATAAACAGGAACAAGTGGATTCTCAACCTTTTTGCCTGTGATTTTTTCAATAGTTCTGTCGAGGAAGCCGAGATTCTTAGCCTTTACATAAAGCTCTCTGCTCATCTCGCCCTTTTCAATTTCCATCTCACGCTCGCAGTCGATGATGTTAAGGAGCTTAGATAAGAACCATTCGTCAATGAGGGTTATTTCGTGGATTTCATCAACGGTAATTCCACGCTTCAATGCCTCATATACGCAGAAAGAACGCTCATCGTCGCAGACATGAAGTCTTTCTCTGAGTTCTTCTGTTGTGAGGGCAGCAAACTTAGGACTGTCCATTGTATCGTGACCGATTTCAGCACCACGAACAGCCTTCATGATAGCCTGCTCGAATGTAGGAGCAATAGCCATAACCTCGCCTGTTGCTTTCATCTGTGTGCCGAGTGTACGCTTTGCATAAACGAATTTATCGAAAGGCCACTTAGGGAACTTGACAACAACATAGTCGAGTGCAGGCTCAAAGCAAGCGTAGGTTGTACCTGTAACGGCATTCTTGATTTCGTCAAGAGTATAGCCGATAGCAAGCTTTGCGGCAACCTTAGCAATAGGATAACCTGTTGCCTTAGACGCAAGAGCAGATGAACGGGAAACTCTCGGATTAACCTCAATAACAGCGTATTCAAAGGTTTCAGGGTTGAGTGCGAACTGGCAGTTACAGCCGCCCTCTACGCCGAGAGCAGAAATTATATTAAGAGCTGCCGAACGGAGCATCTGATATTCCTTATCAGCAAGTGTTACTGTCGGAGCGATAACGATACTGTCGCCTGTATGAACGCCGACAGGGTCGAAGTTTTCCATAGAGCAGACGGTAATTACATTGCCTTTTTTATCACGCATTACCTCATACTCGATTTCTTTCCAGCCTGCGATACACTTTTCGACAAGAACCTGAGTGATAGGAGAAAGCTCAAGTCCGTTTGCAGTGATTTCACGAAGCTCGTCCTCATTATTAACGATACCGCCGCCTGTACCGCCGAGTGTAAATGCCGGACGAATGATAACAGGATAGCCGATTTCGTTTGCGAAGTCTACGGCAGATTCGACATCGTTTACAACTATTGACGGAATAACCGGCTGACCGATTTCCTCCATAGTGTCCTTGAACATCTGTCTGTCTTCTGCTTTATCAATAGTTACAGGGTTAGCACCGAGGAGCTTAACACCGTTTTTCTCAAGGAAGCCCTCTTTTGCAAGCTGCATAGAGAGTGTAAGACCTGTCTGTCCGCCGAGAGTGGAAAGAAGGCTGTCTGGCTTTTCTTTCTTGATAATTCTCTTTACTGTCTTGAGGGTAAGAGGCTCGATATAGATTTTATCAGCCATAGCCTTATCCGTCATAATAGTAGCTGGGTTTGAGTTAATGAGGATAACCTCAAGACCTTCCTCTTTAAGAGCACGGCAAGCCTGTGTACCCGCATAGTCAAACTCGGCAGCCTGTCCGATAACAATAGGACCTGAACCGATAACCATAACTCTCTTTATACTTTTATCCTTTGGCATCTCATTTACCCTCCTTCATCATGTTTATAAATCTATCAAAAAGGAATGATGTATCCTGTGGACCACCGCAAGCCTCTGGGTGGAACTGTACTGAAAATGCTGGCATATCTGTATAGGTTACGCCCTCGCAAGTACCGTCATTTGCGTTAATAAAGCTTTCCTTTGCGTTTGCTGGCAAAGATGAAGCGATAACTGCATAGCCATGGTTCTGGCTTGTGATATAAACTCTGCCTGTGCCGACTTCTACGGCTGGCTGGTTTGCACCACGATGACCATACTTTAGCTTTTCAGTCTTAGCACCCTGTGAAAGTGCGAGAACCTGATGTCCGAGGCAGATTCCGAAAGTAGGAATCTTAGCGTCACAAAGCTTTTTAAGCTCGGCAATCATCTCAACATTTTCCTCTGGGTCGCCAGGACCATTAGAGAGCATAATGCCATCAGGATTGAGTGCCTTAATCTGCTCTGCTGTTGTGCTTGCAGGCACGACTGTAACTGTGCAGCCACGCTTTACAAGCTCTCTTCTGATATTATACTTAGCACCGATATCCCAAAGAACGACCTTGAATTTCTCGTCCTCTGCCTGATATGTTTCAAAATCAGAGCAGGTTACAGACTTTACGGCATCGACTATCTTATAAGGCTTGATTTCGTTCTCGATAACATCTTCTGAAACCTTCTCGAAGGATATTCGAGCATTCATAACACCATATTCACGAACGATTTTCGTAAGATGTCTGGTATCAATTCCATAAATAGCAGGAATGCCTGCCTCCTTTAAAAAAGTGTCAAGCTGTCCCTCACACCTAAAGTTTGAGGGTTGCTGACACCATTCTCTTACGATATAAGCCTTCAAAGCTGGCTTTTTGCTTTCAAAGTCAGGTTTAATAACCCCATAGTTACCAATAAGTGGGAAAGTCTGGCAGACAATTTGTCCATAGTAGCTTGGGTCGGTAAGTGTTTCAAGATAGCCAGTCATAGCAGTAGTAAAGACAAGCTCTCCTGTGGTTTCGGTTTGGGCTCCGAAAGAATAACCCTCAAAAACATCACCGTTCTCTAAGGTAAGGTATGCCTTTTGTTCCATTCTTTGACCATTCCTTTCGTGTATATATTTAAGCAAAGCAGTTACCCAATTTGCATTAAAAGCATATTTTCTACAATTTTCGAGCCTTTTGGCTCATCTATAAGCTCTCAATCAGTTCTCATAGGTGCTAAGGATTCTCTTTGCGACCTCGACCTTTGTTATTCGCTGGTCCATAGCCTGTCGTTCAAGATACTTGTGCGATTGCGGTTCGCTCATAGAGAGATACTCCATAAGCACATATTTTGCCCTATTGATGGTTCTTATATCCTCAATCTTCTTCTGAAGCTTGATATTTTCTTTGCGAACTCCCTCAAGACGGCGTTTCGTCGCCTCAAGAAGCTTAATTGATTTAAACATCAGATGTTTGCTCAGTGGCTTTGACAAAACGAAAACGCCATAATCCTCTGTTTTAGCCTCTGCCTGTTCCTCAATCTCCGCCTTGACAAGCAAAACAACACTTGCGTGAGTATTTTCGGAAACATATATCGACAGACCGTCGCCGAACTCGTCAGTCAGCGGTGTATTGATAAAGACGAAATCATATTCCTTTTCGAGTAATATTCGCCGAGCCTCCGAACCGCTCCTTACAATGTCGATAGTGGGACTTGAGATTTCACGAAGCAGTCCCGACAAAGAATCGGTACTTTTCTCTGATTTGGACACAAGAAGAACATTGTCCAAGTGCCGACACCCTTTCTATCTATTGTACATAATCCTGATAATTCTATCAAGTATTAAATGAAATATTTCTTATAGAATTTCAAAATACTTGTGGTCTGTTGCAAGCTTTATCTCATCACTTCTCTTAGAAAGCTCAAGCTCTTGTCGCTTATGGCATATATAGCTCTCAAAAAGCTTTTCTGGAATAATTGATTTAATAAATTCGCTTTTCTCTGCAAGATTTATTGCTGATTCGAGCGATGACGGCAAAGCAAGCTTGCTCATTCCGACAGAAGGGGCAGGAAGCTCCTCACGAGCCTCTACACCATCAAGACCTGCGTTAATTATCAACGCAAAGGCAAGATATGGGTTGCAGGCAGGGTCTGGCGAAATAAGCTGTAGCTTGGCATTATCACGCTCAGAGGAAATAACTCTTATTATATCCATATTGCTTCCGTAAGCCCAGCCAACACTGCCACCTTTGAGGTCGGTATTGAAACGCTTATATGAGTTTTCGATAGGATTAAGGAAAGCAGTAATCTCAGAAATTCTTTTAAGCACACCTGCGATAAAGTAACCGGCTGTTGTATTTAGCTCGCCGTCCTTCTTTTTGAATATGTTATAGCCATATCTTTCAATCATAACATTGATGTGCATACTATTTCCGTTTTTATCATCAAGCGGTTTTGGCATAAATGATGCAAAAAGTCCGTTTGAATTTGCTATGGTCTTAACCATAGCCTTAAACATAGAGAAGTTATCAGCTGCAGTTAGCGAATCAGAATACATAAAGTCGATTTCGTTCTGTCCAGGGCCTCTCTCATGATGAGATGAAAGCGGAGTCATCTCCATTTGCTCAAGCGTGAAGCAAATCTGACGGCGGACATTCTCGCCCTTATCAAGCGGTGCAATATCGAGATAGCCTGCGTTATCATATGGCAATTTTGTAGGGTTGCCGTCATCATCAGTCTTGAATAAATAGAATTCACATTCAAGGTCGATATTACAGGTCAGACCGACAGATGCTGCTCTTTTCATAGCATTTTTCAGTACCATACGGACATCTGCATCAAAAGGCACACCATTCTGATAAGTTATCGTGCAGAAAAGTCTTACAACTCTGCCATGCTGTGGTCGCCATGGCAAGACAGCGAGTGTTGCAGGGTCTGGCACAAGTACAAGGTCTGCATCAAAGTTTTCGAAGCCCCCAATAGCAGAAGCATTAAAGGTAACGCCCTTTTTAAAAGCAACGGGAAGCTCATCTGCCATTATCGAAATATTTTTAGTTGTACCAAAAATATCGAAAAACATAAGCCTTACAAACTTAACATCATTTTCCTCGATAAATTGCAGAACTTCTTTTTCAGTATATTTCAAACAAGCCCCTCCTTTTCTCAGAGATTCCGCCATATAAGATAAAGTCCTTATCTCAGCAGAAACCCGAATGAAATCAATGTGTGCATATCCTATTTATTGTATACGCTATCGGTTTATTTGTCAAGATGCGTGTTGCTAACATACTTATCCTAAACTTTAAGTGTCTTAAGAAAGATTGGTAACTTCTTACTTTGCGTCAATAAAAATCTTCTATAAGTGTCGAGCGAAACTTTTATCTGTCTTTGGGAAGTCTTTAGCTTAATTGCACTTACATTATAACATATTTGAGCCTGAATAGCTATTATTTTATTTTCTAAAAACAAAAAAGCCAAACCATCTAAGGTTCAGCTTTGAATAAATTATTTTTCGTCACAGCCACCGACCTCGGCAAACTGCTCATAAATACGATATAACTTTTGAGTATTATTTTCTAATATATAATAGTGACGAATATATGGAATCTCTAAGCACAAAAGCAATAAGGTCAGTGCAAGCGATTGAATAGTCGCATAGAAAAAGCTTACTATTATCATCGACATAAGTAAAAGCGAAAATAATATCGTTATAAGAAGATGTATAAGCCTTTCGTGTTGCCAAAAGCCAATCTCTAACAAAATATCGTGCTTTAATTTTTCTATATCCTCTATCTTAGACCTATCCGCAAGAAGTGCTTCTAAATAAAGCACATAGTTTTTTAACTTCTTGCCCATATAATCACCTTATTTTTATTTTATTTTCTTTTCCATTTCAGCATATTCTGTCTGAAAACCGTTTCCGAGAGTCATAACGCCCTCTTTAAGCTTAACAAAGCCTAAGTGTTTATATGCTATACAAGCAGCCTCATTCTTAACAAGAATATCTACAATAATCTTATTCGCATTAACCGACCGACAAAGCTTTTCAATATGTGCAACAACATATCTTGCTATGCCCTTTTTTCTATATTCCTTGCTAACATAGATTTTATCAAGAATAATTCGTCTGCCTTCATACATTATATCGAAATATCCGCAAAATTCCCCATCACAGAAAATTTCGTAATAATTATGCTTGCGAGTTCTAATTTGCTCAATAACAGAATTAGCTGTTTGATATTCTGCGAGCATATATTTAATATTTTCTTCTCCGATAAGACCTGCATAATAATCATAATAAATTTTCTCTGCAACCTTTGCAAGCTCCGATGCTTGTTTTTGTGTTACAATAGGTGTGAATTGAATCTCCATCTTAACTTTCCTCTCTTTGATTTGAAGCATTAAATTAAGTGATAATTACATTTTTATAGCTACCAACAGAGAAAGCTTAAATAATTATCCCAATGTACTATTTTAAATCATAATCATACCATAATACACTATACTTCCCTAATTATATTATAAATTGGGCAATTTGTCTATA
>OHSM01000657.1_pt1 | contig 10623 bp, 10 predicted proteins | sample 1578671 | NCBI WGS metagenome assembly OHSM01 (sample SAMEA3879591, study PRJEB24766) | human gut metagenome | biome: human-associated habitat; feature: feces | place: USA | collected 1985/1987 | reverse complement strand
TTCGGAAAAAGGAACAAACGCACAGCTGCATCCGAAACGCAAACCGAGTTTGTTTTGCATATTCCCGGAGGCAGTTTATTCTTCAATGCGGAATTGCAGTCACATTTTGATTTTAACACAGGCGGCAGAGTTTGGCAACCCGCATAAAAGCAAAATTTGTTCGGTCAACGGTTCAAAACACTGTTTCCGCATTGAAAAAGCATGGTCACATGCTGTTCATTCACTGCATAAGCCCGCTTATATAGGCTTTCGGGTCGCACGGAACCCCGTTTGCATAAATGCCGAAATGTATTCCGTCCGCACCCGCCGTGCCGATTATGTCGCCCGCTGCAACGGTTGTTCCGACGGAAACATGCGCCTTTTCAAGCCCTGCATACACTGTTGCAAAACCGTTTTCGTGACGAACATACACGGTCAAACCCATGCTGCCGCGCTCAAGCACCGCAACAACGGTTCCTGCTGCCGCTGCCTTGCAGTTTTCGCCTCTGTTCGCCGCAAAATCCACGCCCTCATGCATACTGCCGTTGAGCAGTCCGAAAAAGCGCACAACAGCAGCATCAACGGGCCTTGCAAATGCAATACCCGAAGCAGGGTATTCACCCGTTGTTATTCCGTTTGCTGCCGGGCGCGGTCTTGTTCCGATGATAACGGTTTCTTTCAGCGGCAGGTCAAGATACTCGCTCTCAAGCATTCGGCTGCTTTGAAGCGTGCCGTTAATATAAATGTATTCATAAGCACTCATTTTTTTGCCATTCCGTCCGTATTCGGCAACAAAGCGGGTCCCGCAGTAAAAATCGCTGCTGTTAACCGTCGATACCTCATACGGAATCGTTACAAATTCATGCTCAATAAGCCTGCTTTGAACCCTTAGCGGCGTGCTGCTGCCTGTCAGAAACGCAAATGCCTCATCATAGGGCATGACCGCCGCATTTTCGTCCGCCTTAACAAAACCGATTTCATTCAAAAACGATGTGACCGCTCCGCTTTTGTTCACAAAACCATCAAAATATGTACGCACGGCTTCAATAAGCTCCTCCGCCGCGCTGCCGCTTGCAAGCGTTGCGATCGGGCTGCCGTCCGCAATGACGGTCGTTTTAACGTGCGCCAAAGTTTCACCCTGCGGGAACGGCGTATCCGAAACCTCTTCTGCCGGTTCAACGGTAAAGCCGCGATTTTCTCCGTCGTCGTTCTCATCAAACGTCGCGGCGTTTTCCTTCCCTGCATCCGTAGTATCATCCGTCGCAGGCACGGAAGCACTGCCGTACCGCTCCGCCCCCGTTCTGCCGAGCAATATCAAAGCAACAGCGGCGACTTCAGCACACACCGCGCATATTATGAAAGAAATAACGCTGTGTTTCCTGTATGCTTCGTTGTTTTTTTCTTTACCTTGCATGTCCGAAGCATCCGATGCATTGAAGTTTATTTTCCCCCCATTGACATCCGCACCGGACTCCTCATTGACATCCGCACCGGACTCCTCATTGCCGTCCGCACCGGACAGGCGGAACCTTTCGGAAGCAGCCTTTTTAAGTTTTCTTGGTTTATTCCTTGCCATGCTGATATTATAAACCCCGAGTGCGCGGACAGCAATGCTGATTTTTTAATAATTTGTGACAAATTTCACGTTTTTTTGCAGACTGATGCAAACTCGGCGGATTGCGGAAGCCCTCCTGCGCGAAAGACGGATGCACCGCCGCGACCCCGCCTTTTTCTTTCGTCCCGAAGTGATGAAATTACTTAAAAAGTGTTGCAAATTTTTATGTTGTTTGTTATAATAGCAGTGATACCGGCAATGAAGGACAACACTCCTCGTCGGGCGGCGTCCCGGCTTGGTTTTTATTTGCACTATCGGGCGTAAACTTTATTCAATCTACGGATCGCAGCATTTTGCCTGCGGCTGCCTATTGGTCTTTGTTTATGTAAAAATCGCATATGAAATTTATTTTTTACGCGTTCGATACCGTGTGGTTATTTTGTTGCACTGCCCTTTCGGCAGGTTTGTTGTTTCCGTTTTGTCGGTTTAAGGGAGTTTTGATTTCGAGATCTTTCCCGCAGAGTGAATCATTCAAAGCATTCCCGCAGTATGTAAGCGCATATTTTGCTTTGCGCAAAGGAGGGTTTATTTGCTCAACATTTTCAGGTCGCTTGCCCGTTCAAAACGGGCAATGGTATTCGTTGATTACGAATACTGGTTTTATTCGTACAAAAACAAATATAATCTTCGTCCCGATACAGCCGCATGGCGTGCCGAGCTTGAAAAGCAGTTCGACATTGAAGATATTATGATTTTTGCCGATTTTTCATCCCCCGGCATCGGTGAGGAGCTTGCAAAGCTGCGCAACATCACCAACACCATTATCGAAACCGGCACGGCAACGCAGTATCGCAAAAAAGATATGACGGATTTTGTTATGCTTGATTATATTTATCAGAACGTAACATCCAGAAACGATGTCGGCACCTATATTATCTTCACCGGAGACGGTCATTTTCAGTCCGTTGTCAAATATCTTGTGCAGAAAAGGCACAAAAAAGTTGTTGTTTACGGTGTGACGGACACGTTCAGCAAACGGCTTCAGGGTGTTGCAAGCGACATTCGCCTGCTTCCCGATGAGGAGGAGCTTAACAACTCCTATATGCGCATGATAGTCAGCAACCTTGCGCACGTTGAAACAAAAGCCAATATCATTCCGACGTTTTGGGGTACCATTGAAGCGGTGTCAAAGCGAAACAATGTTCCCGACGACAGGGTAAAAGCCACACTTTTGCGCATGATGGCAAACGGATACGTTTTCCAAAAAGATTTTTCAATCAATTCAAGCAAACAGGTGCGCATCGTTGCCGCCGATTGGAAAAAAATCAAAGCAGCCGGCCTTTACGACGAAGGTTGAAAACAACCGGCTGAAACTTAAACCCGCAGGAGCCGCTTCCGCCGAATTTGCGCAGCGGCTCCTTTATTTATTCAAACTATCGTCGGTTTATTGCTTATTTCGTTTTTTTTGCTTCACCAAAGTTGTGTATTGCAGCGGAGAGAGTTCTTCCGCCGCTTCAAGTTCAGCACTGTTTTGCGGAGCGGTCGGCATCATGCCCGTTGTTTCGTTTGCCGAAGCTGTTGCATTCCCCGCATCAATACCCAAATTCTGTCCGCAGAAATCCGCATCCTGCATTTCAGGCATTTTCCGTTCGGAATTGTTCTTATCATTTTTCATCTCTTTTTTCATCGGATTCACCTCTTTTTTGTTTGCTGCCGAATAAACATTGTTTTTCCGAAAAAACATTGAGTTTACACAATTTTTTTCGAATCCAACGGTTCGACTCGGCGCGTTTTCGTCCTTCCGTATGTATTGTTTGTGTAAAATATTGAAAAAATTCTTGATAAATACTTGAAATTTCGGGAAGAATTATGTATAATACATTGCTGTACCAAGTGTGTATAAAAAAGAAAACACGGAGGATTCATTATGTCCCACAAATATGTGTACCTCTTCAATGAGGGCAACGCAACCATGAGGAACCTTCTGGGCGGCAAAGGTGCCAACCTTGCCGAAATGACCGGTCTCGGTCTGCCCGTTCCTTATGGCTTCACAGTTTCAACCGAAGCCTGCACCCGTTACTATGAGGACGGCCGCACAATCTCCGATGACATCATCGAGCAGATAAAAGCAGCTCTTGCCGTTACCGAAGAAAAGGCGGGCAAAAAATTCGGCAGCACCGAAAACCCCTTCCTCGTTTCCGTTCGTTCCGGCGCACGTGCAAGCATGCCCGGCATGATGGACACGATCCTCAACCTCGGTCTGAACGACGAAACCGTTGTTGCTCTTGCAAACCTGACCGGCAACGAGCGTTTTGCATATGACAGCTATCGCCGTTTCATTCAGATGTTCTCCGACGTCGTTATGGAAGTTGAAAAAGCAAAGTTCGACGTGATTTTCGACGGCGCAAAGAAAAAATACAATTGCGAACTTGACACCGACCTTACTGCCGACAACCTTAAGGAAATCGTTGAAGCATACAAAGCCATGTTTAAACAGGTCAAGGGATTTGACTTCCCGCAGGAACCCATGACTCAGCTTCTCGAAGCTGTCAAGGCAGTTTTCCGCAGCTGGGATAACCCCCGCGCAATTATCTACCGCCGCATGAACGATATCCCCTCCGATTGGGGCACCGCAGTCAACGTTCAGAGCATGGTATTCGGCAACATGGGCAACGACAGCGGTACCGGTGTTGCATTCACCCGCAACCCCTCCACCGGCGAAAAGAAACTCTACGGCGAGTATCTCATGAACGCACAGGGCGAGGACGTTGTTGCAGGCATCCGCACTCCCGAACCCATCGACCACCTCAGGCAGACCAACGAAGCCGTTTACAACGAATTCGTAAGAACGGCCGAAACTCTTGAAAAACACTATCGCGACATGCAGGATATGGAGTTCACCATTGAACGCGGCAAGCTCTTCATGCTCCAGACCCGCAACGGCAAGCGCACCGCAGCGGCAGCTCTTCAGATCGCTGTTGACCTTGTGAACGAAGGTATGCGCACCCGCGAAGAAGCGATTGCAATGATCGACCCCAAGAGCCTTGACGCTCTGCTTCATCCCACCTTTGACGCCGCCGCACTTAAGGCATCAAAGGCAATGGCAACCGGTCTTGCCGCATCCCCCGGTGCAGCATGCGGCATGGTCTACTTCTCGGCAGACGATGCAAAGCGCGCAAGCGAAGCGGGCCACAAGGTTATCCTTGCCCGCAAAGAAACCAGCCCCGAGGACATCGAGGGCATGACCGCTTCCGAGGGCATCCTCACCGCTTTCGGCGGCATGACCAGCCACGCTGCGGTTGTTGCAAGACAGCTCGGCACCTGCTGCGTCTCCGGCTGCAAGGAAATCGTTATCGACGAACCCGCAAAGACGCTCACCTTCACCGACGGCACCGTTCTTCACGAAGGCGACTGGATGAGTCTTGACGGCTCAACCGGCAAAGTTTACGCCGAAGCGATTCGCACCGTCCCCGCCGAACTTTCCGGCAATTTCGCAACCATTATGGAATGGGCGGATGCAATTCGCACCCTTAAGATCCGCACCAATGCGGACTCCCCCGCACAGGCTGAAATGGCAGTCAAGTTCGGCGCAGAGGGCATCGGTCTCTGCCGCACCGAGCATATGTTCTTTGACGAAGCACGAATCCCCGCAATGCGCGAGATGATCGTTTCAAAGAATGCGGATGAGCGCAAGGCTGCTCTTGCAAAAATTCTGCCCATGCAGCGTGAAGACTTCAAGGGCATCTACAAGGCAATGCAGGGTCGTCCCGTTACGATTCGCTTCCTGGATCCGCCCCTCCATGAGTTCCTTCCCACCAAGGATGAGGAGATCGCCGCTCTTGCAAGCAACATGGGCATCACCTTTGATGAGCTCAAAAAGACCGTTGTCAGCCTGCACGAGAGCAACCCCATGATGGGTCACCGCGGCTGCCGTCTGTCCGTTACTTACCCCGAAATTGCGGAAATGCAGACCCGTGCCGTTATTGAAGCTGCAATCGAGGTTCGTCAGGAAACCGGGCTTGAAATCATCCCCGAAATCATGATTCCCCTTGTCGGCGAAACCCGTGAGCTTGCATATGTTAAGAGCTTCGTTGTTGAAACCGCAAAGAAGGTCATGGAAGAAAAGGGCATGGAAATCCCCTACCTTGTCGGCACCATGATCGAAATCCCCCGCGCCGCTCTCACTGCGGACGAAGTTGCAACCGAGGCGGAATTCTTCAGTTTCGGCACCAACGACCTTACCCAGATGACTTTCGGCTTCAGCCGCGACGATGCCGGGAAGTTCCTTGATGACTATTATAAGAAGAAAATCTTCGAGAGCGATCCCTTTGCACGCGTTGATCAAAACGGCGTAGGCAAACTTGTCAAGATGGCTGTTGAGCTCGGCAAGCAGACCCGTCCCAACATCAAGCTGGGCGTTTGCGGCGAACACGGCGGTGATCCCTCCAGCATCGAGTTCTTCCACAAAGTCGGTCTTCAGTATGTTTCCTGTTCACCCTTCCGCGTACCCATTGCAAGGCTTGCGGCAGCACAGGCAAAGCTGAACAACAACTGATTCAACCCCTCAATTCCTTGACTTTTCCTGCGCAGCTGCCGATGCTTAAATGATTCGGCGGCTGCACGGTGCAGACATCAAATAAGGACGGCAGAAGTTCGGAACTGTTCCCGTTTCTGCCGTCCTTTGATTATCATATTCATGCGCACTGCTTAATATACACTGCTGTCAAAGCATTCCCATTTCATTTTTCCTGATGCACCGTTATGCTCATGCTGTGTGCTCATCCAAAATGCTTTTCAGTGCCGCCATTGAACTTGTATGACTTCTTGCAACGCGAAGGTTCTTTCGCTTCGCCTGCCCGGAGGCAATCTGAAGCATTTTATGAGACATTGTGTTTGTGAAAAGCACGACCAAATCCGGTGTGCCGAAGTTCTGAATTCCTTTATCCGTTTCAATATAAACCTTTGCTTTACATGAATATGATTTGCAAAGCTGCTCATACTGCCTTATCATGCGCTCATTTCCGCCGACGATAACAACGCTCATTTTCTTTCTCTTTCTCCTGTTCGTTATTTTTAACTTTTCGCTTTAATCTTCAATTTCTTTCCGTGCCTTTTTCAATTCCGCCCGTTTTGCTTTTAGTTAGCCTACGCTAACTTCAGTTCTAAAAATAAAAATCTCTGCCGGTGCTTTCACAGCAATACGGATATGCTTCTCCGTAGGGGCTGAAGCGCGAAAAGCATATCCGTTCTGCTTCACAACTTTTTCACCCTTTTTCAGTCTTTATGCAGAATGCCCGCAAACAGTCCGCGCCTGCCTTCAATGATTTTTGTCGAGGCGGAGATGAATTCATAACCTGTCTCTTCAATTGCGCGCTTAAGCGCAGCTGCATCGGGTTCTGTTTCGGACTCGATCACCGTTTCACCTTTTGAGTGCGATGATTTCACTTTCTTAACGTTAAAATTCCTTCTTATTGCATCATTGATATGCGCTTCACACATTCCGCACATCATTCCATCGATTTTTACAACGGTTCTGAACATTTTTTCTCCTTTCCGCAAAGCTGTTTCCGTAAATTCGGCCGGCAGTTTTCCTGCTTGCACCGGTTTGCGGCCGACTGATTATTTTTTATGGCAGGAGCCTGCCATCGGACAATGGGCGCACTTGCAGCCGCAGGAGGACTTGCCTTTTCTTTTGTCTTTAACAAGGCTCACAATGATAAGAACCACAACAGCGGCAAGCACAAGGCAGATAATAATCGTTGAAAGATTCCGAGCTATCCAATTGAACATATGACCTTCTCCTTTCATGTTTCTGTTTTCGTGAAAAATAAAATCGTTTTTTGCTTATTTTATTCCCGAATTTGCCCGGAAGATGCGGAGGCAATGCATTGCGCACCGCCGTCCGCATCGTCATCCGGGTTGGGGGAATTCATTCGTCGAACCGCATCGTATTGCCGAACGCTGTTCGACTCAAACCATTGCTAACGTTTTGATTTATCCAATCTTAACGTTCTTGGTAAGTTTTGTTGCCTCTTTATAGGGGCGGGCGAGCATGTAGATAATGCCGGCAAGTGCAGCAACAGCAAAGATGAGGCCGACAACATGTACATTACCCGTGAACAGGCAGCCGAACTGATAAATCATCAGAGAGATGATGTACGCAAATCCGCACTGGTATGCAACTGCGAACCAAGTCCATTTCGGGCTGTTCATTTCGCGCTTTATTGCGCCGATCGCCGCAAAGCAAGGTGCACAGAGCAGGTTGAACACCAGGAACGAATATGCCTGAATGCCGTTGAAAACATGTGCAAGGGTCGCATAAACGGGACCTTCTGCGCCGTAAAGAATGCCCATCGTGCCAACGATGTTTTCCTTTGCAACAAGGCCGGTGATGGATGCAACCGCTGCCTGCCATTCGCCCCAGCCGAGGGGTTTGAAGATCCAGGCGATCGCATTGCCGACTGCCGCAAGAATGGACTTGTCAAGCTCGTCTTCCGCAAGCATTCTGAACCCGTCGGAAGTAAATCCGAAGTATGAGGTAAACCAAACGAGTATCGTGGACAGAAGAATGATCGTGCCCGCCTTCTTGATGAAGGACCAGCCGCGCTCCCAAGTGGAACGGAGAACGTTGCTGACAGTGGGAAGATGATATGCGGGAAGCTCCATTACGAAGGGAGCGGGTTCGCCCGCGAACATCTTGGTTTTCTTCAGCATGATACCGGAAATTATGATTGCCGCCATGCCGATGAAATATGCACTTGTTGCAACCCAGGCTGAACCGCCGAAGATTGCGCCTGCGATCATTGCGATAAAGGGAACCTTAGCGCCGCAGGGGATAAAGGTGGTGGTCATAATCGTCATTCGGCGATCGCGCTCGTTTTCAATTGTTCTTGAAGCCATAACACCGGGGATGCCGCAGCCCGTGCCGATAAGCATCGGGATGAAGGATTTACCGGAAAGGCCGAATTTTCTGAAAATTCTGTCAAGCACAAATGCAATTCTGGACATGTAGCCGCAAGCCTCAAGGAATGCAAGCATAAGGAACAGAACAAGCATCTGCGGAACGAAGCCGAGAACCGCGCCCACGCCGGCAACGATACCGTCAAGAATAAGGCCGGAAAGCCAATCGGGTGAGCTTGCTTTATCAAGCAAATCGCCGAGGAGTGCGGGAATACCGGGCACCCAAGTGCCGTATGTGGAAGTATCGGGAGCGCCGTATGCTTCTTTGTAATCCGTGTTTTCATATTGAGCGATGGCGTCCTCAAGGTCTGCCTTGGTTGCGCCGGGATGCTCTGTTGTTTCAAGTGTTTCTTCATCTTCCGTTTCATAAGTTACACTTGCGTCTGCGGGAGTTGCGGCATCAAGCTGAGCCAAAGCGGCTTTTGCCGTTGCGTCGCTGTAATCCTCGCTTTCGATATCGATTGCATTTGCGATATCGTCTGTGCCGTATTCTGCGATGAAAGCGTCAAGAATTTGGTCTGTGTCGCCGTAATCCTTGGCAGCCTCCTCATATTGAGCCGTGCCTCTGCCGAAAAGGTGCCAGCCGTCGCCGAACACGCCTTCGTTTACCCAGTTTGTGCAAGCTGCGCCGACTGTTACCATTGAAATGTAATAAACAAGGAACATGATAACGGCAAAAATCGGAAGACCGAGCCATCTGTTTGTTACGATTCTGTCGATTTTATCGGATGTTGAAAGCTTACCCTTAAGGTTGTTTACATAGCAGGAATCGATGATTGAAGCAATGTATTCATAGCGTTCGTTTGTGATGATGCTTTCGCTGTCGTCGTCAAATTCTGCTTCCGCTTTCTTCACGATGTCGTCAACATTCGGCAGGTTGGAATCCATCTCGCCGATTTTATCATCGCGCTCAAAAAGCTTGATAGCGTAAAATCTTTTTTGATTTTCGGCAACGGAAAGCTTTGCTTCGATTTCGTTAAGATATTCTTCAACCTTTTCGTTGAACTTGTGCTTAATAACGCTGGTGCCGTCCTGCGCAGCGGCGATAACGGCCTGTGCAGCTTCCTTAACGCCTGTGCCTTTAAGAGCGGAAATCTCAACAACCTTGCAGCCGAGCTCCTCGGAAAGCCTTTTAATATTTATTTTGCTGCCGCTTTTCTTAACAACATCCATCATGTTGATTGCAACAACAACCGGCACACCAAGTTCAAGAGCCTGTGTTGTAAGATAAAGGTTTCTTTCAAGGTTTGTGCCGTCAACTATGTTAAGAATTGCATCAGGCTTTTCATCAAGCACATAGTTTCTTGCAACAACCTCTTCAAGCGTATAGGGTGAAAGACTGTAAATACCGGGTAAGTCCGTAAGTGTAACGGATTTGTCAATTTTCAGCTTGCCCTCTTTTTTCTCTACCGTAACGCCCGGCCAGTTGCCAACGAATTGGTTTGAGCCTGTGAGCGCATTAAAAAGCGTTGTCTTGCCGCTGTTTGGGTTGCCCACAAGTGCTATTTTTAAAGACATTTGTTTTCCTCCTTCATAAATCGGCAGCTTTGCCGTTAGTGAAACCTAACAATAATTAGCAAAGCCTAACCGCTGTGCAAAAATATGTAAATTTGTTATCGGCAGAGCAGGGTTATTCAACCTCAATGCTTGCTGCGTCTTCTTTACGAAGCGAAAGCTCGTAATTTCTTACGGTAACTTCAATCGGGTCGCCCAGCGGAGCAACCTTGCGAATGTAAATTTGGGCGCCTTTTGTGATGCCCATATCCATGATTCTTCTTTTCACTGCTCCTTCGCCATGGAGTTTTACAACTTTCACAGTGGATTTTACTTTTGCTTCTTTTAATGTCATGTGTATCACCTTTCCACTAGATCATGATCTTACTAGCCATAGACTGGTCTAGACCAAGTCTTGTTTCTTTCACGTTCACAATCAGATTGCCACCGTTTTTAGAAACGATTTGAACCTTTCCGCCTGTCACAAATCCAAGATCTTCCAGATGTTTCTTTGTTTCAGGTTTTCCTTTTACTAACTGAATTGTTACTTCTGTTCCAATTTCTGCAAATGTTAAAGGTAACATATACTGCCTCCATCTACGGTTAGTTTCATTTAATACATAGTTAGTTTAGTA
>OHSM01000652.1_pt1 | contig 10634 bp, 7 predicted proteins | sample 1578671 | NCBI WGS metagenome assembly OHSM01 (sample SAMEA3879591, study PRJEB24766) | human gut metagenome | biome: human-associated habitat; feature: feces | place: USA | collected 1985/1987 | reverse complement strand
ATTTGTTTTTAAATCCTTTTATTTTTACTCTGTCCAAAGAAGTGCTCTTTATCCGAATAGCAGCACCCAACTTGGCAAAAGCATTGAATAATCCATTAAATTGCTTTTCGTTGCTAATTTCTTGTGAATGTGCAATTAACTATTAACGCTTGTTTACTCCTCTTCCTTCTTCGGAATCCTCGGTTCCCGATTTCCTTTGAACTCTCTCGGAGCTTTCGGGTCTCTTCGGCTACGGAATTCTCCCTGCGGTTTTCTCTCTCTGTTTCCTTCCCGCTTGAATTCTCCTTCTTCCCGGCGCGGCTTGAATTCTCCTTCTCTGCGAGGTCTGGAGTCACCTTCCCGGCGCGGCCTGAACTCACTTTCTCTACGGGGTTTGAATTCTCCTTCCCGACGAGGTTTATATTCTTTTCTTTCCCTGAACTTAGACGCTTGTTCTCCTTCCGTCTCTTTCTTTTCTTCTCCTGCTTCTTCCTGACTCTTGAACTCCTTGTATTTTCCGTCAAAGATCTCATATTTGCGGAATTCACATTCCAGTGGCCCGTTGAACAAAGGAACCTTTTGGCTGGCTTTCAAACCAATCTGGTCGAAACACTCTTCCCGGTAGGAGAGAACCCATGCCTCGTTTCCTACAAACGCGTGTTTCAGGCGCTCGCCAATCATTTGGTATAGTCCGAGTAAATCATTGGTGGAAATACGCTCTCCATAAGGAGGGTTGGTGATGATGACAGACTTCTCTTTCGGCTGTTCGAATTGCTGGAACGGTTGCAGTTTCAGTACGACATCTTTCGATACCCCCGCTGCCTTAATGTTATGAGTTGCTATTTCGTTCGCTTTCGGATTGTTGTCGTATCCGTAAATTTTATGTGTAAATTCACGCTCCTGACTGTCGTCATTGTAAAGCTCGTCGAACATATCCGCATCGAAATCCACCCATTTCTCAAATGCAAATCCCTTACGGAATACGCCCGGAGCGATGTTTCTTGCTATCAATGCAGCTTCCACTGGAATAGTACCCGAACCGCACATCGGATCAATCAAGTCACATTCTCCCCGCCAGCCGGTCATCAGAATCATACCGGCAGCCAATACCTCGTTCAACGGAGCTTCTACGGCTTCCTGGCGGTAACCGCGCCGGTGAAGTGATTCACCGGACGAGTCCAAAGACAAGGTGCAGGTCGTTTGTGCGATATGGATATTCAACAATACGTCCGGATTGCTGATGCGTACAGACGGGCGTTTGCCTGTCTTTTCACGGAAATAATCCACGATTGCATCTTTCACCTTGTACGAAACAAACTTCGAATGGCGGAATTCTTCGCTGAATACTACTGCATCTATTGCAAATGTCTTGTTTACGTCGAGATATTCCTCCCAAGGAATTGCCTGTATTTCATTGTAAACTTCGTCGGCATCCTTTGCCGTAAAGTTCTTGATCGGTTTAAGAATACGGATAGCAGTACGGAGGCAGAAATTAGCCTTATACATCATACGCTTATCCCCTGTGAATGACACCATTCGGCGGCCTATTTGAATGTCGTTGGCTCCTAGTGTTGTCAACTCTTCTGCAAGTATCTCCTCCAGTCCCTGGAAGGTCTTGGCAATCATCTCGAATTGTTCGCTCATATATAGTTATTTGGTTTTATTTTTTTGCTTTGGTTTGTACGATTCTTGCTCCTGCGGGGACGTTCTCCGTCACCCAGATATTACCGCCTACGGTTGCATCGCGTCCAATAGTGATTCTTCCCAGGATAGTGGCGTTGGAATAAACGATTACATTGTCTTCCAGTATCGGGTGGCGCGGGATGCCTTTGATAGGCTTTCCATCCGCATCCAGCGGGAAACTCTTGGCTCCCAGAGTGACGCCCTGATAGAGTTTGACGTTGTTTCCGATGATACTCGTTGCGCCGATTACCACACCTGTGCCGTGGTCGATCGTGAAGTGACTGCCAATCTTGGCGGCCGGATGAATATCAATACCTGTTTCGCTGTGCGCCATTTCCGTAATGATACGCGGAATCAGGGGGACACCCAGTTCCAGTAGCTCATGCGCGATGCGGTAGTTACTGATGGCCTTGATAGCGGGATAGCAGAAAATAACTTCGCCATAACTTTCGGCGGCAGGGTCGCCGTTATACGTCGGTAGCCAGCACTCTGCGCATGACAGGCAATTTGCTGATAAACTTGGCGGCAAGGCGGGCTGCTTCTTCTCTCTTGGAATCGGAGCAGGCATTACATCTTCCTTCTATACTGGTTCCAAAACACAATCCGGCAAGGATTTGCTCGGTAAGCAAATCAAATAACTTCTCAATATTTACACCGATGTGGTAATTGATTGTCCGGCTGTTGATAGTGGAATTTCCGTAATATCCGGGAAATAAGATAGAGCGTGAAAGCTCGATAATTTCATACAAGACTTTAGCAGAGGGCAGTGGTTCGCCATCTTTGTGTTGATGAAACAGTCCTTTGTAAGATTCGCTTTCCGATAGCTCATCGACTGCCTGTGTCAAAATGTGGGTGAAGTTCAGTGGACTCATTAGGTCAGTTGCTCATATTTATATGGGGACAAAGGTATTAAAAAAATAATAAAATTGGTTGGGATTCAGGATAAATAATGTATTTTTGTCACATTCAAAACATGACATGAATAAGGGGTTGATGAATGGGAGGACTACTATGAAGCTGTTTGGCTTGTTCGGGCTTTTGATATTGTTGTATTGCGGGTGTGCTGACAGGCATCGCCATAAGCCTTTTTGTGAGCAAGAACTTGTCGATTCTCTCGAAGTCCGCGTTCAGGATTCTCTTTTCTCCAATGTACTTTATTCCCGTTCGCAGGTACGTGACGCGCTGGTGCAAGTGCAAGACTCACAAGTGTATTATCGTCTGCTCGCCCTTTATGGTAAAACCTTCTTTGTTTCTTCTGATTTTGACTCCATACTTTATTACAATCGACAGGTTAAGCAATTCTCCCGCAATGTTTCCGAGTGTCCTCGCTGGAACGATGTCCTGGCCGATGTTTATAATGTTGAAGGAAACGTTTGGATGCAGTTGAACCGTCCCGATTCTGCCATACTTGATTATCAAAAGGCGTATGCATATCGTCTGAAAGGAAAGCGCCTGCACCTTCTTCCCGACATTTGTATCAATATGGCTGACGCCTGCCTGCATCGCAGTGACTTGGCGCACACTGCCTCTTATTACCGCCGCGCCTTGTTTCTCTGCGATTCTCTGAGATTGTCCGAACATACGAAATTCCCTGTCTATTACGGTTTGGGACAAACTTATATGGACTTGCGCGACTTCGATTTGTCCAACCATTATTATGAGCTGGCAGGAAAATTTTTTGACGAAATGAATGTGGGAGAACGTTGGACCTATCTCAACAATCGCGGAAATCATTATTATTACAGGAAGAATTATCAGGAAGCATTGAACTATATGCGCAGAGCCAATGCCTTAGTCTCCGCCCACCCCCAAATGGTGTTTGAACAGAACTTTATCAAAGTAAACCTGGGAGAATTATACTTGTTGACCAATAACTTGGATTCAGCACAGATATGCCTGGACGAGAGTTATCGTTTCTTTTCGGAAATTCAGCATAACTCGGCTGTATACTATATCGAAACTCAAATGATTGAACTGGCGTTACAGAAAGGAAATATGGCGCTGGCTCATAAAATGATAGAACGTACCGCTCCTGTGGGACATCTTGATGCCAATATGCTGACAATACGCAACCAATATCTCCAGCATTACTTCGAGCGTGCCGGTGACTACCGCCGTGCTTATGAATATTTGAAGCGTGACTGTCGTCTGGATGATTCTATCCGTAGCGAACGGGTACAGACACGTGTCGCAGAACTGGATATGCGCTATCGTCAGGACACTATTGTATTGCGGAAAGAAATGCAGATTCAACGGCAGGCAGGTGAAGTGAAAGCTTTGAAGTTGAGCGTTTATATATGGGTACTTGTTTGTGTGCTGCTAGTTGCAGGAACAGGCGGTATCATCTGGTATATGCGGAAGAAAAGAGAATTTCTTCGTGAACGCTTTTTCCGGCAAATCAACCGTGTCCGCATGGAGAACCTGCGGAGCCGGATTTCCCCCCATTTCACTTTCAATGTATTGGGACGTGAGATTAATCAGTTCACGGGGTCGGAAGATGTGAAGAATAACCTGTTGGAGCTGGTTAAATATCTCCGACGCAGTCTTGAACTGACGGAAAAACTAAGTGTTTCCTTACAAGACGAGCTGGATTTTGTACGTTCGTATATTAATCTCGAAAGAGGACGCGTCGGCGAAGATTTTACGGCAACGGTTACAGTGGAAGAAGGACTGGATGCAAGTCGTGTGATGATTCCTTCGATGATTATACAAATACCGGTTGAGAATGCAATCAAGCATGGACTGGTTGGGAAAGATGGTGAAAAGGAGTTGACGGTACATGTCTCTCATGAAAAGAATGGTATCTGTATTACGATTTGTGATAACGGCCGCGGGTATCTTCCGCACGTAACTTCGGCAACACGGGGAACGGGTACCGGACTGAAGGTGTTGTATCAGACCATTCAACTGCTGAATACGAAAAACAAGAGTGACAAAATACGTTTTGAAATAACCAATAGAAACAGTGGACAGACCGGTACATTAGTTTCGGTATATATCCCGTTTCGTTTTTCTTATGATTTATGATGGATACAGAAGAAAAGTACAAAGTGGTCATCATTGATGACGAACGTTCTGCAAGTGACGCTTTGCGCCGTGAACTGGAGCCTTATCGTGAATTTGAGATAAAGGGAATTGCAAGCAGTGGTGCAAAAGGGAAAAAGATGATTATGGAGTTGCATCCGGATTTACTCTTTCTTGATGTGGAGCTTCCGGATATATTGGGGCTTAATTTGCTAAGTGAGATAAAGGATGATGTATTGTGGGATATGAAGGTTGTGTTCTATACGTCCTATGATAAATATCTGCTTCAGGCTTTGCGTGAGTCGGCTTTCGATTTCTTGTTGAAACCTTTTAGCGCGGAAGACTTGAAAGTTGTCATAGACCGTTATCGGAAAGCGGTGCGTTCTGCTGTAGTGGCGCCTCCCTCTTTTGCTTCTTCTATTATAGCTCTGATGCCGCAACAGGGAATGTTTATGATTAGCACGGTGACAGGATTCAAGCTCTTACGGCTGGAAGAAATCGGATTTTTTGAATATTTGAAAGATAAACGTCAATGGCAGGTGGTTCTGTTTAATCAAACCCGGTTGAACCTGAAACGGAACACGAAAGCGGAGGATATCGTCAGTTATTCGCAGGCTTTCGTACAAATCAGTCAATCGGCCATTGTGAATGTAAATTATCTGGCTATGATCGATGGAAAGTGTTGCCAACTTTATCCGCCTTTCCACGATAAAGGTGATCTGGTCATTTCCAGAAGCTATCTGAAAGAATTGCAGGAACGGTTTTATGTCTTGTGATACAGCCTACGGTTATATAAAGTGAAAACGCCTCTTCTTCATCAGGAGCGGCGTTCTCTTTTGTTAGAATATTAGAATGAGAGAGAGTTTTTGTTACATATTTGTATTATCCATTGTTACAGTCATCTCGGGTACCAGTACATAAGTACGCTTTTTAGCGTTCCATTTATAGTAATTGGTAGTGACGGTCTTGCCTTCATAAATATAGTTGATACGCAAATTCTTTACCCATTCGTCCTTGTTGCTGTCCCATTTGAGGGCTTCGCTTTCGGTCATGCGTTTATTGTCGTCGTACTTATAATTGTACTTCATATAGTTGGCAAGTGTATTTCCGTCCATTTTGTAAACGGTCTGGCCTACTGTCATGCCATTTTCTTCTATCGGATTGTAAATCAACTGACCGTCGTTGTTACGTGCGGAAGCGGTGAAAGATGCAATAAGAAGAGCAGCGGATAAAACGAACATTTTTAAGGATACTTTTGCTTTCATGGCTATTTTAGTTTTAAGTTATACTTTCATTTGTCTACTGATGTATCAGTTTTACGCTGCAAACTTACATATTAATTTGATATTTATGCATTTTGGGGAGTGAAATATTATCAAATTGTCAAGTATGGGTGCTGGTAGTAGTTTGCTTTTTGCCAAGATTAGTGACAAAAAAATATCCGGCAGTCAATCTGCCGGATATAGAACGAATCACTTCGTTTAAAAAGAAATCTTTTTTCTAGCTTTCGGATAGCGAGTTAAATAATGTTAGTGAGCTTCGAGCCAGTTCTTGCCCCACCCGCAATCAGCTTTCAGAGGTACATGCATACGGTATGCGTGTTCCATTTCTTCGATAACAATTTCTTCTACACGTTCTTTTTCTTCAACGGGAACACTGAAGTTCAATTCGTCATGTACTTGCAGGATCATTTTGGCTTGTATTCCTTCGGCCTGGAACCGTTGATAGATACGTGCCATTGCTACTTTTATAATATCTGCCGCACTTCCCTGGATAGGTGCGTTAATGGCATTCCGTTCCGCATATCCGCGTACAACGGCGTTTCGTGAGTTGATGTACGGCAAGAAGCGTTTCCGGTGGAAAATAGTCTCCACATAGCCTTTTTCTTGTGCAACCTGGATACTTTTATCCATATAAGCCTTCACTCCCGGATAGGTTTCGAAATAGCCGTCGATAAGTTCTTTGGCTTCTTTCCGTTCTACGTTCATCCGTTCGGCGAGGCCGAATACGGATATACCATAGATAATGCCGAAATTGGCAGTTTTGGCTTTGCGACGCATATCGGAGCCTACATCTTGCAAGTCAATCTTATAAATCTTTGCGGCGGTGGCAGCGTGGATGTCATGGTTGCTGAGGAAAGCGTCGATCATGTTCTTATCCTCGCTCAGATGCGCCATGATGCGCAATTCAATCTGTGAGTAGTCCGCAGAGAAGAAAAGGCAGCCTTCATCGGGGATGAATGCTTTGCGGATTTCTTTTCCGTTCTCGTCGCGGATCGGGATATTTTGTAGGTTCGGATTGCTTGAACTAAGACGTCCCGTGGCGGTAACGGTTTGGTTGAAAGAAGTATGTACCCGTCCTGTACGCGGATTGATGAGTTGGGGGAGTGCATCGATGTATGTTCCCAATAACTTTTTCAGTCCCCGGTGTTCTAATATCTTTTCTACCACAGGATGTTTGTGGCGAAGGCTTTCGAGCACCTCTTCCGAAGTGACGTATTGCCCGGTTTTAGTCTTTTTTGCCTTCTCTACAATTCTTAATTTATCAAACAGCACCTCACCGACTTGCTTCGGTGAAGCAATATTGAACGTTTCACCTGCCAGCTCGTAAATTTCCTTTTCGATATTCTCCATTTGTGCCGTAAAGTGGGCGGAAGATTGTTTCAGCGCTTCCGTATCCAGCAGCACACCGTTGCGTTCGATATTAACCAGTACCGGAACAAGCGGCATTTCTATATCATAGAACAGCCGCTCGGCGTCATTCTCCTTTAATTCCTTTTCCAGAACGTTTTTCAGTTTCAGGGTTACGTCCGCATCTTCGCAGGCGTAACGATAAACGTCTTTCGGGGCGAGGTCGCGCATATTTTTCTGGTTCTTCCCTTTCGGACCAATCAGTTCATCAATATGGATTGTCTGATAACGTAGATAGATTTCGGCAAGATAATCCATTCCGTGACGGAGTTCAGGTTGAAGAACATAATGGGCGATCATTGTATCGAACAACGGGCCTTTTACTTGCACTCCATAATTTTGGAGAACGATCATATCGTACTTGATATTTTGTCCTACTTTCATGGAATTTTCATTTTCGTAAAGAGGGCGGAACTCATTGACGATTTTTAACGCTTCTTCCTGATCGGCGGGGACCGGGACATAAAAAGCTTCATTTTCGGCAATCGAAAAACTCATTCCGACCAATTCGGCGTCCATTGGTTCGGTTCCGGTAGTTTCCGTATCTAGCGAAAGAATTTTTGATGTAAGTAACTTTTGAATAATTTCTTCTCTTTTCTCTTCTGTATCAATAAGTTGGTAGTCACAATTGAGCGTTTCTAACGTCGCTAGATTTGAATTTTTAGCTTCGCCCGGCTCGTTGCCCGTAAAATTCGCAAATAAATCGCCTTGCACGGCTTCGCCTTCCTCGGGAAAAAGTGGGAGAGGGGCGAGGTTACTTTTTTCTGCTGCCGTTTTGTTTCCGGTTGGAGTTGTTATTCCGTTTCCGGCATTCTCTTTTTTCAGAACGCGATCGATCAGTGTCCGGAATTCCAGTTCCTCGAAAATCTGTCGGAGCGAATCTTCGTCTGCCTGCTCACGAACGAGCGAATCCATATCGAGTTGGATAGGCACGTCGATTTTGATAGTCGCGAGGAATTTTGAGAAAGTAATCATTTCCCGGTTCGTTTCCACTTTTGTTTTCAGTGCTCCCTTGAGTTGGTCGGTATGTTCCAGAAGATTCTCAATGCTTCCGAATTCGGCTATCAGTTTTTGAGCTGTCTTTTCTCCTACTCCGGGGCAGCCGGGGATATTGTCCGAAGAATCTCCCATTAGGCCGAGCATATCGATGACTTGTGCCGGTGACTGAATATCGAATTTGGCTTTCACCTCATCGACACCCATTACTTCAAAACCTCCCGTATGTTTGGGGCGGTACATGAATACCTTGTCGCTTACTAATTGTCCGTAGTCTTTGTCCGGGGTCATCATATAAGTAATAATCCCTTGGCGTCCGGCTTCGGTAGCGAGTGTTCCTATCACGTCGTCAGCCTCGTAGCCTGCCACTTCCAGAATAGGGATACGGTAGGCACGGATGATTTCTTTTATAATAGGTACGGAAAGACGGATTGCTTCCGGAGTTTCTTCACGCTGTGCTTTATATTGTTCGAAAGCCTCGTGGCGGAAGGTAGGGCCGGCCGGGTCGAAAGCCACTCCTATATGAGTGGGATTCTCCTTCTTCAATACTTCTTCGAGGGTATTGACAAACCCTAGAATAGCTGAAGTGTTGAATCCTTTTGAGTTGATTCGAGGATTCTTAATAAAGGCATAATAAGCCCGGTATATCAGTGCATAAGCGTCTAAAAGAAATAATTTATTGTCTGACTCCATAGATTTTATTAATTTTTCATGGTAAAAGTACAAAAAAATACCGTATTAAGCGTTTTATTATTACTTTTGTGCTCAAATTGTGCATGAATGGACAGCATCTCTATTATCAGAACACCGATTGAAAGCGAACTTGAGGCTTTCAAAGAACTTTATGATAGTTCTCTTTCCAGTTCGAATACACTGCTTGATAGCGTAGTAGCTCATATACGCCAGCGCAGTGGAAAGATGATGCGTCCTATTCTCGTCTTGTTGGTAGCACGCCTTTATGGCGTCGTGTCTCCTGCCACTCTTCATGCGGCGGTATCTCTGGAACTTCTTCATAATGCCAGTTTGGTGCATGACGACGTAGTGGACGAAAGTACCGAACGCCGTGGGCAACTCTCGGTGAATGCTATCTTTAATAATAAGGTAGCCGTACTGACGGGGGATTATCTTCTGGCAACAAGCCTGGTGCATGCCGAGCTGACGAACAGTCATCAGATTATCCGGCTGGTATCTTCATTGGGGCAGGATCTTGCCAACGGCGAGTTGCTCCAACTCTCAAATGTAAGTAATCATAGCTTTTCGGAGACAGTTTATTTCGATGTGATTCGTAAGAAAACTGCGGCCCTATTCGCTGCCTGTACGGAGGCGGCGGCTTACTCGGTAGGAGTGAGTGAGGAAGAAGTGAAACTAGCCCGCTTGTTGGGTGAATATATCGGTATCTGTTTTCAGATTAAGGATGATATTTTCGACTATTTCGACAGCAAGGAAATCGGTAAGCCGACAGGGAACGATATGCTTGAAGGCAAACTGACACTCCCTGTCTTGTATGCACTTAATAGAGCGAATGACAATCAGGCTGCTGAAATTGCTCTCAAAGTGAAAGAGGGTACGGCTACTCTCGATGAAATAGCTCGTCTGATCGCATTTACCAAGGAAAACGGTGGTATTGAATATGCTGTCCGGACGATGAACGCATATAAGCAAAAAGCCTTTGGGCTGTTGGCCTCTTTGCCGGATTCTGCTATCTGCGTGGCTCTCCGGTCTTATCTGGATTACGTTGTAGATCGCGAAAAATAGCGGTTATCGATGTTTGTCCAAAAGTAAATAGCACGATAATAAACGGTCCCAATCTTCTATTTTCTCTGATTGCATTGCTCGCCCGAGGAGGAAACTCTTGTCTATTTCTTCCGGCGAACGGAGTATTTCAGAGCATAGTATTCCTGCCTGCTCAATATGTTCCCATGCTTGTCCTTTGGTGATATATCCGATTTCATAAGCTGCACGTGCCAGGTTGACCAATATCCCCATATCCCATGCGTCAATTCCTCTTTCCAAGTCATTTATCCATATAATCGGGTCTCTTCTTTCCTCTGTATATTTTACGAATCTGTATAAATTGTTTCCCTGCCGGACGAAACGTTCCACTCCGAAAAAGCGTTTATGTATGATTGTTTCAAATTCGTTGATATTGTCTGACGAGAGCAGGTAGGGGAGCATGATCTGATAGGGAACCCTGTCTCCTTCATTAGTCAGGAATTGTAATAGTCCGTTGGTTGATTCGGTGTCAACGCAGTGAAATTCTTC
>OHSM01000644.1_pt1 | contig 10690 bp, 9 predicted proteins | sample 1578671 | NCBI WGS metagenome assembly OHSM01 (sample SAMEA3879591, study PRJEB24766) | human gut metagenome | biome: human-associated habitat; feature: feces | place: USA | collected 1985/1987 | reverse complement strand
GAGGCTGGTTGTGGAGCATGACGCGCCCGAAGCAGGTGAGGCTCCGCCCGTTGCCCCGGTGAAAGACCACGTCCATGTCGGCGCGGAGGCGGTTCAGGGAGAACAGGTAGACCATGCCGAAGCCGTCTCGGTAATACTGCTTGCACAGCATATCGCCGTCCACGCAGAAAATGCCCACATCGCCGTTTTGCAGGGGGTCGTGGTTCACGTAGACCACCGCGCCGTCGCCGATGGCGGGGGACATGGAGTCGCCCTGTATGCGGACGGCCAGCTCTGCGCCGGGGGGCACGTCGCCGGTGACGGGCAGCAGCTCGTAGTCCTCGCCGAATACCGGCGCGGCAAAGCCGGCGGCGGCAGGGGAGGTATAGAGAGGGATCGTGCGATCCTCGCCGCAGGAGGCGGCGGCGGACAGGTCGTCGGTCATCTCCCGCAGGGCGTCCACCAGCGCCGTCTTGGCGGCGGAGGTCTCATCCTTACGCTTGATGATACGCGCGGGGCATCCGGCAACCACGGTGTCGGGCGGTACGTCCGAGATGACGACCGCGCCCGCCGCAACGACTGCGCCCCTGCCGATGCGGCAGCCCTCGATCACCACTGCGTTCGCCCCGATGAGCACCTCATCCTCCACGACGACGGGCGTCGCGCTTGCAGGCTCGATCACCCCGGCCAGCACTGCGCCTGCGCCGATGTGGCAGCGTGCGCCGACCATCGCCCGGCCTCCGAGCACCGCGCCCATGTCGATCATGGTGCCCGCGCCCACGCTTGCGCCGATGTTGAGGATGGCGCCCATCATGATGACGGCTCCCTCCCCGATCTCGACCTGCTCTCGAATGATGGCACCTGGCTCGACCCGGGCGTTCAGCCCCTTCGTGTCCAGCAGAGGAACGGCTGAATTGCGGCAGCTGCTTTCGATCACGATATCGGCAATGGCGTCCTGCTGCGCCTCGATGGCGGGGCCGATGTCCCGCCAGTCGCCAAATACGATTTTTGCCCCGTCCCCGGCCGGAAAGACCTTGGCATTCGGAAAGCTCGTCGGAAAACGCTCCCAAATGTAGACCTTGACTGGCGTTTTCTTTTCGGCAGTGCGGATATATTCGATCAGTTCCGCTGCGTTCATGTGTGCGCTCCTTTTCATGCTTATTTACTGTAAATTCATCATATCGGATACTTCGATGCAATACAATGCACAATAATGCGAAGATTATTGCAAAAAATGCTCATTTCGCCGCCATAAAACGCTGAACTGCCAATCTGCCGCCGCCTTCTGCGGCTGGACAGCAAAAGACCGCTGACCCGCGCTCTGCGCGCAAGGTCAACGGTCTTTTAAGGATTAAAGACACGTATCTTTAGCAGTGACTCTGAATCATCATGCCTGATGAAGGCATGTGGTGAAACGCTTTTCGTTCATAGGCGACGGACTTTCCCATGTGGCGTTTGGAGCCGTGGCCATTGCCGCCGTGCTGCAGATCACCAATGAAATGCCGCTGGTGATGGTCATTACGATTATCAGTGCAGTATCGCTTCTGCGTACAGGGCAGAACACGAAAATCAAGGGCGACACCGCCATCGCCATGATCTCGGTGGGGGCGCTTGCCGTCGGCTATCTTCTGATGAACATTTTCTCCACCTCGTCCAATCTTTCCGGCGATGTGTGCAGCACGCTGTTCGGCTCCACCTCCATTCTGACGCTGTCTCCCGCAGAGGTATGGCTGTGCGTGGGAATGTCGGTGCTGGTCATGGCGGTGTTCATCCTGTTTTACAATAAGATCTTTGCCGTGACCTTTGACGAGAGTTTCGCAAGGGCGACCGGCACGAAGGCGGGGCTTTACAACCTGCTGATCGCCGTCGTCGTTGCGGTCATCATCGTGCTGGCGATGAACCTTGTGGGTTCCCTGCTGATCTCCGCACTGGTGATCTTCCCGGCGTTGTCCGCCATGCGGATGTTCAAGAGCTTTCGCAGCGTGACCATCTGCGCGGCAGTCCTTTCGGTTTTCTGTGCGCTGCTCGGTATTCTGGCGTCCATTCTCGCCGGTACGCCGGTAGGCTCCACCATCGTCGCCGTTCAGATCGGCGCTTTCGGTCTGTCGTGGCTGGCAGGCACGGTATTGGGAGGTGTTCGCAGATGAAAAAACTATTGTGCGTTTTGCTGATTGCCCTAACTCTTGTCCCTCTCGCTGCTTGCGGCCGTGAGGACACCGCAAAAAAGCCCGCTGCGGAGGATGCAGAAGGCACCGCCGCGGTCGACATTGACCTGACCGCACTCAGCGGCATCATGGTCTATTCCGAGGTCAACAGCATGATCTCCTTCCCGGATAACTACATCGGAAAAACCGTCAAAATGCAAGGGCAGTTCACCATATACCAGGCCACCGACGAAAGCGGTGCTTTTATCCCGGACAAAATGTTCTTTGCCTGCATGATCGCCGATGCCACCGCCTGCTGCGCGCAGGGGCTGGAGTTTGCCCTCGCCGGAAAGCCCGTCTATCCCGATGATTATCCGGAGCTGGGGGCAGAGATCACCGTGGTGGGTACGTTTGAATGGTACGAGGAGGATGGCTGCCGGTATTACCGGCTGGGCAACGCATCGTTTGTGAACTGAGGCAGCGTGGGCTGTATCGACCGGAAATTCCGTGCCGCGCTTCGATTACGATAGTATAAGCAGTAACAACACCGTTGCGGCAAGCAACGCAAAGTAACATTCGTGCATTTGACCCGCGATGGCTCAATGGCAAAAGGTGTTCACTGTACCTCGCTGGGCTTTGTACCAACCTCCACAACATTATCGCAGCAGCTCTCAATCAGCTCGTGGTCGTGGGTGATCACGAGAATGGTTCTGCCGCGCCGCGCTTCGCTTTTCAACCTTTCCGCGATCAGGCGCATATTCTGCCCGTCAAGGCCGCTGGTGGGCTCATCGAGTATCAATATCCTGCGGCCAGAAAAGATGGCGCAGGCAATGGCAAGGCGCTGCTTCTGCCCGCCGGACAGGGCGGACGGGTGCGCGTCCCTGTACTCGTAAAGGCCAAATTCCTTCAGCAAGTGTCTGGCACGGTCTTTGTTTTCTTCTGTCAATTCGGTATTCAGCAACAGCTCCTCCGCCACGCTTGCCGTAAAAAACTGCGTTGACGTGTCATTGCCGCAGTAATAGATCTCCCTGTGCCGGACTGCCGCTCTTGCTTTTTTCCCGTCTATCAGGATATGTCCCCTTGTCTGCTTCGCCAGCCCGCAGAGGATTTGCGCAAGGGTGGTTTTCCCCGCGCCGTTTTGCCCCGTTATGGCGGTCACGCCGCCCTTTGGAACGGACAGCGAAATATCCTCAAAAATAACTTCTTTGCGTATTCTTTTCGAGAGCCCTGCTGTCTTCAAGACGGCAGGGCTTTCGTCCAATACGGAGGGAGCGGGAAGGCTCTTTCCCTTGCGCGGAGAGCGCAGCCCCATGCCCAAGATGTCTGCTTCCGGCAGAAGGAGCAAATCCTCCGGTGTATACTCGGCCGCTATTCTGCCGTCCCGCAGATACAAAAAGCGGTCTGCGATCCCCATCAGCCAGTCGATCCGATGCTCCGCGATGAGCAGGGTAAAGCCCTGCTCCTTGAGCTGCCGGAGGGTCTGCGCAAGCTGCCTCGTCCCGGCGGCATCGAGGTTGGCCGTCGGCTCGTCGCACACAAAGACCTTTGGCTTCATGGCATATACGGACGCAATGGCCGCCCGCTGCTTTTCTCCGCTTGAGAGGACGTCAACTGCCCTGTCTTTCAAATGAGACAGATGCAATGCCTCTATGGCGGCGTCCGTCCTCTCCCGTATTTCCCGGGTGGACAGGCCGTAATTCTCGCAGGGAAAGGCGACCTCTCCGGCGAGCTCGGAGGAAAAGAACTGGCTCTTGGGATCCTGAAAAACGCTTCCCACCAAACGCCCGATCTCCCATGTGGAAAGCCTTGATATGTCCTTGCCGTCTATCCTCACGCTCCCGCTGAAAACTCCGGGATAATAGGACGGCGCAAGCCCGTTGACAAGCCTTGTCACGGTGGTCTTGCCGCAGCCGGAGAGCCCCGTCAGCACGACGCATTCGCCGCTTTTTACCGAAAGGGAGATGTCCTGCACGCCTCTGTCTGAGTTTTCGTATTGAAAAGAAGCGCGTGTAAGCTCGATCATGCCATGCTCCTTCCCAAAACCAAATAGGAAGCCGTGACCAGCGCACATGCGGCTGCCGCGATGTGATCCCGCGCCCCGATCCTTTTTTCATAATAGCTGCCGCGCACGCCCGGACGTTCCGCGCCCCTTGCAACGGCGGAAACGGAAAGCTGATCGGCAAGCTGCAACACCCGAAGGAGAAACGGAACCAGCACATACTCCATGCTCTGCACGGGATGTGCGAGCAGCTGCCCCGCCGCGGTCAGCCCTCGGTTTTTCATGGACCTGCCTACACCCTTTAGCTCCGTCCGCATGGTGGGGAAGAAGCGAAAAACCACAAGAAGCCCGAGAATGAACGGGGTGGGCATACGAAGGCGGGATAAGAACGCGGAGAGCATCCCCGGCGGCGTGGTGATCAGATCCCATGACACCAGAAAGATCGGTGACAGATTCCAGAACATCAGAACATAAAACTCCGAAAAGACCGGCATGTGCAGCCCGTGGAAGCGGATGCCGTACAGCAGCAGCGCCAGCAGCAGATAAAAGCAGCCATAGGACGCGGCAAGGCGGAAATTTCTCTGTAAGACGAGATAAAGAAGCGCGCCGCCGGTCAGGATGCAGGTGAGCAGCACATTCCCGCCGATGATTACTCCGGCAAAGACGCACAGCAGCGCCCACAGCTTGACCGGCACCGCAAAGGATGCGTCCGCTCTCATAGAACGCCGGCCTTCTGAAAATGCCTGCGGATCAGCCGACTGCCCACCATGCAGCCTAAAAAGCCCATCAGCGTCGTAAACAGCAGAATAAAGGCCAGCCAGCCGGGAGAGGTGTAGTAACGCACATAGGAATCGATGTAGCTCTGCTCCATGCCGCTTGCCAGCGCAAAATCGTAGTAGGTGTCCCAGAAGAACCAGATGGGCAGCAGATTGACCCCGTTGTACAGCAGGCTCGCCGCCGTCCAGGCGGCAGTCAGCCGTTTCGGCTTTTGGCAGGAGCCTTCCTTCCAGAGAATCGCCTCGCAGAGGATTCCCACGAGAACATAATAAGGAAGCAAGAACCAGTTGCCCATCAGCAGGAAAATCACGCCGAGGATCGTCATATAGATCAGCGTCACAAAACGCTTTCCGATCCGGCTGACCATGAGCATATAGACCGGCGCGCAGAGGAACATGGTGATCCCCACCGACAGCACCATGCTGACAAAGTCGTTGGCCATGCAGACCATATTGACGACGAGCTGGATCACGATCAGCACCGCCGAAAGCAGCACCGTGGTGATCACATCCCTGACAGACCATTTATTTGTTTCTTTCATAAACGCCTCCTTGTTTTCGACACTTCGTTTTCCAATATTGCATTCGGAATCCTGTTTATCCCGCAACTTTCTACGCCGTCCACTCCATGCTCTCGCTCTGGAGCTGCGCCATGTGGCGGAACAGGCCGTTCTTTTTCAGCAGCTCGGCCGGAGAACCCATCTCAACCACGCGGCCGCCGGAGAGCAGGACGATCTGATCGGCGTTCATGACGGTACGCATGCGGTGCGCGATGATGAGCACCGTCTTATCCCGGATAAGCCCGGACAGTGCCGCCTGCACCGCCGTTTCGTTTTCCACATCCAGCGAGGCCGTGGCCTCGTCCAGCAAAATCACCGGCGCATCCTTCAAGATGGCGCGGGCAATGGAGATGCGCTGCCGCTCGCCGCCGGAGAGCCGGGAGCCGTTTTCCCCGATCAGGGTATGGTAGCCCTCCGGCAGCTTGGATACAAAGGCGTCGCACTGCGCCGCCTTCGCCGCCGCCAGCACCTCCTCGTCGGTGGCGTCCCGCTTGCCGAGGCGGATGTTTTCCATCACGGTGTCGGCAAACAGCACCACATCCTGAAATACGATGGCGTAGTTTTTCAGCAGCGCCTCGCCGTCCACCGTGGACACATCCACGCCGCCCAGCCGCACCGTTCCCTCCGCCGGGTCCCAGAAACGGGCTGCCAGCTTGGCTGCCGTGGACTTGCCGCCGCCGGAGGGGCCCACCAGCGCCGTCACCTGTCCCTGCTTCGCCGTAAAGGAAACGTCTCTTAGCACGTCCTCTTTTTCCCGGTAGGCAAAGGTCACATGCTCAAAGCGGATGTCGTAGCCATCGGGATCATATTCGGTCATACCGGTCATGCGCTTTTCGTTCTCGATCTCCTGCATGCGCTCGATGCGCACCTCGCAGGCGAAAACCGCGGCCATGTTGGCAAACATGGAGCCGATGGGGTCATATACCCGGGTGGCGGCGATAAGGAACATCAGAAACGGGATCAGCGCCAGGTCGCCGCGGCTCATGAGTGTCACCCCCGTGAGGACGGTGGTGGCGATGCCCAGCTTTAGGAAGGACTGTGCCGCCGTGACTACGGAGCCTGTGAACAGCTCGCCCTGGATGGTGTCCTGCTCCGCCTCGTCCAGCCTGCGGTTCAGGTCGGCGATATACCGCGCCTTTTGGTTGCACGCCTTGATCTCCGGCGCGCACTCCAGCACCTCCTGCATGGCGTCGGTGGCCGCGCGGCGGGTGACGAGGCCCTTCTTTATATGCCGCTTTTCCATGCGCCGGGAGAGATAGACCATCAGCAGCGACGCGGGCACCACCCACAAAAGAGCCAGCGCCATCCGCCAGTCGTAAAGCAGCATGCCTGCGGAAATCAGCGCCGTGGAGATGAGCGCGCCGTGCATGGCGGGGTAAAAGTGGGAGAAGGCCTTTTCCAGCGTCTCCGTATCCCCCATGATGGTGGTGGTCAGGTCGGTCAGGTCACGGTTTCCGAAGAAGGACAGCGGGAGCTGGCGCAGCACCTCCGCCAGCCGGATGCGGCGGTTGGCACTCTCCCGGTAGGTGGCTTCGTATAGGGCCTTGTACTGGATCAGAAAGGTCACAAAGAGCGCGGCGAGGGCAAGGACGCCCGCGACCAGAAAGCGCGTAAGCCCCGCCCTTGGGTCGGTGCCGTTTGTCAGTGCCTCTACGATGCCGGAGAGCGCCGTGGCCAGCACGCCCACCGGCAGCATTTTGCTGATGTTGACCAGTACGGACCAGAACACGGCGGCCACATAGTCTTTTGCGCCCTTCTCCGTCATGGCGTATCTTTTGCGAATGCGCTTGATCATGCGGCACCTCCTACCTTCCACTGCGCGGCCTTTTGGTATTCCTCCCACATAGCGGCGTATACGCCGCCCTTTTCAAGAAGCTCGTCGTGCTTTCCTTCCTCGGCGATCTCGCCGTCCCGGATGACGAGGATGCGATCCATGTTCCGCACCGTGGACAGGCGGTGGGCGATTATCAGCACGGTCTTGCCCTTCATCAGCGCCTCGAAGGCCTTTTGTATCTTCGCCTCGTTCTCGGGATCTGCAAAGGAGCTGGCCTCATCCAGCACCACGATGGGCGCGTCCTTTAAGATCGCCCGCGCCAGCGCGATGCGCTGCATCTCGCCGCCGGAGAGGTACACACCCTTCGCGCCGATCACGGCGTCCAGCCCGCCCGGCGTCTTTTCCAGAATATCGCTGCACTGGGCAAGCTGCGCCGCGTGTAATATCTCCGCCTCGGTGGCGTCCGGCCGAGCGGCGCGGATGTTGTCGCGGATGCTCTTTTTAAAGAGCCGCACCTCCTGAAAGACAAAGGAGATCTGCTCCATCAGCTCCGCGGTGGGGATGCTGCGCACATCCCGTCCGCCCAGGAGCACCGCCCCTGCCTGCACATCGAAAAAGCGCGGGATCAGCCGGGCGATGGTGGTCTTGCCGCCGCCGGAGGGGCCCACCAGCGCCCACGCCTCCCCCTGCGGCAGATGGAAGCTCACATTCGTCAGCGCCGGCCTGTCTGCGCCGTCATAGGAAAAGGTGACATTCTCAAAGGAAATGCCGCTGTCCGCGGGCTTGCTTCCGCTGTCCGCCGCAAGCTCGGGCAGGGGCGACTCCCGTAGTATCGCCTCCAGCTTGTTCACTGCCTCGGCGGCCTCCATCTGTGCGTTGACCGCGTACATCAGCCGCTCCATCATAAAGGCCAGCTGGGGCGCGAAGAAGATGTAAAACACCAGGTCGGCCAACACCGCCCAGCCGTCCGCCGCCCCGCCTACGAGAACCATCCCCAAGGGCATGAGAAGCAGGAACATGGCGTTCAGCACTACTGTAAGCAGGGTGTAGGGCATACGGCACATCATGGCGTAGCCGCTGGCAAGGTCGCGGTAGCTGAGGATGGCGGCATGAAAGCTCTTGAAGGAGTAAACCGTCTGCTGGAACACCTTCACCACCGGGATACCCCGGACATACTCCGTGGCCTCGGCGGAAATGCGCTCTCCTGCCCGCTGGTATTCCTCAAAGAACTTCATGCCCGTCCCAGTCATCATGGTCATCAGGCAGACAAGCCCGATGACCATGGGGATCAGGCAGGCAAGCCCCATGCGCCAGTCAAAGACGAAGAGCAACCCCACCGCCAGTATCGGCGTTACGATCCCGCCCACCGCGTCGGGGATGGTGTGGGCAAGGAGCGTTTCTGTCAGCGCCGCGTTGTCGTCGATCTGCTTGCGAAGCCGCCCCGTGAGGTTGGCGTTAAAGTACCCCAGCGGCAGGTCAATGAGATGGGCGACCGCCGCCTTTCGCATATTCGTCGCCACCCGGAAGGCCGCAAGGTGTGTACACATGAGCCCGGCGAAATAGATCGCCGCGCTCAGAAGCGCCGCCGCCAGCGCATACCAGCCGTAGCGGGCAAGCCCTGCCGGAACGCCGCCTCCCGGCGTTAAAATGCCTCTGGCCGCGTACCAGACAAAGACGAACGGGAAAATGCCGACTGCCGCCGAAACGCCGGACAGCCCGCAGCCCAAGACGGACAGCCACTTATGCCCTCCGGCATATACCAGCAGCCTGCCCAGCACCGGCGGCTGCTTCTCTTTTCTCTGTTTGCTCATATTCCGTGTTCCTTTCTTAAAATATATGGATTTGTTGGAGGATGCGCCGCGTCAGTTAGAGATGACTAACCAACAGTTATTTTTTAAAGGCTCATTCGAGCCTTAAAAGTCCGCTCCAGCCGGAGTGGAAAAAGATAGCCAGTTCATCGACGTATTTCATGGCTTCCTCTCTCGGCATATCGTGGACGATGGTTTCGCACACCGCCGTAAAGTAAGCTCTTGTGATCATGTGATGAAGCTGACGAGTCATGCTCCCGGAGAGCATACCGTTTTTTCTGAGGAGGGCGTAGTATTCTTCGGATCGATCGACCTCCAGCTCCACCAGCACCTCGATAAAATCCGCGTAGCCCGTTCCCTCCGCCCGGCAGAGAATCAGCTTGAATTCGTCGAAATGGTCGTACATGAACGCGACAAGCTCGTGCAGGTGTTGGGTGGAGAGCTCCAGGCTGTCTTTTGTTTTTCTCTCCGGGACGAGGTCAAAATAATCATCCTGTGCCGCCTTGAAGCGGGTGAGCAGCTCGCTTGCGGTCTCGCCCACAAGGTCTTCAAACAGAGCGGTCTTATCCGGGTAGTAGCCGTAGAAGGCACCCTTCGTGAAGCCTGCCTCCGCGACAATTTGGTTCAGAGATGCGTCCTTGAAGCCTTTCTCCAGAAATTCTTTTTTTCCAATCTCAAGGATCTTCTTTTGGGTTTCCGCTCGTTCCATTGCCAACCTCCAAGTATACCACCGGTATATACTGCTGGTATATTATAACTGAGCATGTTGAGTTTGTCAATGAGGTCTGCGATATTTCTGTTTGCCCAACTCAACGCAGAGGCTCTCTGTTTACCTGTCTTGGAGGCTTGCGCATATTCTTTTTCAATACTCCAAGCATCGCTATACAGCGCAAGGCAGGAACACCGCAAGAGGTGTCCCTGCCTTTTCGGATAGGCTGTTTGGCAAACGCAACCCGCGCAATCTGCCGCTGAAGTTACCGTCAGCGGCGGGCATCATTTCTCACTCCACCAACGCCTTGCCCAAGGCGCGGCAGGCTTCAAGCGCCGCGTCGTCGGGCGTCTCCGTGCAGATCACACTCTCGCAAACGAGGTTCACCCCTGCGCTGTCGCAGTCACTCTCCCAAGTGCGCATCCACTCGCCGTCGCCCCAGCCGTAGGAGCCGAACAGCGCCACGCGTTTGCCGCCAAGGCTGCGCTTGCAGGCATCGAACATGGGCTGGAACTCCATTTCCTCCAGCACCTCGCTGCCCATGGCGGGGCAGCCGAAGGCGATGGCGGCGTAGGCGTTCAGATCGCCGGGTGCGACCTCGGCGGGCGTGAGCAGCACAGCCTCTGCGCCCGCGGCGGTCATGCCCTCGGCAACGGCACGCGCCATTGCCTCCGTATTGCCCGTACCGCTCCAGTAAATAACAGCAGTTTTCATGTTTGTAAGTTCCTTTCTTTTAATGATTTTATATGATCAAACTGCAACGGCAAGCTGCTCCAGCTTCAAGCCGCTTTGCCAAAGTGTGCAGTAGATCTCCGTGCATTTTTTGTATTTTGCGAACAGTGAGCGCGCCTTTTCCTCGTCGCCGTAGACCTTCCAGAGCCCCGCGCACTTAAAATCGTTCGCGCGGTGGTCGATGAAGCCCTTCACATCCTCGGGCGGAT
>OHSM01000643.1_pt1 | contig 10691 bp, 6 predicted proteins | sample 1578671 | NCBI WGS metagenome assembly OHSM01 (sample SAMEA3879591, study PRJEB24766) | human gut metagenome | biome: human-associated habitat; feature: feces | place: USA | collected 1985/1987 | reverse complement strand
CTGATAAGGTTCCATGAACTTCTCCTGAGAAATGCGCCAGCCGGCCGATACCGAGGGGAAATATCCCCACCGTTTGTTGGGCGCAAAGCGTGAAGAGCCGTCGGCACGCAGGTTGGCTTCCAGCATATACTTGTCGTCCCATACCAGGTTGATGCGGCCGAAATAGGAGCGCATGGCCCATTCGTTGTAGTTACCGGTGATACGTCCCAGTGTGGAAGCTGCATCCAGAGCAGTCAATGATTCGTCGACGAGATCGTATTTCAGGTAATAATCATTGTCGTATTTGTTATACTCCTGGCTGGCACCGGCCATTACCGAAGCATCGAGCTTGTCCACCTTGAATTCATAGCGGGCTGTCACGTCCGACGAACGGAAATCGTTCCGGTAATTATATCTTCTGATATACGTGCGGACAACTCCTGCACGGAGCAGAACGGGACCGTCTTTTGTAAAGCGGAACAAGTCACGGTCGGTCAGATGGTGTTCCATACGGCGGTCCCAAGCATTGTAAGTATAAGAGGCGTCAATCGTCAATCCTTTGATAGGGGTGATACGTCCGTACATCTTCGCTACAGTGCGACGGGTGATGGTAGGGAAGTCTTCTTTATAGAACCACATCCGACGATATGGGTTTGCATTGCTGATATTTTCCTCTTCCGGGTTCTGGATGCCTCCATATAGGCCGGTTTCGGGGTCATACAACGTCATGCCCGGTACGGTATTGAACGCTCCGTAACCCCAGATTACGTCTCCGCCGGATGCAGCTGTGCTTGCCGAAGGATTGTTATAGTCCACATAGCCGTATGCATTGGTACCTACGGTCAGCCAAGGCTTGATGTTGACATCTACGTTGGCGCGCATCTGGTAGCGTTTGTAATTTGTATGATATATCATACCCGGATTGTTGACGTATCCGAAGGAGAGGTTGTAACGGGCTGTTTTTGAGCCGCCATTCGCCGTAATGTTGTGGGTCTGGACAACAGAAACCTTACGGTATATGTGGTCTTGCCAGTCGGTGTTGGGATATATGGTAGGGTTCTTGCCTGCGTCGTTGCGCCATTCGTCTATCTTGCCTTGCGAGAAGCGGGCTGCTTGTCCGTTGGCTATCAGGCCGGCATTCTGAATCTCCATAAAATCGGCATAGTCCGTTACGAGATTCAGGCGTTTGGCTACTTTTTCAAACGACACATTGCCACTATACGTAATTCTTGAAGAGCCTTCCGTCCCTTTTTTGGTAGTAATCAAGATGACCCCATTGGCGGCACGCGAACCGTATATGGACGATGATGCGGCATCTTTCAGGATGGAGATGGACTCGATGTCCTGTGGATTGATGTCGCTGATGCTGCCTCCGGTCATACCGTCGATGACAACAAGCGGATCGGAATTGTTCAACGTACCTTGACCGCGGATTCGGATAGTGGGACTTTCCCATCCGGGTGTGCTTCCTCCCGTGTTGGTGACGGATAAACCGGCGGCCAGACCGGCCAATGCGTTGGTCGCGTTGTTCATGGGACGGTTCTCCAAAGCATCAGACTTTACGGAAGAGACTGCTCCGGTCATGTTGACTTTCTTTTGGGTTCCATAACCCACGACGACTACCTCGTCCAGCAACTCGTTGTCTTCATTCAAGACGATTGACATCTTTTCTTGAGCCCCCACTTCCTGACTCTTGTAGCCGATATAGGCAAACTGTATGATAGCGCCTTTGGCTATGTCGGACAATTCAAAGTTACCGTCGATGTCGGTTATGGTTCCTCTTGTTGTGCCTTTAAGGATGACGTTTACACCTGCAAGCGGCGTACCTGTATGGTCTTTCACATTACCCCGGACAGTGAGAGTGGTTTGTGCGGTGGCAGGTACCGACGGTTGGTGCTCATTTTTCGTTTTTATGATAATCTGTCTTCCTTTTATAGTGTAGGAGAGTCCGTTTGCGGAGAAAACTTCTTTTATGATTTCGTCCACGGGTTTGGCCGAGAAGTTTACGCTGACCTTTTTTTCAAGATTGACGGCCTCTTCATATATGAAGATGTAGCTGCTGTGCTTTTCTATATATGAAAATACTTCCTTCAGAGTCTTGTCTTGTAATAGAATCGTCAGCATCTCTTTGTCGGCATGTGAGGAGGCAAAAGCCGATGTGTTCAGGGTGGAAAACGGTACTGAAAAAAGCAATAAACATGCTAATTTTATGTAATAATTCCTATTCCGATTAGTTGCAATATTTTTTTTCATACTTTTGTAGTCAAATTCTTAGAACTATATTAAGGATTATCTTTTGAAGGGTCCGGATTGAAGCGCCAACTGTCATCCGACCCTTTTTGGCTTATTGTTTTCATACTCTCATAGGCAATCTGTTTTTATTCGTTAATACTTGGGAATCTATCTCTTTAATAAAAGCGGTACTTGTTGTCTCCGGTCTTCTCCATCTGCAGGGAGGCAGAAACCTTTATGATGTCAAGCACACTCTCAATGGAATCGCAAAGATTGAGTTTTCCGGAAAGTCTCCGGGAAGCTGCATCTTTATCATATTGGATGGAGACATCATAATATCGTGCTACCTTGTCCAATACTTCCGCCACCTTTTCCTTTTCCAGCAGGGCTGCGATCTGGCTCGGCCCTTTTCCCTCCATGCAGAGCGCAAAGATCCGCTTCACAATCTGCGCCGCTTCCTCGTCAATCACCCATTTCTTAGGATCGTCAGAGTCACGCTTATAGCCGTAGGGAACGTTGGTGGTCAAGCGCTCTCCGCGCTCCCCCTTTGCCTTGTTGACGGCACGGATTTTGCGGCTGGTATCCTTGGAATACCACTCATTGAACCAGTTCTTAATGCCTGCCATGTCGCTGTCGGTGCTGTTGGGGTCAATGGTGTCGAAGTGGTCGTTGATGGCAATATACCGCACGCCGTACTGAGGAAACGTGTAGTTGATATAAAGCCCTGTCAGCGAGGAATTACGACCGAGTCTTGAAAGGTCTTTCGTAATCACCACTTCCACATGACCGGCTTCAATTTCCGCAAGCATCTTCTGAAAGCCGGGGCGGTTGGAAAAATCCACGCCGCTGTACCCGTCATCAATAAAGAACGTCGGGTTCGGAAAGTGCTGAGATTTTGCATACTCCATTAACATGATCTGCTGATGCTGGATGGAGTTCGACGGGTCATCCTTGCCGCCTTTTTCTTTGGTGTCCTCCACGGACAGTCTGCAATAAAGCGCTGTGATTTTGTCGGTTGCCCTTAACATATTGTTGTCCTCCTTCGGTGGGGCAACTGCCTGAACAGGATTGGATTTTTGGTTTATATCAAGAGAAACGTCGTTACTCATCGGCGTCCTCCGTGATACCGTTTTTATCATCGGCAGCGTTCTGCTCCATAATGCGTCTGAGCTTCTTGTCGAGGGTTTCCATTCCCTCGTAGCTGCCGGTTACGGTGTATTCCGTGCCGCCGTGTTCCTCCACGATTTTGACGTCGGGCAGCCAAAAGGCGGACGGATTTTTCACCACGATGTTGCCCTTTTCATCGAAAGAAAACTCCCTCTTGGGGGCATCGTCGGGGCGCGGCTTGACCTTGGCATACGGGTCAGGATTGGAGAAATAAAACGAGCGGATTTCACCGTCCTCCTCGCCGTTATCAAAATCATCGTCGGCAAAAATCTCGTCCAGTTCTTCGTCAGTCAGTTCGATGATCTCATCATCCTTCTCTTTCGGATTCACTTCGTCAAACCTCCTTCACTTCAGTTCATTTTATGTAAAAATTCAGTCGGAGTAGCAAAACGGACGAACGCCGTCAATGGTCAAGATGAACGGCTGCGCCGCCATTGACAGCGCCCGTCCGTTTCGCTTTTTGGCAGACAAGGCGGCGGTTGCCGCCGATTTCCATTTGGAAAATGACGCTTGCTATCATGGGAAACGGAGAATAGCAAGCACAGCAAGTGTAGCTACACTTGCGAAAACCGGCGTGGTACGACCGGGATTTCCTTGCAGAATAGCAAGCAAATCCGGTGAGTACCCACACCGGAGCTTGCCATTCTGGCAAGCAATGCACGGCGGTACCCACTTCTCATTACCTGCCAACTGCGAAACGCACTTGGCAAGCAATGCTCGTGTTTATACACCCGTGCAATCTTGTTGGGGAAATGCCCCAAACCCCTGAACGATTTCAGAGAAATCGGCTACGCTCCTGCGGAGCTGAACATCAATCTATCTTCGGAAAGTGAGTCATGGATTTTTGGGTTCACGGCGTTCAGGCAAATCCGGTTTTGCTGCATATCCGTCAATCGCCACTTGGCGAAGGTAAGCGCTCATATTCTCTATCCCAAGCTGCGCCATCCTCGCCTTTATCAAGCCGAGTTCTCTTTCGTCTACGAAGAATTTGACCTGTATCGGTCGCTTGCGATTCCTGTTGTCGGGCATCTGGACTCCTCTTTCCTTCTGCGGAATATTTCTAATCAAACCCGGTCGATTATTTGATATGCAACTCTGTGTGCTCCTACAAAATCACGCATAGAACTCGCTTGTAAATTCCTGCTCCTGAACCTTCATCTTTGCTGTAAACTCTGAATAATTCTGCGCATCTATGGGAATTTTCAAGCCATGCTTGGTAATGCTGATGTCATCACGCGGCACGACATTTTTCTCATAGGTCGAACCACGATTCAACTGTAATTTCAAATCGTCAGCTCCATCTGCTTCCGGATAGAGATAGTAACCAGTCTTCGCATCAAAGCGGAACATATAGGCAAGTACCTGTAAATAATCTCGATTGCCGATGTTATCAACGGGCTTGTACTTGGCATCCGCAATAATCCGCGTTTCGCTGTTCCGGCTGATGAAATCCGGATAAATCAGTCCCACATTCCGGTCAAACAATCTCTGCGCGCCCGCGCCGTTCTTGTTCATCGGGTGATAGAAAGTTTCTTTGATGAGCGAGTTGATATACTCCTCCCACAGCCATGCACCGTCAAACAAAATGCCGTATATCTGCCTCGACCCTGTACCGATTTGGTGTTTCTGATGTTGGAGAATCAAAAGGCACAACCGCTGCAATGCAAGATACTCTCTGAAATAAGCGTGTCGGACAGTATTCTTTTTGTTTTGCTCAATAATTTTCTGTCTGTCACACGGCTCATATTCTGAAGTCGCATCTATAACGAGTTTTACCTCGTCTTTCACTTTGATAAGAAGTTTATTTCCGTAAGGCTTTCTTTTGATAAACTCTACGGTATGCCGTACCAGTTCCATCAGGCTGTTATCGTAGGAAAATTCTCTCTGGCTGTATGCAACATTTCCTACAAATGGGGTGTTCTTCTCTATATGTCTTGCGACATCAATCGTACCTTTTACATTTCCATCATTGTACCTGTGGCGGATATACTTTTTGAACAAGCCCTTCCGCATCGCTGCTTTGAGGTAATACGGAAACAGAAACAGCAGAAAATTGAACAGCCGATTGTCTTGATTGGCATCAGACTCTAAATCAACAACATTCGGGAAGTCCAGAACCTTGTCCAAAAGATACTGGAAAAAGAAATCTTCACCCTCTCCGCAAAAACGGGATGCGATCACAAGCCGCTCATCACCGTAGCCAAGAAAGCCTATCACATTGCCGGAGCGATAGGTGTCATTGAGGCTTTGGAGGATCATTTGATCTTGCGTAATATCCTCTGCATCTTTTACGGTTTCAGGAAATACGAACACACCTTCACGCTCAAGCTGTTCCAATGTCTTATCTGCAATTTTGCCTGTCAGCCTCGCTACTTGAGAAAAGGCATCTTTTTTCTGCTGGGAGTTATCCTTGATCCTGAGCAGCTTCATTCGCATCACCTCTGGCAGGTTTCTGATAGCCGTATGCCCTTGCGAACCGATTCATAATTCCTTCCTCATCGTACATTCCCTGAATGTATTCCTGTAGGAGCGGTTGCAGATAATCAGTCCAAAGCTGGTCAAAATCAAGTGTTTTCAACTTCAGGAAGTAAGACGCTCCGATCTGATAATTTTCATTCAGATCCTCGACCTCTGCGATTGCCTTATTGAGCGCAGCCATCCTTCTGATTGCCTCAGCCTCCAACTCCTCGTTTTCCAGCGACGCAAGCATCTCAAGGCGCTCATCCGCTCTGAGTTCTACGAAACGGAAGCGACGACGCATGGCAAAATCAAAGCTGTCCACAGAGCGGTCGATATCGTTCATGGTGCCGATGATATAGACATTTTCAGGAATATAGAACTTTTCGCCGGGGTCAGAGTGCAGATTGGAATACTGCGTGGAGATCTCTCCGGCTTTACCGCGATAACCGGGATCTATTGCGAAGAACAATTCACCGAAAATCTTTGAAATCTCCCCGCGGTTGATTTCATCTATGATGAATATGTATTTTTTCAGTTCCTCCTGTTTTGCCTTTGCTTTTGAAATTGTACTTTTCTTTGCTTTGATTGCTTTATAGATGGCAAAGTCATAGGAATATCCTTGCGTAGCAAACGTCTTTCTGAAAAAGGACGTGATATCCTTTATTTTTTCAAACTTTTGTCCGGATTCCAGCATCTTCCGAACCTCATCCAGATTCAGAGCAAGCCTGTTGACAGATGCGTTTCCGGGAATGGAAATATGGATATGCCCGTCATCCACGCCGGTAATGGTAAATTCATTTCCATTGATCGTCTTAAATGTGTCAACGCCAAACTCAACGCCGGAGAAAAACTCCGTCATGGATTCTTGAACCGTGACCTCCTTTTCTACGGTTTCTCTGGATTTTTGGGAGTCCTCATAGTTCTTTCTGGCACGGGCAACAAACTTCTTGAAAATGCCATCCTGCAATTCAAAGCCCATTGTACCATCATCATTGATTTTTGGCCTTAGTCCTTCAACAAAATCAGAGTAGTCATAACTCGGATGGAACTGAACGAACTCAACCTGTTTTTTCTGCTCGTCAGTAAGAAGGGTGTAATCGTCAAAGTACCCATTGCTGGTGATGTCCGCAGCGATTTCTTTGGCAAGATAAGATTTTCCGGTACCGGGCGCACCTCTGAAAATCAGATTTTTTGATTCAATCAGCATGGAAGAAAACGGATTTCGGTATCCCTTGAACTGTTGAACAAGCTCTTCCTGAACAGCAGCTTCCGTTTCTGCCGCTGCGGTTTCCTTCTCATCTTTTTCGCGGTATGTCAAAATGAACTGATCTCCTGGTTCACCGAAACGCTTCAAACATTCCTGAACGAAGATAATCGTAGAGAAGATATTCCAGCAATAGATAACAAACTGCCGTCCGTTGTCATAGCCGTATGTCAGGTACTCTATTGTGTTGCGGTGCTTCTTGAAATCGTCAACACTCGCATAAATACCTCTGATTACGTCGCTGTCCGGGTTATATTTGCAGACAGGGAAGTTCTCCTTGTCCTCAAGCGATAATGCAGCAAGTTGCTTCTCGAACACCTGACAGGCAATGCGGGGCAAGGTTTGATTGGAATTTCTTCTTTCGCCTTTGCTGTAGGCTCGCTTGATTACGTCTCCATTTGCCCTCTTGAAACAGGCATCCAGCGGCTTATAGTTATCACCGAGGCTCAGATTATCCATAGTAAAGCGTTCATCTGTTGACTCGACGCTTTCGGCAGTAATAGATAACTCAAATTTTTCTTGCTGATTAGTCTCGATAGAGAAGCCCAGATTTTCCAGATAGTTCTTTGCGTCAACGCTGTTAAAGGATTCTGTCGAAATATCCGTGCTGTTTGCCAAATGGTCAGCAACGGCTACCACATACTTCGGCGGATATTTTTTCCCATCCTCGGACACAAGTACATATTTTACGCCTGTATTATGTTCGGGAACTCCGTTCTCGTCGATAAATTTCAGGGCATCAATAACATCCTGCTTTTTCAGCTTTGGTATAGCCATGCTGCACCTCCTCAAAAGTGTGTACACACATTATACCACAAGGAGCGGTCTGTTTTCAATATGATACCTGAAATTTACCGCCTTAAAATGTAACTTTTCTGCGAATACAAGCTGATTTTCAGTTTCCACAGTGTCGAACATACTCTGTATCGAAACACCCGCCTATCGACTTTGCGGTTTTGTGGTGTGTTTTGCACAACCGCAAATATACGCACTCCCCAGCGAATGGTATTCACTCCGTAGCAATTCACTGTTTCACAAAGGAATCGCACAAAGGCGATAACTATTTCACCATTTTTACTACCCTGACTTTACAGAGCTGAAAATCGGTGATTTTTAACCCTTTGATGTACAAAAACAGGCAGCACTCAACCGAAGCTGGGTGCCGCCTGTTTTGTTGTCCAATCCTGCTTAGCAGATGCCGATTTTGTAGTTTTCTCAAATTACTGTCTTACGAGCACCCGTCTAAACGCCCGATGGTTTTTGCTGTTTTCAAAGTGTCAACATGGCACCTTGATTTTTGCTTAATGGAATTTGGATGACAGCAGATAAAATTTATTTTCTCAATTCTGGTCATTTGGCTTGACGAGATGAATAAATTGTGATATACTATAGTTGATCAATTTTCTGTTCGGAGGATTACATGATTTTTACGGAAAGCGAAACGGTAGAATTAAAATCCGTTTATGCAGACAGCATAAAGAAAGAGATTGTTGCCTTTGCCAATACACACGGCGGTACGATTTACATCGGTGTTGAAGATGATGGCGAAGTGTGTGGCATTGATCATACCGATCTCGTCACGCAACAGGTCATGAATGCGGCGCGTGATGCGATAAAACCCGATGTTACTATGTTTATGCATATAGAATCTATCTCTGAAAACGGAAAGCTCATCCTTGCGGTACAGGTACAGTGCGGAGCGCATCGACCATATTATCTTGCCGCAAAAGGGCTGCGTCCGGAGGGCGTTTTTGTCCGACAAGGAACTTCTTCTGTTCCAGCATCCGATGCCGCTATTCGTCAGATGATCAAAGAAACCGATGGCGATAACTATGAGGATATGCGTTCGCTTGAACAAGAGCTGACCTTCGGGAAAGCAACCGCTGAATTTACAAGACGGAATTTGGATTTTGGCGAGGCGCAGATGAAAACGCTTGGACTGATTGACTCCGACGGGCTATATTCCAACCTTGCTCTCCTTCTTTCGGATCAATGCCCGCACATTATCAAAGCGGCAACTTTTGCGGGCAAGGATCAGGCAAACTTTCAGGATCGCCGGGAATTCACCGGTTCGTTGTTACAACAGTTGGAGGATGCTTATTCCTATCTTGATCTTCGCAACAGAACATCCGCAACCTTTGAAGGGCTTCTTCGCATCGACCATAAAGATTATCCTGATACCGCTATCCGCGAGGCGTTACTCAATGCGATCGTTCACCGTGATTATGCGGTTTCAGCAAGCACGCTGCTCAGCGTGTATGCCGATCGCATGGAGCTTATTTCAATCGGCGGTCTTGCCGGCGGCATTTCCTATGACGATATGATGCTTGGCATTTCCTATTGTCGCAACAAAAAATTGGCTAATATTTTCTATCGTTTGGGGCTGATAGAAACATACGGAACCGGCATGAAGAAAATTATGTCTTCTTACACCGGATGTGCGGTAAAACCTGAGGTGCAGGTTACTTCCGGTGCGTTCAAATTTGTATTGCCGAATCAAAATACCGCAACACCGATTGAAATAAACCCGAATTCTGTTCTCGACGAGCGGGAAAAAACAGTTTTTGCCGTGCTTTCCGATCATAAGCTTCATCCTCGTGCCGAAATCGAAAAGGCACTTGGCGTATCTACATCCACGGTCAATCGCCTTCTGCGCAAAATGGTTGCCGCAGGAAAAGTCAAGGTCACGGGAACAACGAAAAATGCACTATATCAGAGGACAAATTACGGAGGACAAAACCATGATTGATACAAAGAAAGAACAGGAGCGCGACGAGCTTCACCGCGCGATATGGGCGATCGCGGATGAATTGCGCGGCGCTGTGGACGGATGGGACTTCAAAAATTATGTCCTCGGTACGATGTTCTATCGTTACATATCCGAAAACCTTGCAAATTACATAAGCGAAGGCGAGATCAAGGCGGGCAATGACGGCTTTGACTATGCCAAAATGTCCGATGCGGAGGCGGAATCGGCGCGGGAGGGCTTGGTGCAGGAAAAGGGCTTTTTCATCCTGCCGAGCGAGCTGTTTTGCAATGTCCTTGCCCGCTGTCAGTCGGACGAAAACCTCAACGAAACGCTGGAGACCGTTTTCCGTCATATCGAGGAATCCGCGAAAGGCACCGAGTCCGAGGGGCAGTTTGCGGGGCTGTTTGACGACTTCGATGTCAACAGCAACAAGCTGGGCGCAACGGTGGCAAAGCGGAATGAAAAGCTCTGCAAGCTGCTCATCGGCGTGGCGGATATGAACCTCGGCGATGTGAAGGATCACGACATTGACGCATTCGGCGACGCTTACGAATATCTGATGACCATGTACGCCTCCAATGCGGGCAAGTCGGGCGGCGAATTTTTCACGCCTGCCGATGTGTCCGAGCTTCTGACGCGTCTCGGTACGGTCGGGAAAACCGAGATCAATAAGGTCTATGACCCGGCGTGCGGGTCGGGTTCGCTGTTGCTGAAAGCCGAAAAGGTGCTTGGCAAGGACGCCATCCGCAACGGCTTTTACGGGCAGGAGATCAACATCACGACTTACAACCTCTGCCGTATCAATATGTTTCTGCATGACATCGGATTTGATAAATTCGA
>OHSM01000637.1_pt1 | contig 10751 bp, 9 predicted proteins | sample 1578671 | NCBI WGS metagenome assembly OHSM01 (sample SAMEA3879591, study PRJEB24766) | human gut metagenome | biome: human-associated habitat; feature: feces | place: USA | collected 1985/1987 | reverse complement strand
AACCGCATGCCGATGAGCTATTTTGACACAAAGCCGGTAGGTGAAGTGCTTTCCCGTGTGACAAATGATGTTGAGGCTCTCAATGAGATGTATTCGGGCATTCTCGTACAGCTTTTCAGAAATATTGTAAAAATAGTGGGACTTGCAGGCGTTATGCTCGTGCTTGATGTGAGGCTTGCTGCGATATCATTTGTGCTGATGCCGCTTGTAATTGGTCTTACAGTGCTGTGCCAGAAAATTGCCAGAAATATTTACAGGCTATACCGTACGCGCCTGACGGACATCAATACATTTTTGTCTGAGCATCTTTCGGGGATGAAAATTATACAGATATTTGGCAGGCAGGAGCGCAAGTTTGAGGAATTTCATGATAAAAATACAAAGCTCTACAAGGCTTTTTACAGGGAGATGCTCATGTATGCGGTATTCCGTCCGATTATCTATATTCTGAGCATTTTGTCACTGATGATAGTGCTGTGGTTCGGAAGCAGAAATGTGTTTGATGAGATTATTTCGGTTGGCACTTTGTATATTTTCTCGAATTACATCAGGTCATTTTTTGACCCGATACAGGAGCTTGCAGAGCAGTTTTCAACACTGCAGTCATCAATTGCATCAGCAGAGAAGATATTTACGGTTATGGATGAGGATGAATTTATTCCTGAGGTCGAAAATCCTAAGCAGCCGGATAAAATCACCGGAAAAATTGAATTTGACCATGTCTGGTTTGCCTATGACGGCGAAAACTATGTGCTTAAGGATGTCTCATTTGTCATAAATCCGGGCGAGAAGGTGGCCTTTGTCGGTGCAACCGGAGCCGGAAAATCATCTATTTTAAATCTTATAGGCAGGTATTATGATATACAAAAGGGACATATCTACATTGATGGCATCGATATCAGACAGCTTAGCAAAAAGCAGCTTCGCAGTGCAATCGGTCAGATGCAGCAGGATGTGTTTATATTCGAGGGGGATGTGGCGTACAATATTCGATTAAATGACAATGACATTACGGATGAGCAGGTCAAAGAAGCAGCAGAATATGTAAACGCCTCACACTTTATCGAAAAGCTTCCACAGGGCTATCACGAGCCGGTCACGGAGCGTGGTGCGACCTTCTCGGCAGGAGAGCGTCAGCTATTGTCCTTCGCAAGGACACTTGCCCACAATCCGAGCATACTGGTCATGGACGAGGCAACCGCCAACATAGATACAGAGACAGAAATTCTCATACAGGAGGCGCTTGAAAAGCTCATGGACGGCAGGACAACAATCATGGTTGCGCACCGTCTGTCCACTATCCAGCATGCTGACTGCATCATGGTCATGCACAAGGGTCGTATATGTGAGCGCGGTACGCACAGGGAGCTTCTGGAACAGGATGGCATATACAGGAAGCTGTATGAGCTGCAGATATCGTAGGGATAATTAGCATAAGCTGCAGATATCATATGGGTAATTTATAATACTGGTTGTATTTTGATGAAGGCAGGGGAAGGTTGGAGTTATAGAAAGGTGACTTGGGATGGTATGGAAAATAAACAATAACTGTCAGATTTTTATAGAAAAAACGGATTCCATCGCAGGCCGGCAGAAGGAGATAATTCCACATGTGTCTGCCTATTATGTGGATAAATACACAACTATTTCAGAAAAAGGTGTAAAAACAGGCAGCAACAGGCTGTGCGGCACAGCAAATCAGGAGCTTTTGGCGGGACACATGCTCTACAAATATCTGGGGATATCATCGGATGAACAGCTTGTCAGAAATGAGCATGGTAAGCCGGAAATAGCAGCAGGATATAAGAATGAGAGCGCAGCTTTTTTTAATCTGGCACACAGCGGCCCATATGTGGTGCTTGCAATATCAGACAGACCTGTTGGCGTGGACATAGAGCATACAAAGCGCATGAGCTACAAAGTGGCAAAGCGTATAATGCGAAAGGAGCAGCTTGACAGACTCGAAGGCTTTGAGAATGAATCTGAAGCATTTCAGATTGAGCTTACAAAATACTGGACACAGTATGAGGCGATAATGAAGCTCGTCGGTACAGGCTTTTCAGGGGAGCTGGATGATGAGACTATGGAGGCTTATGAAAAAAGGGTAGTGTTTCGTAAGCTTGAGGATTATGTAGTTGCGGTGGTGATAAAGTAGAGATTGAAAAAATTTCTTGGTTATTGTAATATATAAGCGTGGATTGCGTCTATATAAGTGAAGGAAGCCATGAAGCTATCTATGGAAGCATAATGATGAAGTTGTATATTTTAAGGGGGGATTTGCCATGAAGAAGATTCAATTATTTTTAAAGTACTTAGTTTTAATGCTTTTTTTAATAGTATGGATTATTATAATGTTTTTCACCGATTATATGAATTCACAGTCGTTTAAGCTATATTGCATGTTTGTAGTGGGGTGTGGATGTGCATACTCAATCTGGCAGAAAACCTATGTACCGGATGCAAGGTCATATATTGCAGAAAAAGCATTAGCATTAATACTTATAGTAGCTGCTTTCATCAGATTATTATGTTTTTAATAAAAAAAGTCAAAATACGTAACAGACTTTTCTGTTGCGTATTTTTTTTGGTTGTTTTTTTATCCACATATGTTAGAATATAATCAAAGCAGTTTTTCTATAGCAACCTGTACGGTCGTTGGCACATTAATTACAGATATGACTATATGCTCTGTAAATATGTGAGGCATAATAAGATGTCGTCCAGCGATAAGGGCGTGCAGGGTCTTCAATACCTTAATTATTTTTCATATTCCCTGAAATTCTTGCTTTTAAATGTTTCATTATTTTATTTAAAGCAGGATAAGAGGGGTTTTACCACACAGATATTTCCTGCTTTTGTGTTTTCAAATGAAGGAGGATTTTATATGAGTGGTAACAGAGAGTACAAAAGTGATGTTTTCAGTATGCTGATGCAGGATAAGGAAAGAGCCTTACAGCTGTATAACGCAATGAATGGGTCTAGCTATGACAATCCGGAGGATGTTGAGATAGTGATTCACGATGGCGGCATTTCACTTTCGGTCAGAAATGATGCATCGTTTATCGTGGATGCGAGACTGAGCATATATGAGCATCAGTCCACAGTTTGTCCGAATATGCCGGTGAGAAGTCTTATTTATTTCAGTGTGATATTGTCAGATATGCTCAGCGACAAGAAAAAAGGAACAAAAAGTGGCAAGAACATCTATGGCAGAAGACTGGTAAAGATACCGACACCACATTTTGTGGTATTTTACAATGGTGAGGAGGAACAGCCGGAGGTTCAGGAGCTTAAGCTGTCCGATGCGTTTGAGAAGCCGACCGACGAGCCGAATCTTGAGCTTAAATGTAAGGTGTACAATATAAACGACGGAAAGAACAAGGCTATTATGGAGTCCTGTGGCTGGCTGAATGATTATATGACATTTGTAAATAAGGTCAGAGAGTATCATGCAGACGGGGCATTTGATGATCTTGCTATAGATATTGAGAAGGCTATAGACTATTGTATTGACAATGATATTCTGAAGGAGTTTCTAAAGACTTACAGAAGTGAGGTGACGAAGAGTATGCAGTTAAATTACGAATTTGACAGGCAGCTTGAGCTTGAAAGAGCTGATGCTATTGAAGAGGGGATGGAAATAGGAGAAAATAAGATGCTGTTTACTTTAGTAACAAAGGGAAAGCTCGATATTGATACTGCAGCAGAGGAAGCAGGTGTCAGTGTCAGTGAGTTTGAAAAATTAATGAGTGAAGCAGGCTATAAGGTGCCTGAGACTGTGTAGCATCAGGCATGAATAATTTATCAAAATGTAAATAGCAAAAATCCGCTAACCTTGTATTTGGTATAGCGGATTTTTTGTGCCAAAAAGTATCACATCCGACTGTTATTGTACTGCGCTATTGCATCGGCACCGCCTAACAGCTGTATGATAAGTATAGCCCCAATCCATGGAAACAATATCGTAAAAATTCCAAACCATGCGCCAAGTGAATCGCTACTATAGTCCCAGAAAGGCTTGTTCGGGTCATCAAGCCAGTACACATTTATGATAGTCCTAAGCTCAGAACGGGTGCTATGTCTTTTATCGCATGAAAAACGCTTGCGGTACTCCTTTCCGTCTACAGTATATGTGTATCTGGCAGCCCAGTAGCTGTAAGCGGATTGTGAATTATTGACAACGAGCCTCTTTGCATCCTCCTTCACAATCATGCCTCTCGCCACATGTCCGCGCTCCTTTGCAAGTGCTATCTTGCGCTGTAAACCAATATTTAGTTTGCAGAAAAACTTAAAATCTATGATGTACAGTGGTATTAGTGAAAGCACCCCACATTTACCTGCCACGGGTAGCTTGCGATAGCCTTAAAAACTTCTGAAAAAGTGTCCATTGAAAATCCCCTTTCTTAATATGCTGCATTTGAATATATGGTATGTTAATATTATAGAAATAAGGAAGGGGATTGGCAATGGGAAAAAATATTTCTTTCACATATGTTTTACGAAATTTAATCTTTACCCCCAATTTACATCCACCCCATTTCGACTTTACAACTTTAAGTTATAGTAATTTCAGCAGCTGTGAAATACACTAACTTAATTTGTGGAGGAAAATATGAGAAAGAACAAGAACATACTGAAGAAGGGCATGATCCTTGCAGCAGTTTCAACAATGGTAGTTACCATGGCACCGGCAATTCCGGCTTATGCTTATGGTGAAGCAGATTCAAAAACAGGTCAGGCGGCTTTTAATGCGGCAACAACAGGTTCAGCAGATTATCAGAGCTGGTTAACCGGTACATGGCAGGGTGGCACACAGGACTTTGCCAATACCAATAAGATTGCACTTACACCGGGCTCTACAGCAAATGATCTGGGCTTTGCATGGTATTCAAAGACCAAGGGCACACCGGCTGTGATGGTATGGAAGGATGGCTCAAAGGCAGGTGCGCAGATTGTAAAGGGTACTGCAACAGATATAAGCGCAGAAAACTGGCAGGGGGAAGTCTATGCTGCTTCAAATAAAGTAAGCATCAACGGTTTTTTTGAACCGAATACAAAGTATGTTTATCAGTATACAGACAATTATTCGGACAATGGTGATACCATATGGTCAGATGAGTATACATACACCACACACGCTACAGATACATTTTCTGTAATCCTGACAGGAGATCCTCAGATTGGAGCATCAGGCAGTAAAAGTGATAAAGAGGCAAACGATATGAGCGTTGCACAGGATGCCTACAACTGGAACAAGACAATGCAGAAGGCTATGGAGATTGATCCGGATGCGTCATTTCTTTTGTCTGCGGGAGACCAGATAAATGAGTCAAATGCAGGGTCGGAAGAGACGAAGAAGACAAGAGAGAGCGAGTATGCCGGATATCTTTATCCGTCAGTGTTCAGAAGTCTTCCTATTGCAGCTACAATCGGAAACCACGATAAGGATGGCTCTGACTATACTGCGCATTTCAACAATCCAAATTCAGAGGATAATCTGGGAAGCACCGGTGCCGGCTGTGATTTCTACTTCAATAATGGAAATGTATTGTTCATTTCTTTAAACAGTAATAACCGTAATCAGGCAGAGCACAGAGAGTTTATGAAAAAGGCTGTTGCAAGCAATCCGGATGCAGCTTGGAAGGTAGTGGTATTCCATAGTGATATCTATGGCTCAGGACAGCCGCATGCAGATACGGATGCTACAACAAACAGAATTATCTTTGCACCGCTTATGGACGAGTTTGATATTGATGTGTGTCTTACTGGTCATGATCATACATATTCAAGAAGCTACCAGGTACAGGACGGAAATGTTATCGACTATGATTTGAGCAAAGGTTCGGTTAACAATCCTGAGGGAACTCTTTATATCACAACAGGCTCAGGCTCAGGTTCAAAATACTATAATCTGTTAAATTACACTCCATACTATATCGCAGAGAGAACCAATGCGTGTCTGCCTTCATTCTCTACTATAGATTTTTCAAGTGGAACAATGACAATAAAGACATATGACTACAACGGAAATAAATATGCTGATGATTTCACAATCACAAAGACAACAGATGCGCAGAGTGCCGATGAGGTGATTGCGGCAGCAGATGCTCTGGTAAACAGCACAGATGTAGCATACACAGATGAGAGCATGGAAGCATTAAAATCAGCACTTGCCTCTCTTAAGGAGCTTAAGGCTTCCGGCACAACAGCAGATGATCCGATGGTAAGTGATATCACAACAAACTATGGAACAGCAAATGACCGTGTTAAGGGATATGGCTCTATAGCAAACGATGATGATAAAGATGGTGCAAAAAATCGTTTCAAGAAGGGAATTTCTACACTTCTTGACAAGACAATCTATACTCAGGTAGCTGAAGGCAAGGAGGAAAACCTTTCTGATTACAGTACTGATAAGGCTCCTGTTGTAAAGGGCATCGATGAGGCAAAGAAAGCAGTTGTAAGTGCAATAAATGCTTTACAGGTTAAACAGACTGCTCCAAATGGGAACCAGAATGGAAATGCTGACCAGAGCGGAAACGGAGCACAGGACAGCACAAACCAGAACGGAAACGGGGCACAGGGTGGCGCAGGCCAGCAGATTGCGGGAAACAATGCAGGCGGATCAGGAAGCCAGAATGTCAGCACAGCAAATACAGGTGCAAGCAAGTCTGATTCTGATGGCGTAAAAACTTCAAAGAGTGCTAAGGTAAAGACAGGAGATGTTAACCATGGCGGCATGTATGCAGCACTTGGAGTATTAGGCGCAGCAATCCTCGCAACAGTGCTTGGAATGAGAAAGAAGGGTAAGTTTTGGCAAAAATAATTGACACATTAGGCAAATACCTTATTGTGGCTCTTATTACACTGGCAATGTTTATATTCTTTCGAAGCGTTGAAAGAAAACCGCTTCTTGCAGATGACAATACATCGTTTGTGAGAGCGGTGGTTACGCAAAACGACAATGAAGACCTTCAGGCTGAAGCCTCACTGGATAGCGGTGACAGCCAGAAGGTTGTTTTGCTTATCAAGTCAGGAAGCCACAAGGGTGAGACAGTTGATGCATACAGCTTAAACGGATATTTATACGGTGCCAATTGTAAGGTAGGCACAAGGGTTATTGCGAGTCTGTCGGAGTACGATGGCAGTCTGTCAGCAAATGTTTATAACTACGACAGGGAAAATGAGATATGGGTGCTTTTAGCGGCGTTTTTTGGACTTATGTGGCTGGTTGGCGGAAAGAAGGGCTTTAATTCAATTCTTGCGCTTATATTTACCTTTGCTACGGTAATATTTTTGTATATTCCGCTCATGTATATCGGGGTTTCTCCGTTTATTGCGGCAACAGCTTCGGTCGTAATTATCACGGTTGTCACGTTCACACTAATAGCAGACTGGCAGATGAAATCTATAGGTGCTATGCTGGGAACAGTTTTTGGAGTTGTAGTTTCCGGAATAATCGCATTGCTTTTCGGACACTTCGGACATGTGACAGGCTACAATGTGGATGATATTGAAAATCTGATTTATGTTGGCCAAAATTCAAAGCTTGATATCGGTGGCATGTTGTTTTCCGGTATACTCATTGCATCGCTTGGGGCAGTGATGGATGTGGCAATGTCTGTAGCCACATCGCTTCATGAGATAAAAGAAAAAAGCTCTGATATATCTGCAAAGGAGATATTTAAGTCGGGCATAAATATAGGTCGCGATATGATTGGAACTATGTCAAATACGCTTATTCTTGCTTATGTGGGCGGAAGTCTCGGACTTGTGATGGTTATATATGCATACTCGTATCAGATGCACCAGATACTTAATATGTATTCTATGGCAATCGAGATAATGCGAGGCATATCAGGCACAATGGGAATTATCCTGACTGTGCCGATTACATCGCTTATTATGTCTTTTCTTTTGACAAGGAAAAACAAGGAGTGAGCAGCTGAAAATGCTAAACAATCACAAGCCCGTTACAACAAGGTATATCACACCAAGTACCCAGCTTGAAAATATGCCGTACAGTATCACAGGACCTGCAATCCTGAATATCTGACAGCCTATGCCAAATACCTGCCCTTCGACCTGGAATTCACATGCGGACGAGCATACTCCGTTTGCAAAGCCTGTTATAGGAACGAGAGCGCCTGCGCCTCCCCAGTTTGCGAGTGGTGCATACAGGTTTAGCGCTGTCAGTATGCAGCTTATGAGAATCAAAATCATGCTGCACCAGGCAGAGGCTTCATCGCTGCTTAACCCAAAGTATTGTGTGCAGGTATTTACTATGAGCTGTCCGATAGTACATATGATGCCACCGAGTATAAATGCCTTAAGCATGTTTGCAGAAAGGCAGTGAGTAGGTGTGACGCGCTTTACATATTTGTTATATTCATCGTTTCGTTTTTCTTTTTGGTCAGTAGTCATGTTTTCAGACCTCCTTTTTTATAGGATGACCGTATTTTTTAAATGTATTCATATATGGGATTTTAGTTATTTGATTTAGGTATAGTTACTTATAAGAATTAAATATGAAGGATATAACAAATAATCCTTGCCACTTTTTACTTTAAATAGTAGAATTGTAGCAAGGATTATTTTTATGCGGTAGCGCATCAAAGTAATAAATCACAGCAAAGCATATAATTGCGATAAATAATGCAAGTATTTTGCAATAAAGAAAAGGAGACACATATATGTATACACTTGACGACATCAAGAAAGAAGATCAGGAGATTGCAAGCGCCATCACAGACGAATTTGAGCGCCAGAACAGCCACATCGAGCTTATTGCCTCTGAGAACTGGGTAAGCCCTGCTGTTATGTCAGCTATGGGAAGCATCCTCACCAATAAGTACGCTGAGGGATATCCGGGAAGAAGATACTATGGCGGCTGCGAGTGCGTGGACGAGGTAGAGGAGCTTGCCAGAGAAAGAGCCAAGAAGCTTTTCGGTGCAGAGTATGTAAATGTACAGCCGCACTCAGGTGCTCAGGCCAACATGGCAGTACAGTTCGCCATCTTAAAGCCGGGCGATACCATCATGGGAATGAATCTTGACCACGGCGGACACCTCACACATGGTTCACCGGTCAACTTCTCAGGCTCATATTTCCATGTAGTGCCTTATGGAGTAAATGACGAGGGCTTCATCGATTACGACAAGGTAGAGGAGATCGCCCTTGAGTGCAAGCCAAAGATGATTATCGCAGGTGCATCTGCATATGCGAGAACTATAGATTTCAAGCGTTTCAGAGAGATTGCAGACAAGGTAGACGCAGTGCTCATGGTTGATATGGCTCATATCGCAGGACTTGTAGCCGCAGGACTTCATCCAAGTCCAATCCCATATGCACATGTCACCACAACCACTACACACAAGACTCTCCGTGGACCTCGTGGTGGAATGATTCTCTGCAGCCAGGAGATGCAGGATAAGTACAATTTCAACAAGGCTATTTTCCCGGGAATCCAGGGTGGACCTCTCATGCACGTTATTGCTGCAAAGGCAGTCTGCTTCAAGGAGGCCATGAGCGAGGAATTCAAGGCATATCAGCGGCAAACCGTGAAAAATGCGGCGGTTTTGGCCGATACGCTGTCCTCAGGCGGTATCCGCATCGTCTCCGGCGGCACGGATAACCATCTGATGCTTGCCGACACCATGAGCCTCGGCCGTACCGGCAACGAGGTACAGGAGCTTTTGGACAGGGCTCACATCACCGCAAACAAAAACTCCATCCCCTTCGATACGCAGTCTGTAAGGCTCACCAGCGGCATGCGCTTCGGCACTCCGGCGGTCACAACACGCGGAATGGGCGAGGACGAGATGCGTGAGATCGGCAGGATGCTCATCGATGTCATAAACCGCGGCGAGGATGCCGTCGAGGATGTTAAGCAGCAGGCTCTCATGCTGTGCGAGCGCTTCCCGCTCTATCCCGAGATCGAGATGTGAAAAGCAATTAAGTAGTATATGTCGGTAAGTCTGTAGCAAAGCGGGAATAGATTATTCTCAATTCTTTTAACACTACTTGGAATCACGATCGTTTTCAAATTAGGGCGCCAGTCAAAAGGTATACTTTTTGACTGGCGCGTTTTTGCGCAAAAAAGCTCCCGTCCAAGGACGGGAGCTTTTCGATTAGGTTTACATCGCTTCGATCTCTTTTATGATGTATTCGTTGCCGGTGACGAGATAGGTATTCTCGCTCTGGCAATACGGACACACCTTTGCGTATTTCACCGTTGGATAAGTCTGCTTGCAGTCCTCGCAGAAGGTCACCGCCTCGAGCGTTTCGACCTTGAGCTCGGCCTCTTTCATGTACTTGGACTCCTTGACTGCCCAGTTCCAGCAGTCGACGATGTACTCCGGGATTATCCCGCTGACCTCGCCGATCTGAAGCGTGACGCTGCCTACCTTGGTGAGCTCATTCTCGTCGCAGAGCTTCTCGACTTCCTTTATGACGTAAAATACGGTTCCAAGCTCATGCATGGATCATTCCTCCGATGTGGTCACTTTGCGAATTTTTCCTTGAGGTCCTTGATCTTGATCTTGACCGCACGCTTTGCGGCGTATACGCCGAGAGGCGGGATCTTGTCGTCGGTGTTGACCATCTTGCTCGCCTCGGGGTGATCGCGGTGCAGGTGGATGGCGTCAAATTCGCATCTGGTCGTGCACAGGCCGCAGCCGATGCACTTATTCTGATCGACGATCGTCACGCCGCAGCCCAGGCAGCGGCTGGCTTCCGCCTTTACCTGCTCC
>OHSM01000635.1_pt1 | contig 10808 bp, 8 predicted proteins | sample 1578671 | NCBI WGS metagenome assembly OHSM01 (sample SAMEA3879591, study PRJEB24766) | human gut metagenome | biome: human-associated habitat; feature: feces | place: USA | collected 1985/1987 | reverse complement strand
CTATAGACAAAAAATCATCGCATAATCCATATATGCAAGATTATGCTCGATTTTTTTGTATAGTTTTTAATTGGTTCTTAGTATTACGTTATATTATCCCAAATATCCTTGCCGCCCACGAAATGACCGCACATATCGCCAGTCCCGTTACCGTGGGTATCGCCATTGCTGCCAGTGTCCATTTCCATGAGCCTGTTTCCTTTTTTATGGTAAGGCAGGAGGTGGAGCAGGGGAAATGGCAGAGCATGAACACCATTACGCACAGCGCCGTTACCCATGTCCAGCCGTTCCGGCCCAGAATATCCGCCAGCATTGCCGTATCCCCTGCCTCGGTAAGCGTGCTCTGACCCATGTATATCATGAGCATGATCGGTATGACTATCTCGTTTGCGGGGAAGCCGAGGATAAATGCCAGTATTATTGCTCCGTCCATTCCGAAGAAGCGTCCCACAGGGTCAAGGAAATCGGCGCATATGGCAAGTAGAGTGCTGTCACCTGCGTGGACGTTTGCCATAAGCCATATGACCAGACCCGCAGGAGCGGCGACTGTGACGGCTCTGCCCAGCACAAAGACTGTGCGGTCAAGCAGCGAGCGCACCAGCACCTTTCCTATCTGCGGGCGGCGGTATGGCGGAAGCTCCAGCGCAAATGAAGCGGGCATTCCTTTAAGCACCGTTCCCGACAGGATACGTGACCACAAAAATGTGAGCGCTGCGCCCAGCACTATCAATCCCGTAAGCATTGTGGCACTGACTGCTCCAGATGCGCCGCCTGCGGCAAAAAACACCGCTATCAGTGTGATAAGTGCAGGAAATCTGCCATTGCAGGGCATAAAGTTGTTGGTGAGCACTGCTATGAGCCGCTCTCTTGGCGAATCGATTATCCTGCACCCTGTGATGCCTGCGGCGTTGCAGCCAAGCCCCATTGCCATTGTAAGTGCCTGCTTTCCGCACGCCTTGGAACGGCTGAAATACTTATCCAGATTGAACGCCGCACGGGGCAGATAGCCCACGTCCTCCAGCAGAGTGAACATGGGGAAAAATATCGCCATCGGCGGCAGCATTACGGAAGTTACCCATGTAAGCACGCAGTATATGCCGTCAATAAGCACGCTTTCAAGCCATTTGGGCGCTGATAATGATATCAGCCCATTTCGGAGCACCTCTCCCAGCGAGCCGAAAGACTCCGACAGCCATTGCGAGGGATAATTTGCCCCCGCAATGGTTATGTAGAATATGACCATGAGCATAAGCAGCATTGCGGGCAGACCCCATATCCTGTGGGTAAGCACTGCGTCTATCCGCCTGTCACGCTCGTAGTAATCGGGGATTTCTCTTGTGACCGCCTGCTCTGCGATCTGCTCGGCGGTAAGGACTATCCTTGTGACGGACATATCACGGAGAGCGGCGGTATCTATTCCGTCATCCTCCAGTATCCTGACCGCTTCCGCATAAGCCTTTCCGATGTCGGTATCGCTGTCGCTGAGAGATCTTTTCAGCTCGCCGCAGCACATACTGTCAATGGCAGTTATAAGGTCATCGCACCGCTCAAGGATACGCAAAGCCGCAAATCTCAGGGATATTTTTCCGCCAAGCAGCTCCGCAAGGGCGCCGCCCATAATTCCTATCGCCCTTTCAGCCGCCTCGCCGTAATAAACAAGTGGGCTTTTTTCCTCAGCTGACAGCATATCCTCCGTACGCATGAGCATTTCATCAAGTCCGCTGTCATTTCGTGCAATAACGCCGCAGACTGGCACGCCCAGCAGCTCTTCAAGCTTTTTCGTATCAACGGTTATCTTCTTTTTAGCCGCTTCGTCCAGCAGGTTCACGCACACGATAACACGGGGCGTTATCTCAATGACCTGAAGCACAAGATTAAGGTTACGTTCAAGGCATGACGCATCGCAGACCACGATAACGCCGTCAGTGCCGCCGAAGCATATATAATCCCTTGCCACCTGCTCCTCCGCCGAGTGAGCCATAAGGGAATATGTGCCGGGCAGGTCGGTGAGGGTCATGTCAACTCCCCCACGCAGGCACTTTCCACGGGCTGTGGAAACGGTCTTGCCCGTCCAGTTTCCCGTGTGCTGGTTCATTCCCGTGAGGGCGTTGAAAACCGTTGATTTGCCCACATTTGGGTTCCCTGCCAGAGCAATATTCAGCCCGCCGCAGCTGTTATCATTATCCGAAGCAAGGCTTTTGCCTGTGCTTGAAAAGGTCAGTCCCATAATATCTTCCTTTCTCCGAGTATGATCATATAAGTATATTCGGAGAGGAAAATTTTATGCCTTATGTCCGCCTATCTGCCTGTTGCGCTCCATGGCGGTAGCGCCCTCCTGCAGGTTCATGCCCTTGACAATGGCGTTCTTGCCGTATCTGTTTTTTATGGAAAGTATGGCTTTCTGCCTGCTTTTTTCACGTTCAAGAGATTTTTCCTCTGCTTCACGCTTTGCCTCATCGGCAGAAAAATCGGAGAAAAAGTCCAGCTGAACAGGCTCATTTTCCTCTGAAACATCGCCCTCATGGATAACGTGATTTGCGGTGATGTTCAGCCGCCTTGACAGCAGAGCTTCATCGGAGATCCGCTCAAAAAGCTCCGTTGCGGCACTTATCAGAAGCTTTGCGGAAGATGTGTGCCTGTTCAGATTTATAGTGCCGTGGGCGTGCTTGGGCGTTTTTCTGCCGTATCGGTCAACGGTCACTTCGCCCTTGTAATGCTTTAGGCGCTCGGGGTCGGAGAGATTTTCCTTGTCATAGCCCACGGTCAGCACCAGCTGATCTGTAACAAGCCCCTTTTCCAGCAGATCAAGGGCAAGCATATCCGCCATTTCCCTGATGATGATGCGTGTGGTCCTGAAATCCGTGGCGCACTGGAGCACCTGCCCCGAACAAATGCTGTTGACAGCAGGGCGATATGCTTTTATCTCGTCAATGGTGCAGGGTTCATATCCCCATGCGTGGTCGATGAGCAGCTCCGCATTCACCCCGAAAAGCCTGTAGAGGAAGTCCTCGTTTTTGATAGAACAACGGGCAATATCCCCCATGGTCATGATGTAGTTTGCTTCAAGCTTTTTGGCATACCCCGGCCCCACCCGCCAGAAATCCGTCAGAGGGCGGTGATCCCACAGCATACGGCGGTAGCTTTCCTCATCAAGCTCCGCAATTCTGACGCCGTTTTCGTCGGCAGGAATATGCTTTGCCACAATATCCATGGCTATCTTGCAAAGATACAGATTTGTACCTATGCCTGCGGTGGCGGTGATTCCCGTTTCTTCAAGGACATCTTGTATCATCTTCATGGCAAGCTCTCTTGGGGTCATATGGTAGGTCGCCAGATAATCGGTCACGTCCATGAAAACCTCGTCAATGGAGTAAACGTGTATGTCCTCGGGAGCGATGTATTTCAGATATATCTTGTATATCCTTGTGCTGTACTTCATGTAATGCGCCATTCTGGGCGGAGCGATGATGTAATCCACCGACAGCTCAGGGTGTGCTGCAAGCTCGGTGCTGTCGTATGAGCTGCCTGTGAATTTGTACTGGGGAGCGCTGTACTGCCTTTTGCGGTTCACCTCGTTTATCTTCTGTATTACCTCAAAAAGCCTTGCACGCCCCGGGAGACCGTAGGCTTTCATAGTGGGCGATACTGCCAGGCAGATAGTCTTTTCGGTGCGGCTCTCATCGGCAACAACAAGGTTTGTGGTAAGAGCGTTGAGACTGCGCTCGATACATTCCACGCTGGCATAGAATGATTTTAGGTCTATTGCGATATAAGTCCTGTCCGTAGCTCTTACCCCCTTTCATATAATTATATTATACCACATTTTGTGGGCGAAAAACAGCCCAGCAGCAAAAAAGCGCACAGTCCGTGGAACTAAGCCCTCAGACTGTGCGCCTGTTATTATTTGGTCAGTTCATAATGAACGATACATTATGAAACGTAAAGACCTGCAAGACCCTTGTTTACCTTGTCCTGATCGTAGTTCTGGGGAACCAGCATATAAACTGTTCCGCCGTTGTAGCTTGCAACGAGGACCTGATCGGTATCGAGCTGCTTGGTGGGTACGGTGGAGTAAATGGTGTAGTAATCAAATACGCCTGTATCCTTGTAGATGATCTCATTTCTCTTGAGAACATCGAAATTTGCGGGGAGAAGCATATACTTGGTAACGTTCTGCTTCTTGTTGTACCACATCCATACCTGGTCGGTGGAAGCGAGAAGTGTGGGGTATGCAGTGGAAACGGTGTAGTATGCGGAAGAAGAGGTGGAAAGATCCTGGCTCTTGTACTGCTGGAAGAGAGCCTCATCATAGCCTGTGGGCAGAAGCATATATCTGGTGGTGGTCTGAGAATCAACTACCTTTGTCCATGTCTGGATAACATCATATGCAAGCTGCTTTGTGGGAGCGATGGTGTAAACCTTCCAGTACTCAAACTTGCCTGTGTAGGTTGCGATAGCGTCGTTTACTCTTGCTTCATCGTAATTCTGGGGAACGAGGATAAAGAGTGTTACGTAGTTGTTGTTTACCATTGCCTGGAATGTGATGACCTGGTCAGTGGAAACCTTGAATGCAGGCTGAGTTGTGCTTACAGTGTAGTAACCGTCAGCGGAAGAACCTGAGTCGGAAGCGATAAGCTCGTTAAGTCTTACTTCGCTGTAGTTCATGGGGAGAAGTACGTATCTGGTAGTCTGAACGCCGTTGAGATTTCTTGTCCAGCTCTTTACGATATCGGTGTAAAGGAGCTTGTAGTTCTCGGGGCTGGTGTTGTAGATGGTCCAGTACTCAAACTTCTTGGTGTAGTTTGCAACAGCGGTGTTGTAAGAGGGAACGTCGTAGTTCTTGGGAACGAGAACGTATCTTACAGCAGTAGCGCTGTTAACTGTTGTGTTGAAAGACTTGACAGTATCGCCGTATGCCTTCTGCTTGGGAGATGCGTCATATACTACATAGTAGGAGTAAACTCCGCTGTCCTGAGCAACAAGTGTATTTACCTTAGCTGCGTCATAGCCGTAGGGAAGGAGCATATACTTTGTTACCCTGGTGTTGGGGTCTGTCCACTTGTAGATAGTATCGGTGGAAGTAAGCTTTGCAGGCTGTGTGGTGGAAATGGTGTAGTAGCCTGAGCCTGAAACTGTGATGTAAACAGTCTTCTTTACGGAAGTCTTATCCTTGCGGGTAAGTGTAAGGGTGGTTGTGCCTGACTTGAGACCCTTGATGGTAAGTGTGCAGTAGTGATCCTTCCACTTGCCCTCGGTCACGCTTGCAACGGTGTTGTCGGACAGAGTGTAGTTAACGGAATTGTCCTTGTCGCTGTAGATAACGAGAGAAGCTGTGGTATCGATCTTGGTGGAAACGGAAGACTGGCTTGTGAGAAGAACAGCATTGCCGTCACCTACTGTAACGTTGATGGTGGTGTAAACCTCGGGATACTTTGTAAGATAGATCTTTACGGTTGTGGAACCGGAAGCCTTGCCTGTAAGCTTGAGACGGATATCATCTTTCTTCCAAGGCTTTACCCAGCTTGTACCGACGATGCTCTTATCGCCTGCAACCACCTTAAGACCGTGGGAACCCTTGGCTCTTACTGTGATGTACTTGGACTCGCCTTCGTCCAGGGTAACGTTCTTGGAGCTTAAAGCAAGCTTTCCGCCTACTACCTTTACGCGGCATGAAAGCTTTGTGCCGTTTACATTTGCGTAAATGGTTGCGGTGCCTACGCTCTTTCCGATTACCTTGCCTGCGCTTGATACGCTTGCAACAGTCTTATCGGAGGACGACCATGAAACAGATGCGCCGTTTGCACCAGTAACTGTAAGGGTGGTCGCATAGCCCTTGGTAAGCGTTATGCTTGTCTTGCTCAGTCCCAGAGCGGATACGCTTGCGGGGAAGGTGAACATTGTAAGTGTCAGGACCAGTGTCAGAAGAAGAGCGACAGCTGATCTGAGCTTCTTAGCAGATGACATAGATATTCCTCCTTAAATATGTTTTTTTAGCGGACGATCCTGCCTCCGCCACACGCTGTGATTCCCTGAATCACGCCGTATTACGGATATTGAGGGTCATTCCGCTTTGTATTTAAATTTTAACATTTATCCGCTGTAAAGTCAATAAAAAATGTGCTATAATACAGTAACAAAGGAGATACAGAAGATTACATTTCGGTTACAAAATCTGTTGAGCATGAAAGGAAAGGCTTATGAGATCAAGGATAATAAACGCACCCAAGGCTCAGATACTTCTTTACGGCTTCGGTTCGGAGGACGCAGACAAGTTCCGCTCCTGCGCACAGCCGCTGAAAATAGGAATAAACGAACTTCCACATGACTGCGCCTGTGAAAAGGTGGGCTATCTTGCAGGCTTTTCGGGCTTTTCATCATGCGGCGAAAAGCTGGAGCGTGAGGGCAGATGCGTCATATTCTCCTGCATAGACGGCAAGCAGCTCAACAAGGTGCTTGATTCCATGCGTGCATCGGGACTGGGAAATATCCCGCTGAAAGCAGCTGTCACCGCCTGCAACCGGAAGATGACCCTTACCGAGCTTATGGACGAGCTTGAAAAGGAACACAAAAAACTGCACCCTGAGGAAAACTGAAAGGAACGTCTAATGTATATCTACGAAACACATATGCACACCTCCGAAGCAAGCGACTGCGCCGAGTGCACTGCCGTTCAGATGGCTGACAAATATAAGGCGGAGGGCTATACGGGTATAATCATCACCGACCATTTTTTCAACGGAAACAGCTCCGTACCCCATGATCTGCCGTGGGAAGAGCGTGTGGAGCTTTACTGCAAGGGCTACGAGCACGCCAAGGCAAGGGGCGACGAGATAGGTCTGGACGTATTTTTCGGCATAGAGTTCGGCGACGGCGGTTCCGACTATCTTATATACGGTCTTGACAAGCAGTGGCTGAAAAAGAACGAGGGCATACTGGATATGGAGCTGTGGCGCTTTCTTGAATATGCCCGCTCCTGCGGAGCTTTCGTGGTTCAGGCTCACCCGTTCAGGGACCGCGATTACATTCACTGCACCACCCACTGCCCCCATTTCACCGATGCGGTGGAGATAATCAACGCCTCCCACCCCAAAGACAGCGACTTCAATCATCGTGCGGCTGAGTATGCCAGGTGGTACGATCTCCCAGTGACCGCAGGCTCGGACGCTCACAGTACCACGACCAGGTGGTTCGGCGGCGGAGTTGAGTCCCCAGAAAAGTTCAACGATGTTATGGACTACTGCCGTGCGGTAAAGGCAGGCACTCTGAAGCTCAGGGAAAGAAGAACCTGATATTTTTTATTGTATAAAATAAACTCCGAAGCGGACAGCTGCCATACTGTCCGCTTTTTCATAAATTATCGGATTTTCTCTTGACATCGCTTACAAAATGCGGTATAATGTGTTATATCTTTTGGATATGCTTGTGTAGCACAGTTGGTAGTGCAGCTCATTCGTAATGAGCAGGTCGCAGGTTCGAGTCCCGTCACAAGCTCCAAAGAGCAAAGCCCCTCAAACCGCTATAATACGTGGTTTGAGGGGCTTTGCATTTTTTATATTTGCTTGTATGCTTTGCTCAAAGCAGGGCTTTTTTGCTCATTTTTTTGCAAACATGGGTGTCAAAAATTTCTTCTACCCGTAAAGAGCGAGAAATTTTTGAGTATTTGCCGTTGAGATCATACCCTTTATTTGTATTCTTCGTACCAAGCTAAAAACTCACCAAATATATGCTCTTCGGCTTTTGTTACGCTATTTTAACATTCATTAAAGCTATCCCATTTGTTAAAGTATAAACAAATGGGATTTTTTTCCACCCCGCCATAACCATATATAATATACCGTATCCGAAGCACATTTTGTGCAATATCAACATTGAGATAGCGGCATTAAATTGATTATATATGCACATCTACAAAAGAATTGTATTCCTATTGACAAACAGGAATTTATGTTGTATAGTAATATTACACTAATCATATAGATTAAGTATGATATTGAGAGGCGACGTTATGAAGCATATATTTTCCGCTGACGGCGGCATCGCACGATGCTGAAGCTGATAAGCTCACACCGTTTCAGAATCAAATAATTTAAAACTAAAAATACTAAATATAATTTAAATGATTTTTCAGGAGGAATTTATTATGTCAAAGGTTTATAAGAGCGCACTTGAACTCATCGGTAAGACTCCCCTCGTTGAGGTTACAAACATTGAAAAGGAACTTGGTCTTGAGGCTAAGGTTCTCGTTAAGCTTGAATATTTCAATCCCGCAGGAAGCGTTAAGGACAGAATCGCAAAGCACATGATCGAAGTTGCTGAGGAAAAGGGTCTTCTCAAGCCCGGTTCCGTGATCATCGAGCCTACTTCCGGCAACACAGGTATCGGTCTTGCCGCTATCGCAGCTGCCAAGGGCTACAGAACCATTCTCACAATGCCCGAGACAATGAGCGTTGAGCGCAGAAATATCCTTAAGGCTTACGGTGCAGAGATCGTTCTTACCGAGGGCGCAAAGGGCATGAAGGGCGCTATTGCAAAGGCTGATGAGCTTGCAAAGGAGATCCCCAACAGCTTTATCCCCGGTCAGTTCGTTAACCCCGCTAACCCCGAGATGCACTTCCAGACCACAGGTCCCGAGATCTGGGAAGATACCGATGGTCAGGTTGATTACTTCACCGCAGGCGTTGGTACAGGCGGAACCGTTACAGGCGTAGGCAAGTTCCTTAAGTCCAAGAACCCCAACGTTAAGGTTGCAGCTATCGAGCCTTCCGACTCTCCCGTTCTTTCCCAGGGCAGAGCAGGCTCTCACAAGATCCAGGGTATCGGCGCCGGCTTCGTTCCCGACACTCTTGATACCTCCGTATATGACGAGGTAATGCCTATCACCAACGAGGACGCATTTGCTACCGCAAAGCTCCTTGCCAAGAAGGAAGGTATCCTTGTAGGTATCTCTTCCGGTGCTTCCCTCTACGCAGCTATCCAGATCGCTAAGCGTCCCGAGGCAAAGGGCAAGACCATTGTTGCTCTCCTCCCCGACAGCGGCGACAGATACTACTCCACTCCTCTCTTCGCCGAATAAGATATTGCCATAAAAGTCTTCTATAATATAAATCGGCTGCCTCATATGTGAGTATGAGGCAGCCGATTTTTGTGTAAGGGTGTAAACTTTTTCTTATATGGTCACTTCACAAACTGCCACTCATCAAACTCGGCATTCTGAGAAATAACAAAATAAATATCATGCTCTCCGCTTATCTTCTTTTTGAGCTTGGCGCAGACAATTTTCATATCCTTGCAGTCAAACTCGGCTGCACCAACAAGCGTATCTTTTCCGTCAAGATACACCTCTATCCTGCCCTTGCCCTTTGCTTTTACCGCAAATGAGGACGCTCCGCTGCCGAAATCCGCTCCCTTTACCCATACAACAGCAGCCTTGCCGCCGTCAGCAGAAGATGAAACGGTCATATTTCCCGCAACGTCCGTGTCGTTATAGGAAACATCTGCTGAGGAAAAGGCGGTCTCTGCCTGATTTACGGCAAATGGGTCAAGAGGCTTTATCTGCTCTGCACCGTTCTTGTCTGCATTCACTCTGCCGATGGTAACAGTCTCCTCATCGACCACAGCCTCATTTACGCACAGGCTTCTGAAGCCGCCCTCTGTGCCCAGCGCTTTCTGTGGGAAAAGCGAATGATAAAACAAATAATATCTGTCCTTATATTTCTGGAGATGAGTATGGTTGTTGCTGTACTCCATTCCCGCTTCTCCGGGATTTTTGAAGTAATAGTCACGATACTCCCAGCTGTCGGGATCAAGAGGGGTCTTGGTGGTCAGATACGCCATACTGCACGCAGGCGCACGCTCAGTCTTGGGATAATTCCATTTCAGGTGGGTGCTCCAGTCGTTGTTATATGTATAGACATATGTTCCGTTGATGAAATTCAGCTCGCTTGCCTCAAAATGATACGACGAGGGTATCTTCTTGATATCGCTGTCCAGGGATATCATATCGCTGCCCAGTCGGACTATTCTTGCGCTGTCCTCTCCGCCGCCGAAGGAGAGCCAGCCTGTGCCCTCATCGTCGATGACAACGCCCGGGTCAAAGGGAGTTTTGCAGCCGTCCAGACCCTTTGTATTCCCGTCAATGATAGACTTGCCCAGAGGGTCAGTCCATGGCCCTGTGGGAGAATCTGCGGTAAGCACTCCCACTCCCCAGCCGCTGTTTGAATAGTAAAGGTAAAAATGCGTCTTGCCGTCCTCCTCAACTCTCGATACCACTGACGGCGCCCATGAAGCTATTGCCCACGGGGATATCTCACCAACGTCGATAGTGCCGTGGTATGTCCAGTTTACCATATCATCGGTGGAAAGCATGACCAGTGACTTTATATGCTCATATGTATTGCTGCCCTCGGCGCCCACAGCCTCATACTGCTGCTGATCGTTGGTGCCGTAAACATACAGCCTGCCCTCATATTCCACAGCCGTAGGATCGGCGCAGAAAATATTGGAGATAAGGGGATTTCCCGTAGTTTTGGTGATATTGTCGGTAACGGCGGTTATCTTTACTCCCTTGGAAGCAGATTTTATCTTCTCCCCCTCCATCGTAACGGAAGAGATATCCGCATCACCGCAGGAACACATCACCATCGCTGCTGCAGCCGCAAACAGTATCGCAGGTAATTTTTTCATAAAAGCTCTCCTTTCGCTGTATATTTGCATATTTTTATTATACCATACATAATTCATTTTTTCAATATTTTTATATGCTGTATGCGATGACTTTTTGTGCAGGAAACGATAGATGACCGATTTTC
>OHSM01000633.1_pt1 | contig 10825 bp, 10 predicted proteins | sample 1578671 | NCBI WGS metagenome assembly OHSM01 (sample SAMEA3879591, study PRJEB24766) | human gut metagenome | biome: human-associated habitat; feature: feces | place: USA | collected 1985/1987 | reverse complement strand
GCAATTCGGGATATAATATCTATATCCGTGATGGCAGTCAGTGGAGTTGCTGTCACGCCGTATCGGGTGGTGGAATACCCGGATGCGGGTCTGGGACGATAAGATGTCCCTTCATATCGTCCCGTGCTACCAACGCGGGACAATAGCCTTTACGAGGACGATTATAACACATCGTCCTCTTTTTTTGCAAGTATTTCCAAGTAATACAGACAATTTATAGATGGGATATGTAAAAAACGTGGAAAAGACGTTGTAAAACAAAATAAGCATAAACGGGGAAATATAAAAGACGTGAAAAAGACGTTAGGAGGGTGAATTAGAAGTTGCACCGTAAATATAAAAGACGTATAAAAGAAATATAAAATACGTCATATAATGTGATATGAGGTAATAGAAAGAGAAGCCGCAACCGGTGCAGCTTCCCTAAAAAAGCAGTTATTTAATAACCGAATAGCTCACAATAGTATATGAGATTACCAATCTTGTAGGCAGAGACTCCTATGGTCTTATAGCCAGGCTTAAGCAGATTATCTTTATGGGTTTTTGACGCCATCCAGCCGGCATGTGCATTCTGAGGGCTCAGCCTTGTGCCATAGGCCAGATTTTCGCCGTATACGCAGGATGCGTCAACGGTCCAGAAAGGATTGCCGTCGGGACGGGTGTGAGAGAAGGAAACCGTTGCTTCGTCAGCTCTTATTTTTGCAGCTTCGGTCAGAGCGTAATCTATCTTAAGCGTTCCAAGTCCGGCATTTTTCCTCTCCTTATTGAGCAGAGCTATTACTTCCTGAGCGTAATTAGCATCATAAGTGCCATTCGAATACACAATACTGGCTTTCTTGTGTGAATAGCAGATATTGATATTGCCTTCCACCTTTACATATGCGGCCGTGGTATCCCTTCCGTTTATAGAGGTCTTTACGTGCGTATATCCGGAAATGGAGGAGGCGTGAAGGGAAAGGTAGCTTCCGCTCGTGACATAGTGAGTAATAATATCGCTGATTCGCTCCCCGGTGTCAACATCACAGTGCCACTCTTGAACTTTATAAGCAGGAACAGGCGTTGCGACCGGCGAAGGCTTTGCCGTCGGCGTCGGAGTGGGGCGCACCGTCGGTGTCGGCGTAGGTCTTTGAGTCGGCATCGGTGTGGGTCGAATCGTCGGCGTCGGTCTTATAGTTGGCACTGGCGTAAGTCTTATGGTTGGAGTCGGCGTAGGTCTTTGAGTCGGCTTTGGCGTGATTACTGCGGTGGGCTTTGGAGTAATTACCTTAGGCGTAGGCGTTGCCACAGGAAGCGGCGTTGGGGCAACGGTAGGTTTAGCCGTGGGCTTAGGCGTTGCCTTTGGAGTAGATGCCGGCGTGGGGATAGGGGTAATTATAGGGGTGATGACAGGCGTTGGCTCTTCACCTGGTTGTGAAGAGGGAGGGGGAGTGTTTGGATTGACTATAATAGTTATATCCGAGCCACTGACCCCCAGAGTGGGGGAATCATTAGTGGTAGTTAAATAACTTGACGGAACAAACCCGGAAACGCCATTGTAGTTTATTTCTGTCCATCCGTTAATCTCGCTTTTGCGCTCCGCTATATCGCCAGGATACATCACACCACACCTCGGCGAAGTCGGGGAAGAGGAGGTTCTCACGTTTACCATGGCGAGGGCTTTTACATTCATGCCGGAAACGCTGGTATCCGTTGGCTCTTCGGAGGTGGGCGAAGCGTAAACGGAACTCACATATCCCTCGCTCGTGTTATAGAGGATTTTGCACCAGGCTCCATCCTGTTCCAACAAGGGGACAATTACCCCTTTGGGGACAGTAGTGACCTTAGGATAAGAGGAGCCAGGGCCGGAACGCATGTTTATCATGGCAGTTATAAGAACGTTGGACGATGCAGTACCCTGACTCACTGCACTTCGAACATAGTTCTTACTTATATAGCCAGAGGCGTCGTTGTAACGCACCTCGTACCAGCTTCCTACCTGATTTAAGACCTGAAGCATCGTATCGTTGGGTATGACGCCTACTATCGAATAGCTCATACCAGGGCCATTCCGCATGTTAATAGTGGTTGTCGTTATGACTTGCGCTGATGCGAAGGCCGGTGTAGCGATAAGACAAAAAAGCAATATCGTTGTGAAAAAACCGGCCTGGATTCTTTGCAGTCTCATCTAAAGTTAGGCAAGTGTACACTCAACTTCTGTAGGTGGGTGTGGAACCGCCCATCCTCCTTTCTTTTTTGATTTGTTTGTCAGGTTCTTTTGATTTTTGTGCGGCTAATGATAAGCCGCCCAGCCGTTCGGCTGTCAGGTATCCTTCTCCAATGTTATCCCGGGGTTTTATATGCGCGGCACAGCCCCTTACCCTCAGAGCTGTTTAACAACACACTGCAGAGCGGCAGATTCGGATGCACGTCCGCCGGCGCCCATCTATTCCTGGGTAACGCAGTGCCCGAAGCACTTAGGGCAGTCAAGCAGGTTTGTTGTTTTCCACAAGCCCCCGCTTCAAAATTCTTCGGAGTTAAAGTGGCGGGTTCTTGACCTTCCGGTGCATCTCCCTTCTTCGAAAAATACAAAACGTAATCAACGATAAAGACGTTGTTGTTACCCTCATGGTATCACAATAAAAATCGCAGATACAAGGGTTTTTTAAGTTAAATTCAAAAAAATTTAAGGCTTTGTTTTATGGTTATTAGAACATGGTGTGAAAATGTTTTGTGGCACATAAATAAGAAAATGCCACATGACACAATGGTTTTATGGCACACAAAAAAATCATAAAAAAGAACGCAAAACCATCGGGGAATGGCTGCTCTCTGAAAGGAAAACGCCTCTCCCGGCATTGAGAGAAGGCGCTTTCGTATAGGATAGCAACGGGAGGCGTTATCCTGCGGTATGGTTGTTTGAGACATCGCCGAAAACGTCGTTTATTTTGCCGTCTTCGGGTTCGTCGTCTCTGAGTTTTACTATGCGGGCGGCGAGCCTGCGGCGGTCCTGAGAGATGGCAGCATAGTGCTTCTTGGTTGTGTTTACGTCCTTGTGTCCCAGAACGTCTGCAACGAGGTAGATGTCGCCGGTCTCATTATACAGTTGGGTGCCATATGTGCTGCGGAGCTTATGAGGTGATATGCGTTTGTTGGGCGCAGCGATGGCGGCATATTTGCGAACCAGATTCTCGACGGACCTGGTGGTAATACGCTTGTGATGAAGGGAGAGGAAAAGGGCATTGATGTCGCGGGGTATAGCGGTCATCTTCTCGCGGTCGAGCATATAGTCCAGGAGTGCCTTGCGGACTTCGGTCCCGAAGGAGAGTATATCCTGCTTCCCGCCTTTGCGCATGACGGTGAATTCATCGGATATGAAATTCACGTCGTCTATGTCTATACCGACGAGTTCCGAAATGCGGATACCTGTACCGAGAAAAAGAGTCAATATGGCCAAGTCGCGCTTTTCCGTCATCTTATGAAACTGCTTCTGCCGGTCAGACAGGCCCTCTCCGGACTGTACCACGTCGAGCAGCAGCGCTATCTCATTGGGCTCCAACCTTATTATCGCCCTGTCCCGCAGCTTTGGCATATCTATAAGGGAGGGGGCGTTGTTGATTATGCTGCCGCGCTTGGCAAAGTACCGATAAAAGGCGCGAATGGACGCCAGCTTGCGCCCCTTTGCGGACGCCTTGTTGGTAACAGCGGCGCCGTCCTCGTCCACATATGAGGAGAGGTAAGACGCGTAAGCCTCTATATCGGTAGTGGAAAGAGAATCCAACTGTGCAAGAGAGATTTCCCGTATATCGCTCACCTGCTCGCCAAGGGGCGTCTCCTTGACCAGATACCTGAGAAATGTCCGGATGTCAATTGCATAGGCGTAGCGGGTACGCACCAATGTGGTGATTTCCGCGCCCTGGAAGAACTCGCCTGCATAAGGGGGGAGCTCCTTGATGATATCGCGAAGCAGGACCGTATAATATCGGTATTGCTGGTTATCGTATGAATCCGGCATGGCCGTTCACCTCCTTTTCTGCCAAGCATAACGAAATGCCTTCAGTCTTTTTTGTAAAAGTCGTCAATCGCTTTATTTTCGAGGTCTTCCGCCGCTCTGTCTTCAAGATATTCCAGCATGTCCGTATAAGCGGGAGCAGTACCTGCTGCGCGGCATTCATTGAAATATTCGCCTATGGTTTGGATAACAGAGACTATAGACTCCCTGTTATGGAACAGGATAGCCTCTACACGCGGCGTTTCGTTGTCAGCCGAGCGGACGAAGCTGTTGTTCTGGGAGGAAAAGGCGGATATTTCCTTTAGGAATCGAGAATAGGCTTCGCAGCCGTCCTGATAGTCGTCGCTTCCTACAGCCCTGTATACATCTTCCAGAATGCTTATATAGCTTTCGAAGGAAGGCGTGAGGGCGTCTTTTTCGCAGGATTCCAGATAAGACTGCATCTCATACATGGCGCGAATGAGCCATTCGGGATTACAGTCGTTTTCCAAGGCCGCATTGTTGAGCTCGGCCAGCCGCTGGGAAAGCGCCTTTGCCTCTCTGCATCCTTTTTCATCGTTCATTTTCATCTAAAGTTAGGCAAGTGTACACTCAACTTCTGTAGGTGGGTGTGGAACTGCCCGTCCTCCTTTCTTTTTTGATTTGTTTGTCAGGTCCTTTTGATTTTTTGTGCGGCTAATGATAAGCCGCACAGCCTTTCGGCTGTCAGGTATCCGTCCCCAATGTTATCCCGGGGTTTGTATGCGCGACGCTGCCCATTATCCTCTCGGAGTTTAAATGGCAGGTTCTTGACTATGAATTGCCGGGTAGTTCGCCAGGTGTAAGCATACCTCCCGAAGCATCTTCCACTATTACCACTGTGCCATCGGAATCGGATGCGGGAGGAGCAGGTTCGGTGTCATGTTCCTCTATTCTCGCCTCTATATCTTTGGGCTTTTTCACATTTAATGTGATTCTTAAAGGCAGTTCCCACTTTTCTATTGCTGCGACATAGTCGCCGTCCCCGGCGTACAGCACATGCATATATCCCTCTATCTGTCCTCCTGCAGGGATGTCTCCCATGTATAAAATATCATCTGCAGTAAAATACGGACTGACGTCCTCGGCAACGGCTCCATCTGGTGCATAGAACTTGAGAAGGAACATGTTAATGCTGCGCGGTGATGCTCCGACATTCCTCACTGTTACGGGGAAACAAATAACTGTTTCCCCCTCGGCCGCGCTGTACTGGGCAGGGCAATATGTCCACGAAAGCTTTTCGTTAAATGTGAATTCGAGGTTGTCAAAGGTAACGGTATCGCCATAGGTTATTTTTTCTGCCTCTCCCCCACTGTCGTCCTCCTTTCCATTGGAGTATATGCTTTGCCCGTGTGCCCACGAGTTTGGGACAACGCCTCCGTCCTGCCTGCAGGCAGAAGCAAAAACAAGAAGAGAAACAGAGAGGAACAGGGTAGTTTTGATAAGATATTGTTTCATGAAAAACCTCCGATTTGGTGGCGCCACCTTTAGAACACTCCGCAACGTATTCAACGTAAGAGACGTTACTGATATTATACCGTATGTACTGCGGCAATTCAACAGTCTCCAGAGTAATTATATAATTCTATTTATATTATGTCGCGTGTTTTGGTTGACATACCAAAGATGCAGAGTATATAATGAACTTGATAAATGATAGCTGGGCAGAATGCCTCTTAACATTATGCTCGTGGAGACTGCGCAAACCGCAGACAGCGCAACGGCCGTTGAGCCAAAGTTTCCCCGACTATAGCCGTAGAGAGATATCAGGCCCGAAAAAAATCATAACTGCGCAGGAGGGAGGATTCGCTTTGCGTAGGGAAAATCCAGATTGTTTGGCAGCTATTGAACGCGGAATCAGGCTTGCCATGCTAAGGCGAGGTATCTCCATTCCCAAACTAAGCAGCATGATGAACTTGACGCGGCAATATCTGCATCGCATGTTATCGGACGGTGGAAATCTAAAGCTGGAAACAGTTGTTGGAATGATGCAAGTATTGAATTGCACATTCGTATTTGTACTCTATTATGCAGAAGGAGGGCGGGGTGAGATTCCTGGTGATGTTCTGGATAATGCCCTGAACCATCCCAAAATAAGCGTGCTGCTTCACGTTGCAGATATATTCGGATACGAGGTGCGAATTGAGTTCACTGATGATGATACGGGAGATGTTATATATTCGTATAAAGGGCCCGCCCGAATCAAAGGAGGGAAAGTAGTTGAATAAAAATGGACCCGAGCTTTATATAGACAAAAATACGTCGGTGATGTCGCCTGATGCCTTTACGGTATTTAAGGACGTTGTCGGAATGGACGGGAAGTCCGCATTTTCCGACAACTGCGTCCCTACCTCCATTGAATCGAAAAAGCACATGGTTGAATGGAAAGAAATGAAGGAAGCGCTCAGCAGTAGCGTCCCTCTGGAGTACTATGTGTTCGCCTATTGTGTAAGAGCCAATAATAAGGCAAGGCGCCGAATAAAAAGCACTTGGGATGCACTATCCGCGCCGCTGGAGCTCGTGGATGCTCCTCCGGAACACAGAGGGTACAGTCGCGGGCTGCCGGACGAGGATGAAGATATCCTTAAGGCCGTGGCCATATATCGGCATGAAAGCGCTGAGTTCGAAAAAATCAAGAGCGAATTCCCAAACGAGAGTGCAGCTGACGATGCTTGCCGCATGTCGCCACAAGAGTATACCGAGAAGGCTCTGTCTGGATTTTCAAAGACGCTTGAAATCATCAGCGCTGCTTTTCCATCAATATGCGGACTGTGTAAAAAGTACTCTATCAGCGGCGCCCCGGTTCCCGTGGTCTTCGCAGTGGCATGCGACATACTTAATCTTCAGAATTTCGCAGAGGCTTGTGCGGAGGTTGACGTAATGTCTTCTGAAAAGTTCGTACTCTTGCTTATAATAGTGTTTACATCAAAGCTCATTTCACCCAGGTTTACTGATGCCGACGTGTTCTTCCAGTACCGTATTGGCAAGTACTTAAGCATATGGATTGAAGGTCCTGGTCATGAAGTGCTTAAAACTGATATATCTCAAATCGGAGGACAGTACTCAAAAGATGTGCGCCAGGCAATGGAGCAGGCAAAAAAACAGCGGAAACAAGCATTGACACCAGTAAACGAGCTCTTCGGAGAAAACGCGCTTTTGTCCAGCAAATTGATGGTTTTTTTGTCTTCTGTCGCTGCTGCTACCAATTTCCCCATTGGCATACATTCCATCCTTGAGCAAAGCGAAATCAGCAAGGAAACCATCCGCGACGCCATGCTCCTTTCCGATTTGTCGTCAAGCGATGTTTCGTGTGAAATGAATCAGCGCGAAACGCTCACATTCCTTCTTCTTTTCCAGGGACTTTCTAAGGCTTTTAATGAACAGAGGAAAGCGACAGATAAAGCACTGAGCCTGGCAAAGCAAGCTGCAGAGAAGTCACTCCGGGCAGCCGCCAAAGAAATACAAACAGCAGAAAATCAACTTCCCGAAAAGGAAGAGTTGGAAAGGCAGTTGGCACAAGCGCGGTCAGCAATAAGCCGGCTGGAAGAACAGCGCGATGCGCTGCTCGATTCTTTGGACGCGGCGGATAAACAGATTGCGAGGCAGAAGGATAATATAGACTCCTATATAAACGACCGTGCGGAACTGGCAGAGCTCCGTACATATGTATATGAAATGAACAGGGGGACTACAGCGGAAGCAGAGCCGGTCAATGAGGAAAAGGATAACAAAACAGTATACCCATACCTTAACGTTCCCGATGGAATTATTTGTATAGGAGGATATGATGGATGGAGGAACGAAATGCAGGAACGCTTCCCTACCATCCGGTTCTTATCCACAAGTGTGACGCACGATATTCGCTTGTTTAGAAACGCAAAGGCCGTATGGTTCCAGCCCGCCTTTATCTCGCACAAAGCGTTCTGGCGAGCGCTCGATACGGCTCGCAGCTATAATATTCCGGTACACTACTTGAGCAAGCACTCTGTCGCTACCAATTCGCAACAGCTTATTGCGAAAATAAGGGAAATGTCTGAATCTTGACACTCCCCACGGCTTGAGATGGAGGCAAAGCGTAAAAAAGGCAACGCATCAGCAAAGAAAGGAGGATGGGCAATTTCTCACACACCTATAGAGGCTGGATGTATCCTTGCCCAACTTTAAATGAGAAAAAGGATATGGGGACTGAAAAACTTTCATTGGCGACTGTGGTTATCTCTTTGCGCGCTTGCGCTCATCCCTGCGGTATACCAAACTATCAAAACCTTACTGATATCCGAAACTGTGCAGAGCGGTGCGTTTGATATCATCGGACACATGGAATGGTTCGACCTGATAGACGAAACTCTTCAAGCATTTTTGATAATTCCGCTGTACTCGGTGCTGAATCGTATTTTCAAGAACCACCGCGACGAATTTGCAGGAGCAGCATTCAAGACAGGGCTTTGCACACTTCTGCTGTACACGCTTTTTTCTGTCGGCGTCCTTCTTTACGGTAATGTGCTTATCGGTGCGATGAGTCCGGGAGAAATAGACATAGCGGTCACATCTACATATCTCCGTCTTGAAACGATTGCGTTCATGCCGGGAATTGTCACCAGCTTTGCGAATGCAGTTTTCGTCGTAATCGGCAAGGACAAAAATATGTATATTTTTCTTGCCGTCCGCATGGTGCTTTCGTTGCTCGCAGACCTTCTGCTGATGCCTGTTCTTGGAGTTTACGGAATAGCGATATCAAACATTGTTACAAACATATTGCTCTCCTCCGCGTGTATTCTGCTGCTGTATAAGCAGGGATACATCCGCTTTTGTCGGTTCGGAAGGTCTGATAGAATAATGTTCCGCGATTGGCTCAGAACTGGTGTGTTTTCCGGATTCCAGCAGTTTGTCGACAACTTTATCTATGCCGTTATGGTTTGCAAAATGGTGAATATGGTCGCCGAACAGGGTAACTATTGGAATGCGAATAATTTTATCTGGGGGTGGCTGCTCATTCCGCTCACCGCCCTTGCCGAGGTCATCCGCTCGGACTGCAAAGACGGATACCAGGAACTTAAGCAGTTCAATTATTACTTTATCGCCGCCGCAAGCGTGGTTCTTTGGGCGGTCACGGTTCCCACATGGACGCCGTTCTTTCGCGTTGCACAGGGACTTGAAAATGCTGGCGAGATTTTCGCTATCGTCATAAGGCTCGTTCCGTTTTATATCGCATACGCCGGGTGTGTCATCATCGACAATATCTTTGTAGGTCTCGGCAAGACCGGTTACAATGCGGTAAACTCCCTGATTATCAACCTTGGATATTACGGTGTTTTCTATGTCCTGTACCTCACGCACACCATAACATTTACAATGAACACGATAATTTTGATGTTCGGTTTCGGTATGGTGGTACATTATGCTGTTTCCGTTATAGAGGAAAAGGTGTTTTTCAAGAGGACGTTGCATAGCGGGCAGAAGGCTGCGGAATGTTCTACCAGATTATCATAGGGGGTTATACCGATTATAACTGACAAAAGAGACCGGAGGCCGGTCTCTTAATTGGTTAAATAGATGCGTCGGATGTCCTGCTTACAATGTGGCAAAATACTCGTCAACCAGGGCAGACAGCGACACGCTGCGGGCCGAAGCCTCCCTCCGTGCCCGCTCTACCCCTGCCGCTGACAGGCTGAGCGACACGCATATCCGGCTGTCGTCCTCGACAACCTCGCCAAACTCGGCCTCATAGATGTCTGCGTCGAGGTTTTCCTCGGCCCACAGACGGGCCGCATCAAATGTCAACGATACTATGCGCTCACCCCCGCATAGCAGGCCGTTATGCCACTCAGCATACTGTGTCCTCGCGCCGCCCTCACCGTGTAAAAAATACTCGCCCGTGCGTTTGCGGTAGAGGCTATCGCAGCGATAGTTAAAATCCGAGCCGAGGTTGCCGTTGTTTTTGCTGCCTATAAGGGTAGCGGTGTCGGTGTTGTACACTCTGTTATTAAGTATTTTTTTCATGGTTTTTGTCCTTTCTGCCCTCGTAGCCTCTGGGGCGGGGTGTCTTATGGTTATTTGTGCCTTACTCAATGTTATCTATGGCGCTCCACTCGTTGTACAGTTTGATCCCCCACTGGCCACACAACGACCACTCCCGATTATCTATCCAATATTTTGCGTCGGTATGAGCTTGTATAATCCATGTTATGTAGCGCAGCCCCGTGCCGGTGGGTTCGCGGGCCATCAATTCATCTATTTTTGCTTTGCGGATTGTAGTTGCCCACGTCACTTGTTTCGGCGATCCGCTCAGTTCGGGCCACTGTTTTTCTCGGCTCTCCTGCGCCGCCTGCTCGTTGGCCTCCTCCTGCTCTGCTTGTTTGCGGGCTTTGTAGCATTCGGGGCATTCGCCATAATGCTCGGTCGCCCACTGTTCCCAGTTGTCAGCATCCGCACGATTTCGGCAAATTTTTGTTGCTGTGTAGATTTTCTTGCAGGTTTTGCAGGTGCATTCTGCCGTTGCCTTTGCCATTTTTATATCCTCCTTTTGCCGCCGGGCTTGTGACCGGCCTGCCGCATTACCGCCCTTGCGGGCGTCACTCTGCGTTACCAAACGGGGTTGCTGCTGGATAAAAACCACTCTTCGCCGGTCGCCTTTTCGTGAGCTTCTTCGTATGCCGTGAAATACTGCTGGAATGTAGCAAAAGGATTTTCTACGCTTACCTTATCACCTATTCTTGCGTCCATGTGCTGCGTTGCTGCTTCAAAATCAATTTCACAACCATTTTTGTTTACTACCTTTATCATTTTCTTTATCTCCTCTCTTGTTATGTCTATATTATA
>OHSM01000631.1_pt1 | contig 10833 bp, 8 predicted proteins | sample 1578671 | NCBI WGS metagenome assembly OHSM01 (sample SAMEA3879591, study PRJEB24766) | human gut metagenome | biome: human-associated habitat; feature: feces | place: USA | collected 1985/1987 | reverse complement strand
CGAGGATACGTACGGCGCCATAATGATCTCTGGCGGGCAGCATCTTGCCGACGTTATAGCGGCTGGGCGCAAACGGAACACTGATCGGCATCGATCGGGATACCGACGCGCTGCATGCGGCGGAGAAGCGGCTGGAGCCGTATTCGGCCCCTCCGTGCACGTCGCCCGTTACGAAGATCGCCATCAGTTCGCCCTCTCCCGCTTGTACGCGGCCAGCTCTCGCTCGACCTGTCTGTCGCCGGTCTGGTTGACCCACCACGGCCACTTGACGCGCCCGCACGGCTCGCCGACGCCGGAGAACCATACCCGCAGCTCGTCGAGGCTCACCGGTGCGCAGGCGTTGGCGTCCACGCCCACGTCGTAGCGGAGAAGCCCCTGCTTCCGGTTGAACTCGTTGTACGCGCCGCCACTGCTGTGGATGTGCCCGTGCAGGTGCCAGCTGCCGTGCGACATGCTCTGCCAGTCGGCCATGGGGAAATGGCTCATGACGATCTTCTGCCCGTCGATCTTGAGCACGCAGATAGGCGGCTCGGTGATAAAGGCCCTGGAGACCGCGGGCTGCGTCCAATCTTTGTCGTGGTTGCCGGGCACCAGGTGAACCTTTTTGCATGTGATCTTCTTCCGCAGCCCGTAGGCGTCCTGCGCGGTCATCTTGAACGAGAAGTCGCCCAGGATGTAGAGCTCGTCGTTCATGCCGACGCGCGCGTTGATGTTGGCGACGATCGACGAATTCATCTGTTGGATCGTTTCCCACGGCCGGTCGGTGAACTTGAGCACGTTTTCGTGCCCGAAGTGGGTATCGCTGGTAAACCAAATCATTCTCTTGTCTCCTTTGTCGCTAAAAAACGCTCTCCTTCGACGGGGAAAGGAGACGTATTTTGAGCGACATGAGGCCATCTGCGCTCATGTGCTGAATCCAATCGTTCGGTGGTTTAGGTTCTGTACCCATTCCATGGCGGTGGGAACGGGTATAATCGAAATCGAAAGAAGCGGACCCCGCGCAGGTGGCTAACCAGATACGCGGGCGATGCGGATTTTCAGTTGCTAAGGCCGGGCTGCACTCCCGGCCTTATTTTTTGCGCCGTTGCCGACGCCGCTCCCTTCCGTCGCGCACAGTCCGCGCGCGCCTCCGAATCCTGAACTGAATCTCGTACGAGTCGAGAAACGTGACGATGAACGTGCCCACCGCCGCCAGGGCGGCGAGGGCTTCAAAGACCTTTGACATAAGCGACACCTCCAAAGGAAAGCATCGCCCGCGCGCGGGAATCCGCCGCTGCGATTCTACCGCACGGGCCACCGCTGGAGACGTTCGCCGCCCTCAGATCGGGTTGCCGCAGGGGTGTAAAATAAATATATTGATAATATACGTCCTGTAAAGGCGGGGCCTTAGCCCTCGGGGGCGGCTGGTATGGAGGGTGGTGTTCAGTGGCAGATCGCAAGAAGAAACCTGGGCACGATGATGCCTGGTGGGCAGCCCAGCGCCATGCCTACATCGAGAAGAATGACATCCTTCTGTCCGACTATCCGTCCTGGGATTGGGTCAGCCCGTACGACTTTTGGCGGACCATCTTCCCCGAGGGTTTCCTGCAGCCCCGCGGCGAGGAGGTCCCGTGGCACGAGATGGGCGGCGGCCATCCCAACGGCATAGCCATTCAGATCACCAACAAGACCAAGACGGTCAAGACCAAGACGGGCCGTAAACACGACGTCCCCGTGGTCGAGCGGTTCACGCTGACCGATGACCTCGACGGCGTGATGGAGCGCGTCATCGACTCGAACAGGAAGAACGAGTCCGTCTTCTGCGCTCCCGTGTCGTATTTCGGCAAGAGCCGCGTCGCCGCGAACGCGCGGTTCCTGCACGCGTTCGCGATCGACCTCGACGGCGTCGGCGTGCAGGAACTGAAGAACATGCTGAAGCAGTTCCGTAACGGCCGTGACCCGGCGTTTGCGGCAGATAAGTGGGTGTCCCTCCCGCAGCCGACCTTCCTCGTGAACTCGGGTACGGGTTTCCACCTCTACTACGTGCTTGACCAGCCGATCCCGCTGGTGCCGCGTGTCGTGCCATTTCTGCAGGAGTTCAAGGCGATGCTCACGGACTACATCTGGCGCGACACCGTCTCGACGCTCGAGGAAGTCCAACACCAGGGCATCTACCAGCCCTTCAGGATGCCCGGCACGCCGACGAAGCTGAACGGCAAGACCGAGAGATCGAAAATCAAGGACAAGTACGAGGCCGTGGCGTTCGTGCACAACGGCGAGGACGGGAAACCTTGGCTCTGCAGCATGGATTACCTGCTCGGATACGCCGGCGTCCGCGGCGGCAAGGACCGCGCCGAATTCATAGAGCTCATGCGCACCGCCGGGCGGACCCCCATCGAGCGCGCCAAGAAGCTCTGGCCGGAGTGGTACCAGGCGCGCATCGTCGAGGGCAAGGCACCCGGGCGCTGGACCTGCAAGCGCGACCTTTACGATTGGTGGCGCGGGGAGGTCGAGACGAAGGCCACCGACCACCACCGCTACTGGTGCCTCAACGTCCTGGCCGCCTACGCCAAGAAATGCGGCATCCCGTACGAGGATCTTGAGGCCGACGCGCTCGCGCTCGTGCCGACACTCGAGGGCCTGACAGAGCGCGAGGACAACCACTTCACCGAGGATGACGCGCTCGCCGCGATTGCGTCGTATTACGACCCCATCATCCATAAGCTCACCCGCGACCGCATTGAGCGCCGCACGGCCATCGAGTTGCCGAAAAACAAGAGAAACGGGCGATCTCAGGCAAAGCACCTTGAGGGCGCACGGGCTATTCGCGATATTAACAACGACAACTGGCGTGAAGGAAACGGGCGAAAACCGAAGGCCGACCTTGTTCGCAAGTACGCCGCGGAGCACCCTGACGCCAACCATAGTGAGATCGCCCGCGCTCTCGGTATCTCGCGTCCGACCGTCATCAAGTGGCTGAAGGATGTGCCGAAGGACGCCGACGAGCCGGAAAAACCGAAGCCGGAAGATCTGTACGAGCTGTACAACCCCGCGATGGTCGAGCTCAGGGCAGCACTCGACGAGTACCGATCGAGTGCCAACGACCGCGGATACCTGAGCCCGCCGCAGTCCGCCATGACCAGGCTGGAGCTCGCGCAGAAGGCCATCGGCTTGGATACCGGGGTCGAGGAGTACTGGAAACGCGCCGACACGGAGAGCGAAAAACGGGAAAAACGGGAACGCGAAACGGTAAAATCATCGGGAACTACCGTGAAACTTCCCGATGTTTCCCGGGAAACATTCCCGATTGACGATAGGTTGAACAATGGGCATAACGAAGCGTGAAATAGCGTCTGAACTGGGCGTCTCAAAGCGCACAGTCGCGAACTACATCGAGAAACTGGGACTGGGAAACCATGTTTCACGAAACGGGAATACCGATTTTCTCGATGACTTCGCCGCCGCGGCCATCGCCGACGCCCTGAAGAACCCCGGCAAACCGTCCCGCCAGCCGGCCGCTGCGCCCGCCCCGGACTCCCTGGTTGACTCCCTGGCCGCCCAACTGGAAATCGAACGGTCCCGCAACGCCGAGCTGATGGAGGCACTTGCGGCCGAGCGCGACCGCGCCGCCCGCGCCGAGGCCGAGGCCAAGGCGCAGCTCGCAGAGGCGAACGCCAGGGTCGCGGAGCTCGCCGGAAAGCTCGCATCGCTCGCCGAGCGCCAGCAGGCGATCGCGGCCACGCCGTGGTGGCGCCGCGGCCGCATGGCCATGAAGCTGCTCGGCCCAGGGGGAGAATGACGAGAACCCCGCGGACCCTTTGAGGGTCCGCGGGGTTCTTCTGTTTTGCTGTGCCGCCGGGATCAGAACGGGTACACGAGCTTGCCGTCGATCTCGACCTCGACCACGCCGCAGCGCTGGGCAGCGCGGGTCCAGAACTCGTCCAGGCTGCCGCCGGGGCCGAGTGCCGCCGCGGGCGGCAGGCGCAGCACCTCGCGGCTGTAGCCTTTTTCGACGCGGGGTTTGGTCCCGTCATCGCCGCCGCCCCTGTCGAACTCGAGACGGCTCCAGAGCACCGTCGCCGACCCGTCGGCGGTGAGCTCCAGCACGTCCTTGCTCAACGCCGCCGACCCGTCGGCGCGGGTGTAGAAGCTCTCGACCCTGTTCTTAAAAGTGATGGTGACGTTCACTGTTGCTGCCCCTCCTTGAGCCGCGTGCGGCACGCGCCCGCGATCAGGCTCGCAAACGTGTACTGCCCGCCGTTCGCGTCGGCCGTCTGCTCGTTCAGGACCTCGGACAGCGCGCGGCGCAGGTCCTCGGTGTCGAACGTCATGCCCGCGGCCTGCTCGAGGATCGCGCCGACCTCGACCAAGCGGTGCGTGCGGGCCTTCCGCTCGGCCGCTGCCTTCTTGCGCTCGAGGTCCTTCAGCTCCTTCTTCAGCGCTGCCGCCCTCGCGGCCTGCTTGTCGGCCGCGGCCCTCTTCCGTGCGATCTGCTCGTCGATGGATGCTGTCATATCTGACCGCCTTTCGTGCTAGTCTGCCGTCGTACTCGCAGGAAAATATACCCAACATCGCGGTAAAATTTCGCGGACGGGGTATATCACTTCTTTAGAAGTGCGCACTTAGCACCACTTTCCCTGCGGAAAAGCGGTGCGTTGCGTGCGGTCCTGCGGACGGCCCTACGCCCACACCGCCGCGCCCGTTCGCCTGAGGCGGCTCACGTCCACGGTGGAGGGGCTGCGCGGTCGGTGCCCTTCCTTGCGGCTCCGCGTCGCGGGCACCGTTCGCCGACCGCTGCTCACGGTGCGCCACACCGCTGCGCGGGGCGCGTCCGCGCCCCTTGCCTGAAAGGAACTCGCATGGCCATCTACCATCTCAACGCCCGTGGCTGCTCGCCCTCGACCGGAGCGGGCGCGGTCAGGAAGGCCGCGTACCAGTCGGGGCAGGCGCTCGTCGAGGAACGGTCGGGCGAGCTGTGCGACTACGCCCGCAAGGAGCGCGTCACCGCCGAGGGGCTGGCCCTGCCCGCCGCCGTGCCCGCCGTGGACCGCGGGGCCCTGTGGAACGAGGCCGAGCGCGTCTGGGCGAACGCGGGCGGCGGCAAGGAGCTCGTGGCCAAGCGGTACGAGTTCGCGTTGCCCATAGAGCTCGACGAGCGCGGGCGGCGCGAGTGCGTACGCGATTTCTGCGCCCTCTTTCCAACGAGGGCTTGCGACTGGGCGATCCATGACGACGGGCGCGGCGGCAACCCCCATGCGCACGTCTTGGTGTCGGCACTCGACCTCGGCGCGGAGGGCTTCATCCCGCGCACCAGATCAGACAAGGGGCAGAGCTGGTACCTCTGCGAGAACGACGGCGGCGAGCGCATCGTCGTTCCCGCTACCGACTGGGCCGCGGCCAAGGCTGCTGGGTGGCAGAAGCTCTACAACTTCAAGGACGGCAAGCGCCGCACCATGAGGAAGGCCAAGGCCGAGGGGCTTGGGACAAAAGACAGGGTCAGCAAGAGCCCCGTCAAGATGCATCGCCGCGACGGTCAGAGCGCCCGCGAGGTCGAGAAGGAACAGCTCGTCGAGGTCCGCGCCGCCTGGGCGAATATCGCCAACAGACACCTTGCGGAGCACGCCGCGGCCACGGGCGCCGCGGCGCAGTCAATCGACCACCGCAGTAATAAAGATAGAGGGATGGACGAGCAGCCGACCGTCCATGAGGGCGGCGCTGGCCTGATCGGCCATGCCGACCGCGTCAAGCTCAACGAGGAAATCAAAGCCAGGAACGAGCGTCTACGGGTCCTTCGCGCGGAGTTGCAGCAGGAGGGTGCCACCCTCGAACAGCTGCAACGAGAGGTCGCGGAGCTCGAGCGCCAGCGCGGTCGTATCGAGAGGTCCAAGCGCGGCCGCGCCCAGGGCCGGCACAAGGGCGCCCTGGCAAAGCGCCGCCGCGTGGCCATGGCCACCGCGGCGGCAGCCGCCGAGACCCAGCGTCGCATGGCCATGGCCGCCGCGAATCAGGTCGATACCCGCGTCGAGATGATCGCCCAGCTTGACGAGCAAATCGCCGATCTCGACCAAGAGATGCACCGCCTGCAGCGTGGCGGCACGGCGATGATGATGTCCAGCAACCTGATCAAGGCGACCGAGCTCGCCGCAGAGCGCAAGAAACTCGCCGACGAGCGCGACAGGCTCGCGGGCGGTATGGCACAGGCGGAGAGCCCCGAGCTCGAGCCGGAGGACGGCCGCCGGCGCGGCCCCAGACGCTAGCCGACCGGCTCCCGGTCCTCGTCCTCCCTGCGCACGCCGACCGGCACGATGTCGCGGTAGATCAGCCGGTGCCTGCCGTCGCGCCACTCGTCGTCGTGGTAGTGGCCGAAGAACCACGTCTTGAAGTCGAGCCGCCGGTCGATCTCGCCGAGGAAGTTCTGCAGCGGGTCGTCCTCGAAAGGACGGTTGCACTCCCAGCATAGGTCGCCCGCCAGGTCGGCCGGGGCCTCGTGCGTCACCACGTAGTCGACCTTCCAGCCGGCGGCATCGAGGTTGCGCCGGCAGCGTTCCATCTCGGTCTCGCTCGGCATCTCATCCGGCCACCAGGACTTCCCCTCCTTGCGCCATTCCATGGCGGTGGGAACGGGTATAATCGAAATCGAAAGAAGCGGACCCCGCGCAGGTGGCTAACCAGATACGCGGGCGATGCGGATTTTCAGTTGCTAAGGCCGGGCTGCACTCCCGGCCTTATTTTTTGCGCCGTTGCCGACGCCGCTCCCTTCCGTCGCGCACAGTCCGCGCGCGCCTCCGAATCCTGAACTGAATCTCGTACGAGTCGAGAAACGTGACGATGAACGTGCCCACCGCCGCCAGGGCGGCGAGGGCTTCAAAGACCTTTGACATAAGCGACACCTCCAAAGGAAAGCATCGCCCGCGCGCGGGAATCCGCCGCTGCGATTCTACCGCACGGGCCACCGCTGGAGACGTTCGCCGCCCTCAGATCGGGTTGCCGCAGGGGTGTAAAATAAATATATTGATAATATACGTCCTGTAAAGGCGGGGCCTTAGCCCTCGGGGGCGGCTGGTATGGAGGGTGGTGTTCAGTGGCAGATCGCAAGAAGAAACCTGGGCACGATGATGCCTGGTGGGCAGCCCAGCGCCATGCCTACATCGAGAAGAATGACATCCTTCTGTCCGACTATCCGTCCTGGGATTGGGTCAGCCCGTACGACTTTTGGCGGACCATCTTCCCCGAGGGTTTCCTGCAGCCCCGCGGCGAGGAGGTCCCGTGGCACGAGATGGGCGGCGGCCATCCCAACGGCATAGCCATTCAGATCACCAACAAGACCAAGACGGTCAAGACCAAGACGGGCCGTAAACACGACGTCCCCGTGGTCGAGCGGTTCACGCTGACCGATGACCTCGACGGCGTGATGGAGCGCGTCATCGACTCGAACAGGAAGAACGAGTCCGTCTTCTGCGCTCCCGTGTCGTATTTCGGCAAGAGCCGCGTCGCCGCGAACGCGCGGTTCCTGCACGCGTTCGCGATCGACCTCGACGGCGTCGGCGTGCAGGAACTGAAGAACATGCTGAAGCAGTTCCGTAACGGCCGTGACCCGGCGTTTGCGGCAGATAAGTGGGTGTCCCTCCCGCAGCCGACCTTCCTCGTGAACTCGGGTACGGGTTTCCACCTCTACTACGTGCTTGACCAGCCGATCCCGCTGGTGCCGCGTGTCGTGCCATTTCTGCAGGAGTTCAAGGCGATGCTCACGGACTACATCTGGCGCGACACCGTCTCGACGCTCGAGGAAGTCCAACACCAGGGCATCTACCAGCCCTTCAGGATGCCCGGCACGCCGACGAAGCTGAACGGCAAGACCGAGAGATCGAAAATCAAGGACAAGTACGAGGCCGTGGCGTTCGTGCACAACGGCGAGGACGGGAAACCTTGGCTCTGCAGCATGGATTACCTGCTCGGATACGCCGGCGTCCGCGGCGGCAAGGACCGCGCCGAATTCATAGAGCTCATGCGCACCGCCGGGCGGACCCCCATCGAGCGCGCCAAGAAGCTCTGGCCGGAGTGGTACCAGGCGCGCATCGTCGAGGGCAAGGCACCCGGGCGCTGGACCTGCAAGCGCGACCTTTACGATTGGTGGCGCGGGGAGGTCGAGACGAAGGCCACCGACCACCACCGCTACTGGTGCCTCAACGTCCTGGCCGCCTACGCCAAGAAATGCGGCATCCCGTACGAGGATCTTGAGGCCGACGCGCTCGCGCTCGTGCCGACACTCGAGGGCCTGACAGAGCGCGAGGACAACCACTTCACCGAGGATGACGCGCTCGCCGCGATTGCGTCGTATTACGACCCCATCATCCATAAGCTCACCCGCGACCGCATTGAGCGCCGCACGGCCATCGAGTTGCCGAAAAACAAGAGAAACGGGCGATCTCAGGCAAAGCACCTTGAGGGCGCACGGGCTATTCGCGATATTAACAACGACAACTGGCGTGAAGGAAACGGGCGAAAACCGAAGGCCGACCTTGTTCGCAAGTACGCCGCGGAGCACCCTGACGCCAACCATAGTGAGATCGCCCGCGCTCTCGGTATCTCGCGTCCGACCGTCATCAAGTGGCTGAAGGATGTGCCGAAGGACGCCGACGAGCCGGAAAAACCGAAGCCGGAAGATCTGTACGAGCTGTACAACCCCGCGATGGTCGAGCTCAGGGCAGCACTCGACGAGTACCGATCGAGTGCCAACGACCGCGGATACCTGAGCCCGCCGCAGTCCGCCATGACCAGGCTGGAGCTCGCGCAGAAGGCCATCGGCTTGGATACCGGGGTCGAGGAGTACTGGAAACGCGCCGACACGGAGAGCGAAAAACGGGAAAAACGGGAACGCGAAACGGTAAAATCATCGGGAACTACCGTGAAACTTCCCGATGTTTCCCGGGAAACATTCCCGATTGACGATAGGTTGAACAATGGGCATAACGAAGCGTGAAATAGCGTCTGAACTGGGCGTCTCAAAGCGCACAGTCGCGAACTACATCGAGAAACTGGGACTGGGAAACCATGTTTCACGAAACGGGAATACCGATTTTCTCGATGACTTCGCCGCCGCGGCCATCGCCGACGCCCTGAAGAACCCCGGCAAACCGTCCCGCCAGCCGGCCGCTGCGCCCGCCCCGGACTCCCTGGTTGACTCCCTGGCCGCCCAACTGGAAATCGAACGGTCCCGCAACGCCGAGCTGATGGAGGCACTTGCGGCCGAGCGCGACCGCGCCGCCCGCGCCGAGGCCGACCGCCACGCCGGGGACGCTGCACAGCTGGATGCCCTGACCGCGCAGGTGACCCAGGCGCAGAGCGCCCTTGCAGCCTATGACGCGCTGGACACCCTCTGCCGCCAGCAGACCGAAGCGCGGGACGCCGCCCGGCTGGCGGCGGCGCAGGCGCACAAACGGCGCACCCAGCTGGACAGCCTGAACGCTGCCCTTGCCGCCGCTGAGACCGAACTTGCCGCGCTGGCAGACGCGGACACCCGGCTGTTGGCGCTGCAAAACCGCAGCGCCCAGTTGACACAGCGCGGCGAAGCGCTGGCAAAGCTGGAACAGCGCCTTGCGGACTGCCAGCGACAGGCCAAGGCCGCACACAAGGCGCAGGAAAATTACCGCGCCGCTGCCGCCGCACAGGACGAAGCCCGCGCCCGGCGGGACGCGCTGGAACGGGCATTCTTGGACGCACAGGCCGGGCTGCTGGCCGAGAGCCTGACCGAAGGCGCGCCCTGCCCGGTGTGCGGCAGTACTCATCACCCCGCCCGCGCCCTGCTGCCCCACACTGCGCCCACACAGGCACAGGTGGAAGCCGCACGGCAGGCCGCTGCGGAAGCTGACCTGCAGGCGCAGAACGCCAGCGCTGCCGCCCAGAGCGCCCTTGCCGCTGCTAATGAGGCGAAAACTTCTCTCCGGCGGGACGCCGAGACCCTGCTGCCGGAGCGCTTTACCGCCCCGGAGGGCACAGTCCCCCTTACCTTTGCCCTGATGACCAACGTTCTGGCCGAGGAGAGTGCCGCTTTGCAGACGGCACAGACAGACTGCAAAGCACAGTGCCGACAGGCAGATGCCGACTGCCGCCGCAAGGCACAGCTGGAAGCCGACCGGCAGGGCAAGACCCGCCAGCGCCCGACACTGGAACAGGCCGCTGCCGAAGCCGACCGCAGCGCCGCCGCCCAGAATGCAAGTGCTGACGCGCTGGAGGGTCAAATCGCAGAGCGGCGCGCCGCCCTGCCCTACTCCCGGCGCGCGGACGCACAAGCGGCGCTGGACAAGCTGGAGGCCGACCGCCGCACCCTGCGCACCGGTATGGACACGGCACAGCGCAAGCTGAAACAGGCTGAACAGACCGTTGCCGCCGCCGAGGCCGCTGTGGAGGCGCTGACCGCACAGCAGACCGCCGCCCAAAAGGAACTGCCCGCCCGCAGCGCCGAGGAGCTTACCGCACAGCAGACCGAACTGACCGCCGCGCGGGAGACCCTACGCAGCCGGGAAAAGCAGCTTTCGGCACAACTGCTGCCCAACCGCAAAACAGCGGCGCAGTACCGCGCTGCCGCCGAGGCGCGGCAGACGCTGGAAATCCGGTGGCAGTGGGTCAGCGCACTGGCTGCCACGGCGGGCGGCACTTTGACCAGCAAGCAGAAGATCCGCCTCGAAGCCTACATCCAGATGAACTATCTGGACCGCATTCTGCGCTATGCCAACACCCGGCTGATGCAGATGACCGCCGGGCAATACGAGCTGGAGCGCATCGGTGCAGAGAACCAGCGCAGCCAGTCCGGGCTGGACTTGGATGTGTTGGATCGGGCCACGGGTCAGTGGCGGG
>OHSM01000618.1_pt1 | contig 11008 bp, 6 predicted proteins | sample 1578671 | NCBI WGS metagenome assembly OHSM01 (sample SAMEA3879591, study PRJEB24766) | human gut metagenome | biome: human-associated habitat; feature: feces | place: USA | collected 1985/1987 | reverse complement strand
GTTCTTTCCTCTTGCCCTTTCAGGCGTGGTTCCGATGAGCCAGATGCCCTCGCTAATTATCTCCCAGGTGGTCTTGAAGACCCTTTACGAGGTGCTGGCCCTGCCGCTCACCATCCGCGTGGTGGGCATCACAAAGCGGCATGAGGGCGAGGATGTCTACGACAACGGCATCAGTTACAATATATTTAATGTGCGCAACATCTGATGAAGCGCCACGACAACATTATAAAACATACTTAAGGCAATGGCAGATTCAGGCAACAGGACAACCGAAGGGCTGCATGCTCTCGGTTCGAAAACAAAATATTCGATGGACTATGCACCGGAAGTGCTTGAGACTTTCGTCAACAAGCATCCGGAAAACGACTATTGGGTGCAGTTCAACTGCCCCGAGTTCACTTCTCTCTGCCCGATAACCGGGCAGCCGGACTTTGCCGAAATACGCATAATGTATATCCCGGGAGAGCGCATGGTGGAAAGCAAGAGCCTTAAACTATACCTGTTCAGTTTCCGCAACCACGGCGATTTCCACGAAGACTGCGTAAACATAATAATGAAAGACCTCGTAAAGCTCATGCAGCCCAAGTACATCGAGGTGACCGGTCTGTTCACTCCGCGCGGCGGAATAAGCATCCATCCATACGCCAACTACGGCATGCCAGGCACCAAGTATGAGGCTATGGCAGAGCGAAGGCTGGAATCCTATGGCGGAACGCCGGTTCCGTCGAGGCCGTAGATGGGGCTGTCGGCAAAATGCCGGCAGGCCTTTGCGCACAGCAAGTGCCCCGCCAGCCCATCTGGCGAGCCTCAGGAGCTGTTTAGGCCGGAGCCATTCACCAAACATATAATAGTTGTATATGCCGGTAATACACCAACATAGAGCATGCATCGCCAGCGTGTCAAAGTCGCCATGTCTGTCATCACGTGGTGGCTTGAGGGCGTTGTCGCTGCTCATAGCCGCTCTTTTCGCTCTATGCTCGTTTGCCGGCGAACGCAAGAAGGTGGCGGTGGTGCTCAGCGGCGGTGGCGCCAAGGGCATGGCCCACATCGGGGTCTTGAAGGTGATTGAGCGCGCCGGCATACCCGTCGACTACGTCGTAGGCACCAGCATGGGCGCAATAGTGGGCGGACTGTATGCCATCGGCTACGACGCGCCTACGCTCGACTCACTCGTGCGCTGCCAAGACTGGCGCTACCTCTTGTCCGACATGGTTGAGCCACGCAACCAGAGCATGCGTGAACGATACAACCAGGGAACCTACCTCTTGTCCCGTCCAATCATCCGAACCACCGGCCTGATGCCCGAGGGCGGGCTTGTGTCGGGCCACAACCTCTCAAACCTCTTCTCGTGGCTCACCGTTGGCTACCACGACTCCATCGACTTCAGGAACCTGCCCATACCGTTTGCCTGCGTGGCTACCGACATGGTGGACTACTCTGAGGTGGTTTTCCGCAGCGGATGGCTGTCGCAGGCCATGCGTGCGAGCATGGCAATACCCGGCGTCTTCACCCCGGTGAGGATTGATTCGATGGTGCTTGTCGACGGAGGGCTGAAGAACAACTACCCCGTAGACGTGGCCCTTGACATGGGCGCCGATGTAGTGATAGGCGTGACGCTGCAGAAGCCCGCCCGCTCATCAAAGGAATTGAACACTGCCGTCGACATTATCATGCAGCTGGTAGACTTCAGTGTGAAGAACAAGTTTGACGATAACGTAGGCCATACCGACGTGCAGATAGCCGTAGACACCAAAGACTACTCGTCGAAGAGTTTCTCGCCAAGCGCCGTCGACTCGCTGATAACCCTCGGCGAGCAGGCCGCCATGGCCCAATGGGATTCGCTCATGGCCCTCAAGCGCGCCATAGGGCTTGACTCTTCTTACGTGCCGAGGCGCTTGCACCGTGCGGCCGCGGTATTCAAGCCTCAGCGCATGAAACTCGCCGAGGTCGACTTTGAAGGTGTGAACCAAGCGGACAGCAGCTACATCACGCGCAAGTTCGGACTTGTCGAGGGCGACAGCGTGAGCCATGAGACACTCGAGAGCGTCATGGTGTCGCTCCGTTCAGACCTGATGTACTCATCGGCAGAATACTCATTGCGCCAGATGGCAGGCGGCTACTGGCTCCGCATCGTGGCCGGAAGGCGCAAGATGACCCAGCTCAACCTTGGTGTGAGGTTCGATACGGAAGAGACCGTGGCCCTGCAGGCCAACAGCGACTTCCGGCTGCCTATCCGGTTGCCTGTAGAGGTGTCGGTAACCGGCAGGCTCGGGCGGCGCTACATGGCCAACGTGTCGGCCACGGTGATGCCAGCCAACAGGCGCAACTGGACGCTGGACTACACATTCCGCTACAACGACATCAACATTTACAACGGCGGCAAGCGCGACTTTAACGTGACATACGATTACCATTCGGTAAAGTTGGGCATAATAAGCTTCAACCTCCACAACTTCACCCTCGACCTGGCCGCGCGCTGGGAGAACTTCAATTACGGCACAATGCTCATCGGCGACGAGTTCAGCGGCATGGTGTTCGGCGACGAGCATCTGTACAGCTATAACCTCTGGCTGCACTACAACTCAGAGAACGACCGTTATTTCACCACCCATGGCGCTTCGCTCGAGGCCGGCTACTCAATGTATACCGACGACTTCGTCCACTACCGCTCGTCTTCCCCCGTCCATGTCGTCAACGGACGGTGGCGTTTTGCCGTGCGGCTGACCGACCGCCTGACGCTCCAGCCGGCCGTGTATGGGCGCATATTGCTCGGCAACGAGATGCCGTGGTGCCTGAGCAACTTCATTGGAGGCGACTATGCCGGCCATTACGTGGAGCAGCAGCTGCCCTTTGCCGGCATCGGCAACATCGAGGTGGCCGACAACGCCTTTGTGGCTACAGGCATAAAACTGCAGCAGTGCATCATGGACAACAACTACCTGATAGCCCGTGCGGCGTTTGCGCTCAACTCAGGCAAGATACGCAATCTCATTGACAGCCCGCTGTTGCACGGCTACCAGCTGTCGTGGGCATACAATTCCATGTTCGGCCCCGTCAATGCAAACATCGGTTACTCGAGCAAGACGCGCCGCGTGTTTTTCTACCTCAACCTCGGCTATGAGTTCTGACGCAGCCCGCTGTGGGCTCATATTGCGCCGCATTAATGCCCGGCGGCAGTGCACCGGAATGCCAAGCCGGGGTGGCAGAACCACGCCACATACTGTTTGCATTGTATCTTTTACCGATTTATTTACAACCGACAGGCAAAATAAACGCCTACCTTTTATGCTTTTCAAATAATAATTCCTATATTTGCAATCGGATAGGCCATTGCGCCATGTGCCTTCAGATTACCCTCTGTGCACTTGGGTTAATGTCTTTCCGCCAGCCACGTGGCCGCATGATTGCCAACCTATGAAGCGCTTGTGCGGCCGGTGGGTAAGTATCACGGTTTAAATTAAGGAAAAGGTTATGAAGAAAAGAATCCAGTTCAGTCTCGTTTACCGCGACATGTGGCAATCTTCCGGAAAGTTCCAGCCACGCAAGGACCAGTTGGAAAGAGTGGCGCCGGCCATCATAGACATGGGCGTTTTCGACCGTGTGGAGACCAACGGCGGTGCATTTGAGCAAGTCAACCTGTTTGCCGGTGAGAACCCTAATGCAGCCGTGAGAGCATTTTGCAAGCCATTCAATGAAGTCGGCATCAAGACCCACATGCTTGACCGCGGCCTCAATGCCCTGAGAATGTATCCTGTGCCCGACGACGTGCGCCGTCTGATGTACCGGGTGAAGCATGCCCAGGGTGTGGACATTACCCGTATCTTCTGCGGATTGAACGAGACGCGGAATATAATTCCTTCTATCAAATATGCTCTGGAAGCGGGCATGATACCGCAGGCTACGCTCTGCATCACGTATTCTCCCGTCCATACGGTGGAATACTATGCCAGTATTGCCGACCGGTTGATTGAAGCCGGGGCACCTGAAATCTGCTTGAAGGATATGGCGGGCATCGGACGTCCGGGTATGCTGGGACAGCTTGTCAGAACCATTAAGGAGAAGCACCCCGATGTGCTGATACAATACCACGGGCATAGCGGTCCCGGACTTTCCATGGCTTCCATTCTCGAAGTCTGTGAGAACGGTGCCGACATCATCGATGTGGCGATGGAACCCATGTCGTGGGGCAAGGTTCATCCGGACATCATCTCCGTGCAGGCCATGCTGAAAGACCTGGGTTTCCAAGTGCCCGACATAAACATGAAAGCCTACATGAAAGCCCGTGCCATGACGCAGGAGTTCATTGACGAGTTCTTGGGCTATTTCATGGACCCCACCAATAAACATATGTCCTCACTCTTGCTGAAGTGCGGTTTGCCGGGTGGCATGATGGGCTCCATGATGGCCGACTTGAAGGGAGTGCATTCCGGCATCAACATGATACTGCGCGGTAAGAACGAGCCGGAACTCAGTCTGGACGACCTGCTCGTCATGCTGTTCGACGAAGTGGAATATGTATGGCCTAAGCTGGGGTATCCTCCTTTGGTGACTCCTTTCAGCCAGTATGTGAAGAATGTGGCTTTGATGAACCTCATGCAGCAGGTAAAGGGAGAGGAGCGTTGGACGATGATAGACAACCATACGTGGGACATGATTCTGGGCAAGAGTGGACGCCTCCCCGGTACTTTAGCGCCCGAGATAGTGGAACTGGCTAAGTCCAAAGGCTTTGAGTTCGTGGATACGGACCCGCAGCTGAACTACCCGGATGCTCTGGATACATACCGGAAAGAGATGGACGAAAACGGTTGGGAATATGGCGATGATGACGAGGAACTCTTCGAGTACGCCATGCATCCGGCTCAATACGAAGCTTATAAGAGTGGAAAAGCGAAAGAGGACTTCCTGGAAGACGTTGCAAAACGCCGTGCAGAGAAAGATAAGTCTCCTGAAGAAGATGCAAAACCAAAGACATTGACTGTACAGGTAGACGGACAGGCTTACCGTGTGACCGTAGCTTATGGCGATGCCGAACTTCCTGTTACACCTGCTGCCGCTGCTGCACCGGCAGGAGAGGGACAGGATGTTCTTTCTCCGCTTGAGGGTAAATTCTTTTTAGTGAAGAATGCGCAGGAAACTGCTATGAAAGTAGGTGACGTGGTGAAAGAAGGTGATGTGCTGTGCTATGTGGAAGCAATGAAAACTTATAACGCCATTCGTGCAGAATTTGGTGGTACAATTACTGCTATCTGCGTTAACCCGGGAGACACTGTTTCAGAAGATGATGTATTAATGAAGATAGGATAATGAACGAGATATTTGAGAACTTATATGAGATGACTGCGTTCAGCAATATCATTGCCGAACCGCAGTTCCTGATAATGTATGCTATTGCGTTTGTCCTGCTTTATCTGGGTATCAAGAAACAGTACGAACCGTTGTTGCTTGTCCCTATCGCTTTCGGTGTGTTGCTTGCCAACTTTCCCGGTGGTGATATGGGAGTGATTCAGGCAGACGAGAATGGCATGGTAATGATAAACGGAGTGATGAAGAACATTTGGGAAATGCCTTTGCATGACATTGCCCATGAATTGGGACTGATGAACTTCATTTATTATATGTTGATTAAAACTGGCTTCTTGCCTCCGATTATCTTTATGGGTGTCGGTGCATTAACGGACTTCGGGCCGATGTTGCGTAATCTGCGTCTTTCTATTTTCGGTGCTGCCGCACAACTCGGTATCTTTACCGTACTGTTGGTATCTATCTTAATGGGATTCACTCCGAAAGAAGCAGCTTCTCTCGGTATCATCGGTGGTGCGGACGGCCCTACAGCTATCTTTACAACGATCAAACTGGCTCCTCATCTGTTGGGCCCGATTGCTATTGCCGCTTATTCTTATATGGCATTGGTTCCGGTGATTATTCCGTTGGTGGTGAAACTCCTTTGTTCTAAGAAAGAGTTGAGTATCAATATGAAAGAGCAGGAGAAGAAATATCCTTCAAAGACCGAAATTAAGAATTTGCGTGTATTGAAGATAATTTTCCCGATTGTAGTAACTACGGTTGTAGCGCTTTTCGTGCCGAGTGCAGTACCTTTGATTGGTATGTTGATGTTTGGTAACTTGATTAAGGAAATAGGTAGTGATACTTCACGTTTGTTTGATGCAGCTTCAAATAGTATCATGAATGCGGCAACTATCTTCTTGGGGTTGTCAGTCGGTGCGACAATGACTACGGAGGCATTTTTGAATTGGACTACTATCGGTATTGTGATAGGTGGTTTCTTGGCGTTTGCCTTGTCTATTTCCGGTGGTATCTTGTTTGTGAAGTTGGTGAATCTTTTCACTAAGAAGAAGATCAATCCACTGATTGGGGCTACAGGTTTGAGTGCTGTGCCCATGGCCAGCCGTGTGGCTAATGAAATTGCTTTGAAGTATGACCCCAAAAATCATGTGCTTCAATATTGTATGGCAAGTAACATTTCAGGAGTTATCGGTTCTGCCGTGGCTGCCGGTGTGCTGATTTCATTCCTACAATAAAAATCATCGTATTTAAATTGTTCGGGCACGAATTATACGGAAATACTGTAAGATCTGTATAGTTCGTGTCTTTTATTCTCTTTCTGTATCGTTCTCCTGGCTAAAACAAATAGAATAGGCCCTCTCCTCACGAAGAAAGCCTATCGTTAGATTAATGTTTAATATAAGAGAGAGTTTTATAGTCCTAACAGTTCATTGAACTTCTCTGCTGTCTTGGGATCTGACGGACGGGTCATATTGGCAGAGATGATTTTGCCATCCCGATCCAGCAGGATAAAACGGGGAATGCCGTTGATGAGGTAAGCATCCATAAAGGTCCTGTCTGTTCCCATGTGTAACTGGATCCCTTTTAGTTGATCCTTTGTTACCATGTTCTCCCATGCCTTTTTGTTCTTGTCGCATGACAGGCTGACAAAATGAATATCCTTTCCTGCATATTTCTCTTCCAATTCCTTTAACGCAGGAAGTTCTCCACGGCAAGGGCCACACCAGGTAGCCCACACGTCAATATAGATATATTTCCCTTTCAAATCTGCCAAAGATACTGTTTTTCCATTGATATCCGGATAGGAGAAGCTAGCTGCTGAGGGATTGCCTGATCTTAATTTTTCCCACTTGGTACAAAGTGCGTTGAATTTTTCTATGGACTTTGCATCCTTCACATGTTTGCGGAATAGGACAATCAGCCCGTCTGCTTCATCCAGCCCGTTATTGTCTACAAAGTTATAAACAAATTGGTCAATCAGAAATTCTGCAACCTTTTCATCCTGTATGGTTGCATCTACGTAGTTTACACTTTGTTCTGTAGAACTTGATGCAACTGTTTTTCCTTTATTACTAAAGGCACTGATAGCATCGGGAAGAAAAGCCTTATATTCTTTTAGAGCTAATAAACTGGCATTGATCGGAGTAATAGCTTCCAGTTTTTCATAATATGCTTTGGAAGGAATATAGTTGTCATCCTTTCCAAAATGAGGATGATACAAAGCGTATTTGGAGAAATAATAATACGTATAGAATTGCAAACGTATTTTTTCCTGTGTAGTGAAATCGGCTGGAAGTTTTGCGGCTTCCAATACTTGGCAATTGGCTGCGTACAGGCTGTCCCCTTTGTGTATGAGGGCGGCCTCTTGCATTTTCATATCGGGCATACCGAGTGATTGGAGCTCTTTGCTTCCCAGATAGGTGTTGATAGCGGCACCTGCTCCTTCAAAGGTTGTGTTTCTCCACATGTTGTCACTGTCGAATGACAAGGTAAGGTCTTGATTGGGATCCAGATAAAGAGTACGGCGTCCGCGTGTGTATTGCATGGTTACATATTGCGGAGTGAATCCTGTGATTTCTATGTTGCCGTTTCCAGCGGCATCAATCGCCACTTCTTTTTGTTCGCCACTTTGGCTGAAAGTCAATCTCACTTTGACCTTCTCATTGGGATTGGTGACCTTAAAAGTGAGCTTTGCAGCTTCTGTAGCGGTAAAGGTACTCAGCGCAAGGCCAAGTACCATGATGGATTTTAGAGTTCTCATCTTATTTTTTTCTTTTAGGTTTCATTTTCAATGCATCGGGACGCATGTTATAGACTTTCTTTCCGTATGCGGGTTCTGTGCTGAGGCAGGCAGGGATGGGGGCTTTGCCGTTCAGTTTGCGAAGTACCATTTCCAAGGCGGCTGCATATTCCTGATGGATGAAAGCATCATCTCTGTCTGTTTGGTTATAAGCAATGTATTGCAGATAGCCTACACATTTGTTGAACCAGAATTCGGGAAGTTCCTCTGCTTTGTATCCCAAACGGGCGATAAATTTCAGTCTACTGATTAACTCTTGCTGATTGACTGTGGTGTCTGCAATCATCGCATCAATCTGGGTAGCTGCCGCTTCATACTTTTGTTCCCGGATATCATTATTGATACGGATCATTTTCAGATTGAAATCTTTTCCTTCATAGTTGCATAAGGCTTCAATTTCCGCCAATTCGCCGTATGAAGTTTCTTTTGCCAATTTAGCGTCAACAGCTTTTTTGCCGAAACGCTGGCAGAAATCCGCATAATTGTCTGATACTTGCTTCAGGTACGGGTTCATGCCATTGATGGTGTTTACATATACTTCCCATACATTCGGATCAGTCAGTTTGGCACCTCCTTTTATTAATTCATCAAAAGCGGCTTGTACGTTATTGCGTGCATAGACTGAATAGTGATAATTGATGTAATCAATCAAGAATGCACGTTCTCTGTTCCCCTTGGTATATTGCTCTTGCAGGTAAAAAGAGCGTTTGGTAGGAATGTTTGCATCTTTTCCTGTCTGAATAAACTGTTCGGGAGTCTGACGGCTGCTGCTGCGATGAACGATTTCTTCGGTGGCAGGATCTATGAATGCATAGGTGGGATAACTGCGTACACCGTATTTCTTGGCTAATGTAATTCCTTCACCTTCTTCAGCATCAATTTTGAGGTTGATGAAAGTTTGGTTATAGTAGTAACCCACTGTAGGCAATGAGAATACGGTTTGTGCCATATTCAGGCAAGGTCCGCACCATTGGGTATAGAAATCAATGAATATCAGTTTATTTTCTGCTTTGGCCTTGGCTACGGCTTCTGCCCAAGTAGTGCCGTGCAGGAAATTGATTCCTGCATTCTGGGCATTTAAGTGAATCGCATAGATACATGCGAAAATGAGTAAGATATATTTTTTCATGTCTTTGAATTTAATATGTTAATAACCAGGGTTTTGTTTACATTCCAGATTAGAACTGATTTCTGACGACGGAATGGCATCGATACGGCGGTCTATGATGCGTTGGTAATAATTGTCTCCTTGTGCTTCCGATTTTTCATATTCTTTTTCCAAAGCTTCTCTTAACGTCTTGTTCAAAGCAAGCAGACGGGTGAAATCGGGTTTCTCTGTGTATCCTGCAAAACGGATCATGGCAAACCATTCATGCCAGTTCTCGAAAGACAATTCCAGCATCCATTCGTTGAATATGGCGGTTTCCAGTTCTTCGTTATTGGCTGGAAGAATTATTTCGGCTCCTGCTCTTTCGCGTAGTTTACGGATCGGTGCGTAGGCTTCGGATATAGAGGCTCCCGAACGATACAAGGCTTCGGCTTTTATCAGATAAAGTTCAGAAACACGGCTGAAGATGACAGGCATGTCATTGGCATCATTCAGCAGCTTCTTTACCGATTTCAGGTTGTAGGCTACCGCAGAACTGCGGCTGTCCATCAGGCTGTCTACTTTAGAGAAGATGGCATCGGCGCGAGGATCATCCCCCACCAGTTCCACATACTCATTGGTGGGCCCCCAGTAACCTTGTTTTTTCGTGGGGCTGTTACCGTAACATTGCTGACGGGTTGAAGTGTTGGTGGCATCTTTTTGGTCGAATACACGAGCGAATAGAATCTCTTTGGTTGTTGAAAACTTATCAAAAACGTCACCATAGTTTGCTTCCGGCAATGGAGAATTTGTATCAATTGCATCATTAACTGCTGCTACCGCTTCTGTGTATTTTCCTGCATACAGCAATACTCTTGCCTTTAATGCCTTGGCTGCTTCTTTAGAAGCTTGTGAAAGCTTTTTCCAATCAGGAGCTTTTTCAATAGCTATTTCCAGTTGATCCAGAATATATTGATAAGAATCGGCTACGGAGCTACGCGCCTTTAAAGCATTGGATACGGATGGAGCTTCATTACGCATGACAACTCCGTATTCACTATTCATATCCCAAAATTCGCAGTAACGAACCAAGATATTGAAGTAGGCCAAAGCGCGTAAATAGGCTATTTCACCTAACACTTCGGCTCTACGGTTTCCGGAGAACTCTCCGTCACTCATGCGGTTACAGGCTGTTTCCAGGAAGTTGGCGTTTTTGATTACAGCGTAATCTGCATCCCATTCCGTTGCATCACTGAATGATAGGGTAGGCAACATTCGTTCGGAGTAGTAAACGGCATTACCGGCGCTGACAATTTCTTGACGCCACATGGTCCCGGCTTTGAAGGAACCACTTACTGTAGGAAATATGACATTGAATCCATTTCCAGGCAAGGAGTAATAGATTCCGTTTAAGGCTAACTCTACAGCAGCGGGTGTTGTGATGGCACCGTCTAAATCTGCTTCGAATTCGGGCTTTTGGTCCAAGACATCTACCAACTGGCACGAGGAAACGCCCATTGTAAGTAAAGCTAAGAATATATATTTTTTCATTCGATTATACATTTAAATGATTATAAGTTAATTTTTAAACCAGCCGAGAAAGAGCGGAAACCCGGATAAGTGGAGGTTTCATAGTTACCGCCATAGTTGCTGTTACTGTTTACGGTAGCAGGGTCTGTTCCCGGATAAGAGGTGAGCGTGAACAAATTGGTAGCCGAGACAAATAGTTGTCCTTTTATCACTTTGTTTAAAGGTAAATTATAAGTCAGACGCACTTCCTGCAAACGGAAGAAGGAGGCATTAAACAATTCATGATC
>OHSM01000600.1_pt1 | contig 11138 bp, 9 predicted proteins | sample 1578671 | NCBI WGS metagenome assembly OHSM01 (sample SAMEA3879591, study PRJEB24766) | human gut metagenome | biome: human-associated habitat; feature: feces | place: USA | collected 1985/1987 | reverse complement strand
TCCGGATAAAGCAGGGTTTTATACGTGAGCCAATCCGGCTCGTCCGCAAGGCCCGCGGTGCAGTCCATAAGCGGCGTTTTTTCGGCAATGGCTTCGCCCCGCTCAAACTCCTCAGCATCGTGAATATAGAAATAATACTGTATCTGCGCATCTATTTCTATATACCCGGCGTACAGCGCGCCAAGCTTTTTTATCAGCTTATCCTTAACGCCCGAGGCTATGCTGCGCTCTATCGCACTGAGCGTTTCCCGCTTTTCGCTGCGGCTTTGGCAGCTTACATACATCAGCAGCGGGCGCGCCGCCCTGTCGGCATCTATCAGCGCCATGTCCGCGCCGAAGCGCGCCATCGCCCCGTCAAGCGGCCAATCGTACTCAAACCATTGCGCGGAATTATCCTTCATCGCCTTATTGCAGCACGGCCTTTATCCTGCGCACGCCGGCGCCGGAGGCCTCCTCCTTCTTTATCTTGAACGTGCCCAGCTCGCCGGTATGGCCGGCATGCGGGCCGCCACAGATCTCCTTTGAATATTTGCCCATGGTATACACCTTTACCTTTTCGCCGTACTTATCGCCGAAAAGGCCTATTGCGCCCTGCGCACGGGCTTCGTCAACAGTCATTTCCTCGCAGGTTATGGGTACGTCCGCCTGAATGGCTTCGTTGACCAGCTTTTCAACTTCCTTGACCTCTTCAGGAGTCATCTTGCGCTCAAAGCTGAAATCGAACCTGAGCCTTTCGGTGGTTATGTTGCTGCCCTTCTGCGCAACGCCGTCACCCAGCACCTTGCGCAGCGCCGCCTGAAGCAGATGGGTTGCGCTGTGGAGGCGTGCGGTCTCTAAGCTGGTATCCGCAAGGCCGCCCTTAAACCGCTGCTCTGCGCCGGCCTGGCTCTTTTTCTGGTGCTCCTCAAAGGCTGCCTTGAAGCCCTCCACGTCCACCCTGAGGCCGTTTTCCTTGGCCAGCTCCTCGGGGAACTCGATGGGGAAGCCGAAGGTATCGTAGAGGTGGAAGGCGGTGGCGCCGTCTATAACGCCGTTTTCGAAGCTGCCCTTTATGCGCTCGAATTCCCTGGTGCCATTGCGCAGGGCCTTCTGGAAGCGTGTTTCCTCCTTGTCCAGCTCGGTCATGATCTTTTCGCGGTTGGCGGTAAGCTCGGGATATACCTCGCCGTACTGCGCTATCACGGCGTCGGCGACGGTGTCCAGCTTGTTGTCGGGTATGCCAAGCTGCATTGCGAAGCGGATCGCCCGGCGGATAAGGCGGCGGAGTATGTAGCCCTGATCCACGTTGGAGGGGGTTACGCCCCTGGGATCCCCAAGTATAAAGGTTGCGCAGCGAATATGATCCGCCACGATTCTGAAGGCGCGGGTAACCTCGGGGCTGTCCTTGTAGTGCTTGCCGGAAAGCTCCTCAATGGTCTTTATTATGCCGGTGAAGGCGTCGGTATCGTATACGCTCTCAACGCCCTGAAGGGTGGCGATGGTGCGGTCGAGCCCCATGCCGGTATCGACGTTGTGCTGAGCAAGGGGAAGGTAGCTCCCGTCCGCCTGCTTGTTGTACTCCATGAAAACGTTGTTCCAGATCTCGAGGTACTTGCCGCAGTCACAGGAGGGGTTGCACTCGGGGCAGCACTTCGGCTTGCCGGTGTCGTAGAATATCTCAGTATCGGGGCCGCAGGGGCCGCTCGTTCCGGGAATCCACCAGTTATGTTTTGCGTTCAGGAAGAAGATGTGACTCGGATCAGCACCCATTTCAACCCAGCGATCGCGTGAAACCTCATCACGCGGAGCGCGCTCATCGCCCTCAAAACATGTGAAATAAAGCCTGTCCGGATCGATGCCGAGCCATTTTTCATCGGTCAGGAATTCCCAACTCCATGCGATCGACTCCTTTTTGAAGTAGTCGCCGAGGGACCAGTTGCCGAGCATTTCAAAAAAGGTCAGGTGGCTTGCATCGCCGACTTCATCGATATCACCCGTGCGAACGCATTTTTGGACATCGGCAAGGCGAACTCCCGCCGGATGCGCCGCGCCCATAAGATAGGGCATGAGCGGATGCATACCTGCCGTTGTGAAAAGAACCGTGGGATCGTTTTCGGGAATAAGGGAAGCCGAAGGGATTATCGTGTGTCCTCTTTCGCCGAAAAAGCGGAGAAAGAGTGCCCGAAGTTCGGTTGTTGTTAATGATTTCATTCTATTTGTAAACCTTTCTCCCCTTGCGGGGCTTGATTGCTTAATGTCAGGTTCGTTCCGAATAATTTGTTTTCGCAAAAACTCGATTCGGCGGCCGCTTTGGGCAAATCGCGGTTTCGAAACACCCGAATGCCCGAATCGGTTTCGGACAGGCTGCGGTTAAGGCAGGTGCATTCGCGAAAGGCATGTTCCGAATTAATCAACGTTTACCCAATTATACATTATACTGTCAACATGCCGCTCTTGTCAATGTGCGTCTTTACTGATATAATATTAATCATGAAAAATCGACATCATCACCCGCGGCGGAGTTTCCTCCGCGACGGAAAACAGCATAAAAAGCTTCGGCTCAATTTTACTCTTCGCGGCGAAAAGGGCAAACCCGTCCGCATCGCGCTCTGCTGTGCGGCGGGGCTGGTTCTGCTCGTTCTTCTTGCAGCGCTCTTAAAGCCGCGGACGCAGCTTATGAACACCCCGGAAATTCAGCGCATACGCGAACGCGGCGTGCTTGCCGTCGGCGTGCGGGACGATATGCCGCTTTTTGCCGAAGGCGGCGAAGGGTTTGAAATCGAGCTTGCACAAAAATTCGCTGCGTATCTGCTTCCCGACACCGCCGGGGATGCGGCGGCAAAACTCATCACCGTGAACGGTAAAACCGCTTCAACAAAGCTTTCGGACGGCACAATCGATGCCGCCGTTGCGTTGATGCCGCGCGGCGCAAGTTCAAAATATGTCTACTCCTATCCGTATTATACGGATACATGCTCCGTGCTTGTTAAAAGCGGCAGCGAAACAACTCCGCTGAACGAACTTGTTATCGGTTTTGTTCAGGGCACGGCAGGTGAAACAAGGCTTAAGAAATACATTGATGCGCACGAAACAAAAGTTGAACGCACTCTCATTGACCGGCTTAAGGGACGCACACCGGAGCTTCCCGCCGATGCAATCGTGTTCACAACAAAAGCTTTCGCCTCCTATCCGGAGCTTTTCGATGCGCTTGCGCGCGGCACCGTTGCCGGTGCGGTCGTCACCGGTGCTTACTGCACAAGATATGCGGAAGAAATATCCGCACACGGATTTATCCGCCATGAAACAAGTCTCGGCAATGTCGAATATGCAATCGCCTCAGCTGCGGACGAACCCGCCGTTGCTCAGCTTGCGGAACTGTTCATCTATGACCTGCAAAAAAGCGGTGAGCTTGATGCATTGCTTAAAAAATACGGACTTTGATTCAAGCCCTTGAACCGCCCCCGTCCGAGCAGGTTTCACCCCGCGCAGATGCACAGCGAGGTATTTCCCGCTCCGTGCTTTCATGTTTCATCCGGTTTCGACAAAACAAAACGATATTCCCGCTTGCGGAAATACCGGGCAATAATGTATAATCTACATGCGGAGCTCATTCTCCGCACAACCGAAATATCCGCTTGCCCGAAAAGGCAGTTTTTACCTGTCCGAACGGCAGAGCGGCAACGGAGTTTTATTCGGAGTTTTATTCAATATGGCACTGTTTGATTTTCTGAAAGACAAAAAAAGCGGAACAGCAGGCGCACAGCCTGCCGAGGCAAAACGCCAGCTTGTTGAACTGGCACTGGATTCCATCGTTCCGAACCCTGCTCAGCCGCGAAAAACCTTTGATGACGAAAGCATATCCGAGCTTGCGCAATCCATTCGGCAGGTCGGATTGATCCAACCCCTTGTCGTTCGCAAAAACGGCGAAACATACGAGCTTATCGCCGGTGAACGCCGTCTGCGTGCACTGCGGAGCCTTGGGTCGGAAAAAGCGCTCTGTATAGTTGACAACTCCGCGGTTGACGCCGATTCCGCATTGATGGCCGTTGTTGAAAACCTTCAGCGTGAGGATTTGAATTATTTTGAAGAGGCTGAATGCTATAAAGCCCTTTTGGACGAGCTGAAGCTCACACAGGAGGAGCTTGCCTCCCGTCTCGGCAAAAGCCAGAGTTTCATTGCAAATAAGCTCCGTATTCTCAAACTTTCCCCTGAAGTTCGCGAAGCTGTCGGTCTTTACGGGCTGAGTGAACGCCACGCCCGCGCCGTGCTGCGCCTTTCGGACGATGCGGACAAGCTTGCAATAATCAAAAAAGCCGGCGAGGACGGTCTGAGCGTTAAGGACACCGAACGCCTTGTTGAAAAAAAGCTTAACTCACTGTTTGACAGCAAAAAGGACGGTGCAAAGCCCCGCCCCGTCATTATGCGAATTGTAAAGGATTACCGCATGTTCATGAACACAGTGAATTCCGCCTGTGAGTACCTGCGCTCCGGCGGCATGAATGTTGACGTGTCCCAATCCGACAGGGCGGACGGCGTTGACATCACGATTCATGTAACCCAGAACCCGAACAACGAATAAGAATGACTGAAAGTTAATTCGGATTCGAGAATGCGGAACCTGCCCGAAATCCGTATCAAAGCTTATATGCGGAGTTCCCGAGTTTTTCGGCAGCATTGTTATAAACTTTCGCAATTGAATCCGGATTTTTCAGTCGAATTGTTCGTACTTTTGCCGAAGCTTGATTGATGTTTTTATAAATCAGTTTGAGTTATTGATTATTTAATCAATTTGAAACGCATCACAAAGAAATATATCACATTTGCACCCGCACATAAACAGCGCGATTGTTCATGTTTCTTCTGCCGCCGACCGCCTGCGCTCTTTCTGAACGCCGGCTTAACAATCGGCGAAAAAAATAAAGCATCACTCGCTTTTCCGCCTCCGTTCCGCGTGCTATAATTGTTTCATCAAAAAAGCAAAGGAGAAAAAACAATGCTTAACCAGGAACAAATAGGAGCATATATCGCTGCCCGCAGGAAGGCCGTCGGGCTGACGCAGGCGGAATTGGGCGAACGCTTGGGCATAACCGCACAATCCGTTTCAAATTGGGAACGCGGCGAAACTCTGCCGGATACGGGACTTTTGCAGGACCTTGCTCTGATATTGGACACATCTGCGGATGAGCTTCTCGGTGCAGGCTCATGCGGCTGGCGTTACCGCCGCCGTGTGACCGTTGAACGAATGAGCGAAGCCATCTCGTGCATTCAACGCCTCCGCGAACTTTTGGGCGAGGATCATTTCATGTATCGAACCATGATAGACGCGCTTGACAAAAAGATGAACAGCTCCATTGAGCTGATTTTTAAAGAGGAACGCTTTCGCGATGCATATGTTGCGGAAGCATTGTGTGAATGTGCCCGCAAAGGCGATTACGTCGATATTTCCGATGTTCGCCGCAACATAAAATCCGAGCGTGCGCGGAATTCCGCCATTGAAGTTCTGCGTGAATTCGGGCTGAAATAATTTTTGCCGCCCCGCTCCGACATAACGCTGCGGAAGACTCCCCGAAAAATACCGGGAATCTTCCGCAATATGCATTTACACATTTACATTGGTATTCATACGGTTTCATGCGGCGCGAAGCCTGAACATGCCGTTTCGTTTTATTGCGCAACGGTGAACAATGCGTAAAAATATCCCTTGTTCGCCATCAAATCCGCAAAGCTGCCCGCCTCTTCAATCCTGCCGCCGCGAAGCACAAAGATTTTATCGTATCTGCGCAGGAGCGACTCTTCAAGAGTATGCGTAACAACAATTCGTGTGATTCCCTGCAAATCGAGAATATCGCTTGAAACCCGGTGCGCCGTTTGCGCATCCAGTGCCGCCGTCACCTCATCCGCAAGCAGAACGGAGGATTTTTTGAGCAGACTCCGCGCAATGGAGATTCTTTGTTTCTCGCCGACGGAAAGCCCGCTGCCGTTTTCCCCGCAAAGGTAATCCTCCCCGCGTTCGCGAATCAGCGCGCCAAGGTGCGCACGGGCAATCGCTTCATCCATCTCCGTCTTCGGAAAATCACGGAACATTGAAACATTGTCTTTTATCGAGGCATTAAAAACAAAAACATTCTGCTGAATTGCCGCCATCGTTCCGTAGAGCGACTCCGCTGAAATATCCGACAGTTCGATTCCGTCCGCAAGGATATGCCCGCTGTAGTTTGTTTCCGCCGCCATGAGCAAGTTCAGCAGGGTAGATTTTCCGCTGCCGCTGCCGCCGACAAGCGCATATGCCTTGCCTGCCTCAAACTCGGCATTTATTCCGTGCAGCACCGTCTTCCCCGGTTCATATGCAAAAGAGACGTTTTCAAGCCGAATCCCGTGTTCAAGCTTGTTGAGCGTTTCACTCCCCTCGCGGGACGAGCTGCGTTCCAGCGCGGCCGCAAGTTTATCCACAAGCCCCAACGCCGCTTTGCGGCAGGCAAGCAATCCGGGAAGCTCCGCAATTGGCGAAATGATGAAATTCATAAGGTTAACAAACAGAACAACTGCACCGGGCGTCATGCTGCCGCCCTTCATCGAAAGGTACACGCCTGCAATGAACACTCCGAGCTGAGCAAAAATCCCCGTGACCGCGCCGATCATTCCGACGAGCATTTTAATGCGCCGTCCCGTGAATTTTTCATGCTCAAGGACTTTGTTGCTCTGCGCAAACAGGCGAAAAATCTCCCGCTCCGCCCTGAAGTTTTTAACAACGGTAAACCCTGCGAGGCAATCGCTGAGTGCGGCGGTGAACTCTCCGTTCCGTTCGGAAACCCTGCTTTCAACGGCTTGAAGTCTGTTGCCCGTCAAAAGAGAAGCAATCATCGGAAGCACCGTCAGCCCTGCCGCAATTGCCGTCATGAGCAGTGAATACCTGCACATCAGCAGCAGCGCGCCGACGAAGGTGACCGCCTTTGTTATCATTGCAAGCATCTGCGCAAGATAATTGGTTTCAATGCTTGCGGCATCGTTCGTCAATGCGGAAAGATAGCCTGCCGCGCTTTCATCACGAAAAGACGAAATGCTCTTTCCTATCAGCTTTTTGAATGCAAAATCCTTGTACTGCCGCATTGCCCGTTCCAAAAAACGAGGCTGCGACGCATAGTTCAATAGGGAAAGCCCCGCACAAAGCAGAACAAAGCCCGCGCTTATCAAAAGCAAAGTGCGAAAGCTTAACGCCCCGGACTTTCCCGCTGCCGTGTCCATCAGCTGTTGAATTATCCACGAAAGAATCAGATTCAGCGAGCCGGCTGCCAAAGCCGCAAACACCGCAAGGCAAAAAATCGGAATATTTTTATAAAAGAACTGACACCGCAGCTGTTTTCCAAGCGGTTTTTTACAAAATGCGCTCATGTTTTCTTTTGATACATTTGCTTTTTCGTTTTCGGCAGTACATTTCCCCCTGCTGTCATTCTTTGTTCGACCGTTTTTCATCGTTGTTCACCCTTTCCCATATTTTCGTAAGTTCGGCACTTTCAAGAGAACAGACCGTGTTCCGCACTCCCTCCGCAGCCGTTGCGCCGATGTCGTCATATGCGCTTGCCGATTCGTCACACGAAACAAAGCGAATCGCTGCCGCGCTGTAATTCGGGTTTGCATCGAAGCGTTCCGCTGTCAGCTTTGCCTGAAGCAATGCTTTTTCCGCACCGACCGCATTGCCGGCCATCAACTCCGAATAAGCCAAACATGCGTAAAGCATTCCCGATGTTTTGTCCGTAAAATTCGTTTCCCCTTCCCGCCGCAGTCCGTTCGAAAGAGCAAGGCCGAAATTCAGCACCGCCTTTGCCGACGCATAATCCTTTTTTTGAAAAAACACATTGATATAACCAAACACGGTTCGAATGATTCTGACCGTATTTTCAACGAGCGATTCCGAAAGGAAGGGCATTGCCTCCTCGGGTCGGCCGCACGCTTCCGCAAGTGTCAATCCGATTATGTCGCTGTACATTCCGCCCGCATTATTCGCTTTCAGCATCTCAACGGCGCGTTCGGCCTCGCCCATTATGCGCAGCACCTCCGCGATGTTTCCGCACAGTGTGCTTTCGTTTATCTGCGGGTTCGTATTCTGCGCAATAAGCTGCCTGCTTTTTTCCAAAAGCTCCAATGCGCGCCGCATAAGCCTTTTTTCGCCGCGCTCCGTTCCGAACACACTGAAAAGCCCTGCGGCATTAAACACAATTTCAAAGGAATTCGGATATTTTTTTAATGCTTTTTCCGCCTCGGCAAGGCCGGCTTCATCCTTGTCGGACTGATACCTTTTCAATCGTGCCGCCGTTGTCCGAAGGCTGTTATCCTTCAGCTCGTAGCCGAGAAGCACATCCACCGATGTGTCAAAAAAGTCCGCAAGCTCCATTATTGTGCTCAATTCCGGTTGGGACAGCCGCGCTTCCCATTTGTACACCGCACCGACAGTAACGCCCAGCACTTCCGCAAGCTGTTCCTGCGTCAATGCGCGCTGTTTTCTGAACGTTCGGATATTCTCTGCAAGCTTATTCTCCATTTGCTCCGCTTTCCTCCTTTTTTCGGCGGCATTTTCGCACTGCGTCTTTAAAAGCCGCCGTCAAGCTTTCGTCCTGCCGTTTTCTTTGCCCCATTATAGCAAAAAAGAGCGGTGCACGGAACACACCGCTCATACTGTTTGGATTTTAATTTATCTACCGTTGGTATGGGTTGATGAAGTGCCGGCCAACGGAGTTTTGATGTAATTCTGTTTCTTTACAAATCTCTTTTTCCCGGTTCTTACGTTGACTCAGATGTTGACATCTAACCCGTTCCGTCGTTATTATTCAAAAAGCAAAAAAGCCCGCCGCGGCTGCGGGCAGCTGCGGCGGGCGGGGTTTTGTTTGTGACAGGGAAATAATTATTTGATTTCGATTTCTGCGCCTGCATCGGTGAATGCCTTTGCGAGCTTCTCTGCGTCTTCCTTGGAGAGGCCTTCCTTGAGGGTGGTGGGTGCGCCTTCAACAGCTTCCTTTGCTTCCTTCAGGCCGAGGCCGAGTTCTGCGCGGACAACCTTGATAACGTTGAGTTTCTGTGCGCCAAAGCCCTTGAGGATAACGTCAAATTCGGTCTTCTCTTCAACGGGTTCTGCTGCTGCTGCGGGGCCTGTAACTGCAACTGCGGTTGCTGCTGCGGATACGCCGAATTCTTCTTCGACCGCATGAACGAGGTCTGCGAGTTCGAGAACGGTGAGGGACTTAATGTAATCGATAAATTCCTGCTTAGTCATTTTAATTTCCTCCGATTAAAAATTTTTGTTTGAAACGGTTACGCAGCGAAAGTTATTCTGCCGCTGCTTCTTCGGCTGCTTCGCCGCCGCCGAGCTTCTTTGCGAGCTGGTCGAGAGCGATGGCAAGGCCGGTGATGGGGCTCATCATGCTGCCCAGCATACGGGCGATGAGAACCTCTCTGGGGGGCAGATCAGCGAGAGCATCGATGCCCTGAGCATCGGTAACAACGCCGTCCACAATGCCGCCCTTGATGGTGCATTTTTTGAACTTTTTGATTGAATCCTTAAGGATTTTTGCGGGTGCAACCGCGTCGTCGTAACCGAAAGCGAAAGCGGACGGTCCTTTGAGCATTGCGTGAACGGACTCATCGATGTTGAGTTCGCGGCAGGCTCTTTCGACCATGGTGTTTTTGAGAACGATGTACTCAACACCTGCTTTGCGCATTTCGACACGGAGTGCAGTCACCTCGTCAACGGTAAGACCGCGGTAATCGAACATAACAACGGACTGAGCCCTTGTGAGACGATCTTTGATCTCCGCAACGTGCTGCTCCTTCATTGCAAGAATAGAAGCATTTGCCATGGAAAATTCCTCCTTGTCACAGTTTCAAACAAATATCCCCCATGCCATAGGACAGGGGGACAGAGGATAGCCGAACAATCATTTTAAGCACTGCCCCGATTTAATGCAAAACGCAAAGTGCATTAGCATAAAAACCGAAAGCCGCTGCTGCAATAACTGATGAAATAACTATTTTGTCTCTACCTCGGCAGGAGATTAAGCTTGGACGGCCGATGCAAAAGCATCTCGCCCGCGCACCTGCTGTCTATGGCGGATATTCATTTGCCGGATAATTATAACCGCTTGTTTTGAGCCTGTCAATAGTTTTTCACTGATTTTCGGCAAAAAATGCAGATATATTTTGTTGTTTCTCAATCTCGCAGCAATTTGAAAATCTCAATCAATTTTTCCCTGCCCTGTTTTTCGGAAAAGATGATTTCGCTGAGTGCCTCGCGGTCGTCCGCAATTCCGTCCGGAATATCCGAAATGAAACTCTCGGCCGCCGACCGCACAAGAGCGGCGTTTTCCGTTTCGCGGTTGGCAAGGGCCGCAAGCATCATTGCGCTGCCGATTTTCACCGCCGCATACATCTCGGTATCGTTTTTTATCAGGTATCTGTCAATGCTGTCCGAAAGTTTTTCCGCACTCGACAAATTCAGCCTTGCCTGCTGCGGCATTCTTGCTTTTATTGCGCTGATAAAAGTTTCCTTAGCCTTCTCCGCATCGGGGTGATCGGCGTTCCAAGTGAAAAGAAGCCGAGCAACGCAGTCGCCTATATCGGTGCCCTTTATAAGTTTCATCAAGTCCATGGGTAACTCCTGTTTTACGCTTGTGGCGGTTGTCAAAACTTTCCGCGTTTGAAAGCTGCTGCCGGCAGCGGAAAATGCGGCTGATTAAATTTAACCGCAGTAAAGTGAATTTGAGTTGTTTCGGCAGCAATACCGAAATTGAACAATCGGGGAATCGCCGCGAAGCGATTCCCCGACCTTTATTTGAGGTTAATCAACAAATGTTAATCAATGATTAGCAGATGCCCTGAGCCATCATAGCATCAGCAACCTTCTTGAAGCCTGCGATGTTTGCGCCCTTGACTAAGTCATACGTGCCATAGTACTTTTCGGATGCTTCTTTACAAGCCTTGTGGATATTGATCATGATCTGGTGTAACTGATCATATACATCCTGGTGCTGGAATACGGTGTGACCTGCGTTCTGACCCATTTCGATGCAGGAGGTTGCTACGCCGCCAGCGTTCGCAGCCTTAGCCGGACCAACGATGATGCCGCTTTCCTGTAAGTATGCCAGCGCTTCGTTGGTGGTAGGCATGTTGGA
>OHSM01000579.1_pt1 | contig 11558 bp, 7 predicted proteins | sample 1578671 | NCBI WGS metagenome assembly OHSM01 (sample SAMEA3879591, study PRJEB24766) | human gut metagenome | biome: human-associated habitat; feature: feces | place: USA | collected 1985/1987 | reverse complement strand
CATACTGTATGACAAAGGTCGAGGACGATTTTATGGCGAAAGCCCCTGCCGACCCAAAAGATGTTATTCGCTTTATTGAGGAAATACCATATTGGACGGCGAAAGAGCATGGCAAGAAGTATCGGCTGATGTATCAGGTCTATACGCACCCGAAATTTATCGAACACGGAAAGAAGTTTTTCGAGGGCGTAAACGAACGGTACACCGAGTACGCAAAGCAGCTTGAACCGAAGATCGGCATTCCCCATACAGTCATTACACCGCTCATTTTTATTTTCGTCCGTGCCTGCGTACACTACGCAATGTTTGAGGACGAATACTATTTAAAAAGCCAGATGGAGGTCTTAAAGCAGACGGTTTCTCTGTTTATCGAAAAATACAGCAAATTATCCGAAGGAGGTAATGAGAAATGAAAAAACAAATAAAAAGAATAACCGCTGTTGCTGCTGCGGCGGCTCTTGCAATATCCTTTACATTCCCCGCAGAGCTGGGGCTTGCAGACCTTGGTGTCGGCGGCAATGCTATTGCGGCAAGTGCGGCAAGCAGCGGTAATTGCGGTGATAGTGGCAGCAATGTAACATGGTTACTTGATGACAACGGCACACTGACTATTTCAGGCTCGGGTAAAATAGAGGATTATCGATCAGATATTGATCAACCATGGTATAGCAACCGTTCGGATATTACTTCAGTGGTGATTGAACCGGGAGTTACTTCCATTGGATCGCTGGCTTTTTATAAATGTTCCAATCTTACAAGCATAACTATCCCGAGCGGTCTTACTTCCATTGGAGAGATGGCTTTTTTTAATTGTTCCGCTCTTACAAGCGTAACTATCCCGAACGGCGTTATTTCCATTGGAAATTTTGCTTTTGGAAGTTGTACCGGACTTAAAAGCATAACTATCCCGAGCAGCGTTACTTCCATCGAAAATAATATTTTTCAAGATTGTACCGGACTTACAAACATAACTGTTGACAGCAGCAATCCTTCCTTTTGCTCGGAAAGCGGCGTACTGTTTAATAAAGATAAAACAACACTTATATATTGTCCACGCAGGAAAACCGGCAGCTACACTATCCCGGACGGGGTTACTGCCATTGGAGATTATGCTTTTTATTATTGTTCCGGACTTACAAGCGTAACTATCCCGAACAGCGTTACTTCTATTGTAAATCTTGCTTTTTGGGATTGTGACAGTCTTACAATAGTTTATATTCCGAGCGGAGTAAATTTCGTTCCGGACGAATCAGGTCTCACCGGCGATTTTATTTCCCAAACAGCCACAAAAATAACCTATACCGTTGATAGCAGCAATAATGTCACAATAACAGACATTAGTCTTTCCTCAGTGAATACGGTTGATATTCCTCTAACAATCGACGGCAAAACGGTAATAGCCGTTGATGAGGATCATCGGCACAAAGTCGGTAATCATACTTGTGTAACCAACACCACACCTACTTGTATAAAAAAGGCAACTTGCGGTATTTGCGGACAAGATTATTATGGTGACCACGACCTTTCCCATCACAATGCAGCAGCTCATACCTGCACAGCAGACGGAACCGTAGAATATTGGGACTGTTCCGTATGCGGAAAGAAGTTCTCCGATCCTAACGGGACTGCTGAAATAACAAATATTTCTGATCCCAATGATCCTGCAAGGCATTCGCTTGTTAAGACAGATGAAAAGGCTCCCACCTGCACCGATGACGGAAACAGAGCATATTGGACTTGCACGGAATGCAGAAATATATTCTCTGATGACGCAGGTTTAAATCCAACCACACTTGCCGATGTGACAGTCTCCGCAACAGGTCACACCTGGTCAAACGATTGGAGTTCTGATGGAACAGGACACTGGCATGACTGCGTTAACGCAAATTGTCCCATTACCGAAAATAATCAGAAAGTCGGTTATGCTGTCCACACTCCCGGAGCCGATGCAACAGAAACAACACCTCAGACCTGTGACGTATGCGGATATGAGTTAGCTCCTGCGCTCGGACATATTCACGCAAACCACCTTACATTTATTGCAGAGGTTCCCGAGACCTGCACCGCAGACGGCGTTAAGGCACATTATGAGTGCGAATGCGGAAAGCTTTTCGCAGACGATCAGGCGGCAACAGAAGTTACTCTTGAAAGTCTGAAAATCGCAGCTCATCACACTTACGGAACGGACTGGGAAAGCGATAATGACGATGATCACTATCACGTTTGCTCCGTGTGCAGTGGTAAAGCAGATGTTACTCCTCATAGCTATGACAGCGGAATGATAACCATTCCTGCAACAGAAACCACAGAGGGCGTAAAGACCTACACTTGCTCCGTATGCCATCATACAAAGACGGAAACTGTTCCAAGGCTCAGCCACACTCACAGCCTTTCCGTGGATTATTCCAAGGACGAAACAGGACATTGGCACACCTGCTCGGGCTGTACCGAAAAGGTGGATTTTGAAGCACATACAGAGGACAGCGGTACAGTGACCGTTCAGCCTACAGAAACCACAGAGGGCATAAGAGTATATTCCTGCACCGTATGCGGATATGTTACCAGAACGGAAACCGTTCCTGCACTTGCTTCCGAACATACCCACAGCTACGGTACAGCTTGGAAATATGACATCACAAACCATTGGCACGAATGCTCCTGCGGAGAAAAGACTGATATTTCACAGCACATCTCCAACGGCGGAGTAATTACCGTTCCGCCTACTGCAACCACAGCGGGCGTAAGAGTATATTCCTGCTACATATGCGGATATGCTTTCAGAACAGAAACCATTCCTGCAACGGGATATGATTACTATCCCACATATCCAAGCTATCCTGCATATCCGACTTACCCCACATATCCCGTATTTTTAACACCCAGCGTATTCACCGAAGATCTGACCGTTAATGCAGAAGCGGACGGAAGTATGGTAACGCTAAGCTGGGACAAGATAGAAAATGCCGACAAATACTATGTATATCAGTATAAGGACGGCAAATATGTCAAGATAAAGACCACCACGGATACATCGGTAACACTTAATGGTCTGAAAAACGGTGAGACCTACAAATTCCTTGTAAGATACTCTATCGGCAGAAAGCTCTCGCCTATGACTTATTCGTACAAGATAACGGTCAAGGTTTACTACAAGCCGATCGCAAAGGCAGCATCGACTGAAAACAGCATAAAGCTTACTTGGCAGGCAGTTCCCAATGCTGAAAAGTATGCGATCTGCAAGTATGTGGACGGAAAGGCTGTAAAGCTTTGCGAAACCGAGAAGCTTGCAGTAAGGATAAACAAGCTCACTCCCGATACCGAGTATCAGTACATCGTCCGTGCTTATGTTGACGGAAAGTGGACTACTATGACAAAATCGGATATTGTAACGGTCAATACAGATGCAGAATAATTCCACTTAAACCAAAACAAGGCGTACATCATACCGAAAAGGGTAGGGTGTACGCCTTGTTTATAGAACGACAAAAAATCAGTATAATACTAAGCACCAATTAAAAACTATACAAAAAATTGAGCATAATCTTGCGTATATGGATTATGCGATGATTTTTTGTCTATAGTTTTATTGGTGATTAGTATAAAACCGCCCCGCCGTATCTGATATATCCCAAAAGCCGCTTAACTTTTGGGTATATCAATACAGCGGGGCGGTGTCATATCATCTTTTAGTCGTAAATATCCTTAAGAAAATCGTAGTTGTAGCTTTGTGTCTTTCTGTTGAACCAGTCACTGCAGTCCCAGATCATTGCGCAGTAGCCCATTTCGCTTGAAAGATCCTTAACAGACCGTAAGAACTTGTCGGTGCCCTTTTTCATAACGTGTTTTCCGCCGTCTGTGTTGTGGCAGACACCGTATTCGCCGATGATAACGCCGTAGCCTGCGTCGGTGAATTTCCTCATTTTTTCAAAATCCCTGCGCATTGTATTGTAGTCGTCCTCGGTGCCCCAGCTGCCGCTGTAGCCCCATGAGTTGCTCTTCTTGTCGGCAATGCAGAATGTGGAGGGCGAATAGTAATGTACCGATACCAGCAGACGATCCTTTGCGGTGTCGTCGGGCATTTTGAACCTGTTGTCGGCGGTCTTGGAAATGTCGGTATCGTAGCCTGCGATGAGCAGGAATCTGGACTTGTTCTTGCCGCCTGTGCTTCTTACTATGTCAACGAATTTCTGGTTGATGTTGTTTACTCTTTCGTAGCTCTCGTTCATGCTGGAGCTGCCCTTTGTCTTGCTGCCAAGCTCCTCGTTTGCAGACTCGAATATCAGCTTGTCGGAGTAGGACTTGTAATGCTTTGCGATCTGCTTCCACATGGCGGTGTATTTGTCCATGGCTGCCTGAGCGACCTTTTCATCGGAGGAGCCGAAGTCCTCCCACCAGCCGCCGTCCCAGTGAATGTTGATGATGCAGTACATATCATTGTCAAGGATATAGCCCACGATCTCGTCGATTCGGTCGAAATACTCGGGGGAGATGGTGTATTTGCCGTCCTTTGACATCATGTTTGACCATGCCACGGGGACACGGACAGACTCAAATCCGCTGGCTTTCAGGGACTTTATCATGGCAGCAGTGGTCTCGGGCTGACCCCATGCCTTTTCGTAGTCCTTGGGGGTTGCATCTGCGCCCAGCCATGTTGCAACGGATTCCATGGTGTTGCCTAAATTACAGCCGTCGCCCATTTTCTTTGCCAGAGCCACCGCAGCGGAATTTTTGCCTGATGTTTTTGCACTGCTCTCAGCGGCGGAGACAACGGTTACGGTTATCTTTTCGGAGATATTTCCCGTGATGTACTTGCTGCCCGACTTTGTAAGAGCTGCGACCTTGAAATAGTTCTTGCCCTCAGCCAGACCTTTTACCGAGGTCTTGGTGGAGGTGACGGTTTTAAGGTTCACGAACTTCTTTGCGCTCTTGTCATACTGATAGATGCGGTATGCGTCTGCGCCCTTTACAGCCGACCACGACAGCACGGCAGCCGTTCCGTTCACTGCGGCTGTAAAGTCCTTGGGGGCATTAAGCTTTTCTGCGGCATAAGCCACTGTGGAAAGGCTGAGCCCGGTCTCGGGGGGAACTATTGGCATTGTGCCCAGCATTGCAGCTGCAAGAATTATGGCAGGTATTCTTTTTATTTTCATTATCAGCGCTCCTATAGTTTATTATATGGTAATTATACATCTTTTTATAGCAAAAGTAAATAGCTTTTTTCGTAATGCGGGATATCTTTTTGTGCAGTATGGCTTCTGCATTGTTAAAAAAGTTGTTTGTTATATTTATAAATCTGAGCTATAATATAATTATACTACAGCAATCCACAAAAATATCTATGTGGCTTTATGCAAAACCGAAAGGCAGATAATATGAAAGAGATAAAACAGGAATTTCTTACGGGAGAGCGGGCATTGTTTCAGGGACATGACCTGCGCATAACCGATACTATATTTGATGACGGCGAATCACCGTGAAAAATTGCACATGGTTCGAGATGGCACGGGCAGGCGTGTGGTACACCTGAAATATGACCGTTACCGACCTGACCCTTTACGGCAATTATTCCTTTGACGGTGCCAAAAATGTGGAGGTACATAACTCCGGACTTCTTTCCAATTTTGGTTTATATTTGTTTATGATCTTACCAATGATTTGCTCTTCCACTTTCCGCCCTTATATCTGAGCAGACTTACTGCCGCTGTGACAAACCATGTACAGCAGGTGGTGAGCCATATTCCCCAGTGACCTATCACGGGGATAGCCGTCAGCACCAGTGACAGTCCTATTCGGCAGATGACTTCCGCTGTGCCGTTCACAAGTGCATAGCCTGTGTCGCCTGCACCGTTCAGAAAGCCTCGGACGGTATGTATTATTCCCAGCGCCCAGTAGAAGCAGGCAGTCATCACTATTGCTTTTGATGCAATGCTGATAACGTCCGTGCCATTTACGAAAAAGCCTGTGATATTTCTTCCGAACAGTATGAATATTACCAGCACCGCAAAGGCGAATACGGTCGATATCTTCACTGCCGCTTTAAGTCCGTTCCGTGCTCTGTCCTCCTTGCCTGCTCCGATGTTCTGTCCTGTAAAGGTGGAAACGGCGGCGTTCAGCGATGAAAAGGGCTGCTGTACGAACTGCTCTATTCTCATGGAAACGGTATATGCCGCCATGACGGTCTCGCCGAAGCCGTTTGTTACTCTCTGAAGCGCCACCATGGAAACGGATATAAGTCCGTTCTGGGCAGCTATGGGCAGACCCGCTTTTATGCACTGCAACATCATCTTTTTATCCGCACGCATATCCTCATGGGAAAGGCGCAGGCTGCTGTTGCATTTGAAGCAGAATATTATGCACACCACTGCCGAAAGTCCCTGTGCAAGCACTGTGGCAAATGCCGCTCCGCCTGCGCCAAGCTTCAGGACTAACACGAAAAACAGATCCAGCAGGACGTTGAGTATGCTTGCCGCACCCAAAAATATCAGCGGCGTCTTTGAGTCGCCCAGGGCACGCATTACCGCATTTATCCAGTTATATGCCGCTACGGCAACCGTTCCGCCGCAGGCTATGCGCATATAAAGCGCAGATGTGCCAATAAGCTCATCGGGGACGTTCAGCAGCCTCAGTACAGGCTCTGCCAGCAGCACGGAAATTATGCTTACCGCTATGCCGAATATGGCAGTTACCACTGCCGAGCTGAAAATGGCGCTTTTCATGCGCTTATGGTCGCCCATGCCGAAAAGCTGTGCGATTATTACGCCTGCGCCTATGGAAAGACCAATGCAGAGGGTGTAGAAAAGGTATGTTATTGAGCCTGTTGCGCCCACTGCCGCCAGTGCGCTGTCTCCCAAAAAGGTTCCCACTATTACCGTGTCAACGATGTTATAGGTCTGCTGGAGCAGATTGCCGCCCAGCAGGGGCAGGGCAAATCTTACGATGTGCCCCGCTTCGCTGCCCTCGGTCATATTTCTTGATGTATCCATATTACTTCTTCTTTTTCTTTACTGTTACTGCTATTGCGGCAGCTGCTGCAATTCCCCCTGCAACGCCTGCCACAGCCGCAGGGGATATCTTTTTGCTGCTTGCATTTTCTGCGGTGGTTTCATCGGTTGCCGATGCCTCGGTCTCTTCGGGTATCTCCTCCACAGGTTCTTCCTCGGGGAGAAGCACTTCGCCGCCGATGACCTCCATGCCGTCAACGCTGTAGTCGCCCATGGTTACGGTTATCTTTGCAGTGTGATGAGTGTTTTCCAGACCGCTGCAAAGGTATGATGTTCCTCTGGAGCCTGTTTTGTAAACACCCTTTATCTCAGCCTCGCCGCCGTCTATGGAAACGGAGAGGACTGTCTCGCCGCCTGTTTCGCCTGTAAGTGCAAAGCCTGTGCCGTCAAAGCTTACGGTAAGAACGGAATCGACCTTGCCCTTGGAAATGGTTCGCTTGTAGTTCTTGAAGCTGCTCATGGTGTTGTGCTCCCACTCGCCCTCATACTCAAAGCAGGCATCGGTGTTGTCATAGCGGGTGATGTATGTGTTGTCGCCCACAGGCTCGATTGTCAGGTCGTCAAAGCGGTTCTTGTTGTATGAGCTGTAAAGTGCTGCCCTGCCTGCGCCGATAAGTGCGTCGGAGCTGTCATATTCCGTTACCTGTGCGCCGTCGATATATGCACGGATAACCACGCCCTCAGCTTCGATCTTCAGGCTGTGGGAAGCGGAGCCGTCAAAGCCCTCGATCTTGCCTGAAGCCCTGTCAGTGTTGTCTGACTTGAGCTTCCAGCTGCCGTCCTCATAAAGCTGGAGCCAGTAGCCGCTGTATGCGTTGCAGGCAAGAGTGTATCTGAGGCCTGCGCCCACGTAGTTTGCGGACTTATCCTCCGCAGGGTCAAAGGAAACATTCACAGCCACGCTGTAGTTGTACCATCTGTCATCGCCCAGAGTGGTCACAGGGTCGGGAGTCCAGCCCCAGTCCTTTGCTCTGATATCCTGAGTTATCTGCTGAACGAGATAGTTTCCGCTGTCGGATACCTCTACCTCAAATGCGCCGCCCTCGTCGGTGGTGTATCTGGGAGCATAGCCTCTTGATGAGAGGTAGTCCTCGGGATAGTCTGCATACTCAAAGTCATCGGAATAGGGGAGACTGAGCAGAGTTTTTTCGGAAGTATCCATATTAACATACTCTGTTCTCTCGGGAGAAACTGTGGAAACGGTCACGATTGAATCGGGCTTTACGGAAACTGTATATGTGTATGCTCCGTTCTTTTCCACTGGAGTTATATCGGCTATCTTTTTGAAATAGTTTTCATCATATTCGCCGCTTTCGGGACTGTCAGGACCTCTTGTTTCCCACACGCTAACATCGGCGGAAGCCTTATCCAGTGCGGAAACGGTAAAGGTGTAGTTCATTGTCTCGGCGGTGGTGTTGGTGATGATCGTGCTGTAGTCACCTGTTTCGGGGTCTGCGGCGGTCATGTAGCTGTAAACTGCGTCAACGATTGCATGACCGTCACCGCCGGGCTTGCCGTCGCTGTAGCAGGCGCTGTCGATAAATGCCCAGCCCTTTTCGATAAACCGGGAGAAGTGCAGCGAAGTGTAAAAGCCGCTGTCCAGCAGATAATATCCGCTCCATGGATCGCAGGCGGTGATGAGCTGCTTCTGGCAGTAGCAGGCGCCGTCATAATAAGCGGATACCACGGGCTGATACTCGTAGAGGGTCATTTTGCCGTTGGGGTACATTCCGATGATACGGTTTGCGATGTCAAGAGCGCCGTTTATGCCTGCAAGGCCTGAGCCGTCAAACCTGTATGCGCCCTGAGCATAGCCCATGGGGGAGCTTGCCTCGCTGAACCACAGCTCCTTGCCGTTATCCTCGGCGATCTTCTTTGCAACGTTTGTGGAGCTGCTGGTGTAGTGGCTGCCCACCACATCTACCGCATTCATAAGCTCCTCGTCCTGATACATTCTGTCAGCAAAGCCCCAGGTGCAGACCTCTTCTCCGCCGACTATCATTATCTTGGAGTAATCATATGGGCAGTCTGTTTCGCTTTTCAGGTGTTCGGAAAGATATTTTACCCAGTCAAGGTCGGCAGCTCTTTCGTTCTGAACGGCGCTTACGTAATCAAACTTTATGCCGTAGGTCTCATAAGCTGCGTCAAGGGTCTCCTTGTACCACTTGTATCTTGCGGCGTAGGTGTCGTCAGCTTCGCTTATCCAGCGTGGCTCGCTCCACCATAGCATATCAAGGGTAAGGTCGGGATTTATCTGCTTTGCGTCCGCCGCCAGCTGATAGCCTGCGCCTCTTGTAACGTCAGCCTTTTCGTCAGCGCTGCGCATTACCGAGGGCTCTGTTCCCGATGATGAGTTTACATCGGAGCCCATTTCCAGCTTCAGGTGAGTTATACCGATGCCCTCCTTGCCGAACATATACTCCATTATCTGCCAATATGCTTCGGGATCTTCTGCCTTGTAGTCCAGCAGGAGACGGGAGGAGTTGTTGCCGCTGACCATTCCCGCACCTCTGTAGCGCATATTTTCCTTTAGATTTGCAGTAGTTCCGTCAATGATTATGTTGTTTCTATCCACAGTTTCTTCCTCCGCTTCGCAGACGGGCGCAGCAGTGAGCATAACTGCCGCAGCAGCTACGCAGGCCGTGAGCCTTTTCATATTTTTCAAAGAAATTTCTCCCCTCATTATGAGCATTTATAAGATTATTATAATAAAATGCTTATTCATGAAAAAGAGAACCGTGCACAATTATCCTTTTTCTGTAAATAATTATAGCGCCTTTGTGCCTGTACGTCAATCTGAAATATTTTGCATATTATTACGATTTTAGCATCACATTAGTACCGTGCCCCTTGAACGCCTGTACTCTCTGGGGGAAACGCCCTCTATCCTGCGGAAAACTATGCTGAAATAGTTCCTGTCCTCATAGCCCACAGCTTTGCCGATGTCGCCTATCTCACGGTCGGTGTTCACAAGCAGGGACTTGGCTTCCGATATCCGCCGCCTTGCAAGATATTCCAGCGGCCGCATAGAGGTCTCCGCCCTGAACACACGGCAGAAGTGCTGGACGGACACTCCCGACAGTGCCGCAAGGATTTCCGCACGGATATCCTCCGCATAATTGCTGTCGATGTACCTTACCGCCAGCGAGGATATGTCATTTCCCGACCGCTTTTCCTCATCACGGGAGAACATGGAGCTTCGCATGGCAAGGATATATTCATATAAAAGTGCGGAGGAATTTTCGCCGCCGTTTACGGGGTCAGCCGCAGCGGAAAATATCCTGCTGAATATCCTGCCGCATTTGTCCTCGTCAAAATGGTCGGAGTAGGCAAAGCCCTGAAAGCCCATGGCTGCCATAAGCTCGCCTGCGTGCTGACCTCGGAACACCAGCCAGTTTGTGACCCATTCTCCCGCAAGAGGGTGATATTCGTGGGGCTTTGCGGGGGCGATGTAAAAGACCGAGCCTGCACGGAGTATGTATTTTTTGTCATCGACCGTAAGCACACCTGCCCCAGATGATGTGAACAAAAACTGGTGGGAGACAAGTCCCTTTTCCCTTGCCACACGGTACTCGGGGTCGGATATTCCTATGCCTGTAAGATAAAAGGGCAGCCTGTCCTGCCTGCCTATAACGGGATATACTGCCTGAGTCATATGATGCCTCCTTTTGCATTGTTTTTATATTATTATACTATAATTATGATGAGCAGACAAGATAAAAACAGCTGCTGCATTTTATAACATTTCATAAAATGCAGCAGCTATTGTATTATATCAGAATTTTATCTCCGTCACCGCACACTCTGTACTGCTGAGAACTGCGCTCAGCTTATCGGGCTGGTGAGTGCCTGCATACAGCGTAAAGCTATCGGAAAAGCGCTTTCTTGTGCCGCTTTCATCTACCGAGGTGAACGCCCTTTCGGGAATGGAAACGGTCACGCTCCTGCTTTCGCCTGCCCTGAGCTTTATGCGCTCAGAGGGTAAGACCCTTGTAAATATCTCTGTCGCCGTGCTTTGCGTACTGGGCATATTTTGCACGGGTCTCCTCGGAGGTTATCTCGCCTGCCTTTTCCACAAGCTTTGTGTCAAACATGGCGGCAAGTCCGATCGCTTGGGGGAACATGGTGGCTGTGCCTGAGCGGGCAAGTCCGTGAAGTCCCTCGTTCCACCAGTTATAGGCGGGAATGCCCAGCCTTTTTATCTCGGGAGCATCGTATCTGAGCTGGCTTGCTTGCTCATCAACGGTCATGGCATCTGTCAGCGCTTCCGCACGTTCCTGCACGCTGAGAGTTTCATCAAGATATTTTTCCATATTATCAACCTTTCGGAATATCGCTGGGATCATACTGATATTATACATCATAAATCTTTGCTATTCAAGGCAATGTGATGCTTTGACGGTGAATATTCTGCGATTTTGCGCCTGATGAAATGAGCATTCGGGATTTTTTCAAAAAAGGTATTGCAATTTTTCATCGGGTGTGATATAATATTACAGTCACACGGAGACGTATCGAAGTGGTCATAACGGACATGACTCGAAATCATGATGCCCC
>OHSM01000578.1_pt1 | contig 11615 bp, 11 predicted proteins | sample 1578671 | NCBI WGS metagenome assembly OHSM01 (sample SAMEA3879591, study PRJEB24766) | human gut metagenome | biome: human-associated habitat; feature: feces | place: USA | collected 1985/1987 | reverse complement strand
TTTTTATTGCTTATTATCCGCACCCAAAAAGTTGCATTTATAAGTTGAACTCAAGATTGAATAAGATGTTTTTGCTGCTAATCCTGAAATACCGGATATATTCAAATGCGCTCCGTCTGGTCCAATTAAAAAGTGAGAATTAAGCTCGACTTTAACTTTTTTGGCTGCATTGCCTTGGTACATTTCCAAATAACCGCACACCAAAGGATTTTTTACATCATTTAGTCCTAAAGCCGTTCGAATATCCTCTTCGTCACAAAGCGAGACTTGTTTGCCATCCAGTACTGGGGTATAAATATCATCAGTATTGCAAACGACTTTTGCTTTTACGTAATTCATTCCAAGCCGATTCATTTGCCCAATAGAATCAGCTGTATCACCAAAATTACTTGATATAAAATTAGTGAAATGGCTCGCAGCATCCGTTACATGCGTAATTTCTTCGATAACTCCATATGTAATAGACTTATCGCTATTAGAGGATACATGTTCAACTTTAACTATGTCGAACGGACTCAAAATTTGTCCTTTATCTGTCCAAAAATAGAAATTATCAATGGTAGATGGCATCTTTTCAGTTGCCGATACTTTTCCAATAACCTGTAACATCTTTAGAATAAATTTAATATTATATTCGAATCCACATATTTCGATTTGCAAAACGATTCTGTCAAGAAAATTGGATATAGGTGATTTGCCCAGCGTGTATCAACGCCATAGCAAACTGGATAAGCTTCTCGAATTAAATTTGCGCTTATCATATCAACCTTGTCTGTTTCCAATTTGTCATTTTCATCCATCAAGACCATTTCGCACTTTACGATGTCAGAAAAATGTGTTTCTCGAAAATCGTGGTTACGTAATCGCACATACCACACGGCAAAATATGATTTTCCACCTTTGTGGTCTGATTCATAACGGTAAACTTTAGTTCGTTCGTAAGGTCCTAAATTTGCAATAGTTTTCGATAACCGATTCCCTTCAAAATCCGGCAACAATTCAGGGTCGAAGAGTTTTGAAACGCCAACTACATGCTGATAGTTGCTTCTTAAGTTATCCCATTGAGTTCTGTTTAAATTTGAGAAACTCGGATTATATTCCAAAGAACCATCTTTAATCAACCATGATTCATTATGTAACTTTCCAACTTTACATAATCTCTCAACCATCAATTGTTCTTCATCGGTCATTTCGTTCTGAATACATGCAATGCCCCGATGTTTGTAATTATCCCGGCCTTGTTCTTGTGGATTAATATTAGTCCTGTACAAAAGCAATTTATTGATGCCTAATTGCAAATCTTTTAATTTTGATATCTTATCTATTACTTTAGAATTAATAGTTTCACAAAATGACCGGCAAAAATTCTCACCGCCATCGTCATCGTCATAATCATCTGGCATTGCCATAACAATTTTGTTATTCAGTTGCCAGCATTTAAAGGTATCGCGATCTTTTCGCTTGCAACACCCAACAATAATTTGTCCTGCAATGATTGGAAATATCTTTTTGCCAATACCGATATCATCTATTTTGAAAGTGTGTCGCGATCCATCCAAAAAATATTGAAAAATGGGTGGAGGAACTTTGGGTGACTTGAACAAATATGCGATGGATACTGTTTTTACACGAGAATGATCTGTTTCCGCGAATGTACTTTTAGTAGCATTTGCGATTGTTTTATCATCATAATTATAGGCAATAGTGTCATTATCTACTGAATCAAGACATATCTTTTTTGTCTTGAAGCATTGATATTTGCCCTTTCCTGCCTGTTCTATATAGTCGAGAATCATTCCCATATTTTAATTCCAGTCAGATTATGGCTGCGTTATATTCTTTAAAATTTAATACTCATACAAAATTAAACAATTTATGTTAATCATCAGGCTTTCTAATAGTAAAATACATTTTTAATCTGCCTTAATTTTTTTGAGTTGTTGTTCGAAATATTTTGCTGCTTGCTCATTTAACCGTACTTGTTCGTCATGCACGGCTTTTTGCCTTGCTATTTTTTCAAAGGTTTCAACATCTTTTTTCATCTGACGGATTTTTGCGTTGTCGCGGTTTAGTTCGAATAGCTCTTCCAGTTCGGCAATACGGTCGGGTGTCGCGTCGCCTTTCATCTTTATATAGCGGTATTTCAGGTCGTTGTCGATGCGGTCATGATTCGGTCGGGTAGCGAAATAGAGTGCCGACGACAAAATCATGCAGCTTATAAAAAGAAATAGCACCAAATAAATGACGAATGGGGATTCGGAGCTGAAAATCACTCGGTGTCGGATTATTCTCGGCGGCAGTTCGGCGGGGATTTTGATTGCCTCGACAGATGCTTGCAGATTATCGATACCGGTTTGCGTTTTGGTATAGTTCTGCTCTATGCTCTCCAATCGTCCGGCAAGCTGGATTATTATCGCCTGATGCCGCTCTTGTTCTGTATATACGATTTGCTCCAATCGTTGCGACAAGTCATTGTCGCTTGATTGATTATTGTTTGCTGTTTTTGCCGCTAGTTCGGTCTTGATGGTTTTGACCATCGTTTCTTTGAAGTCCTCATACATTTCGTAGGACATCATCTTATTCTCTTTCATGGTTGTATCGCTTCCTGTTTACAATTTCTGCTTGGATTTGGTCATGCGTTCTCGCAAGCGACGTTCCCGCTCCATTGCGGCAATCGCCATCGCTTCGGCGACGGTATTGAGCAATGCCGTGATGCGGGCGAGGTACTCTTCGGGACTCTCGCCGGGTTTGCGTTGCAATTGGGCTTCGGACAATTCGACCGGCGAACTATTCGGCGGCAACGGAAGTTCGCCGATATTACCACTGAAATTGACCGTCGGCCTATCCGTGTCGGTCTTTCCGCCACCCGTTCCGAACAGATCGGAGAAGGCCGAACGGTAGGAACCTGCCGCCGCATGGAAGTCTTTGACAATAGCGCTTCGATGTCGGGTTTGCTGTTGTGCGTACGCAAAATGCAGATTCAGTTTCGAGAAGCTGAATTGCCGGTCGATCTTCGACCCCGAAAACTCGAAGTCGTTTTTTGAAAATAGAACGCCTTGTTTTCGGTCGGTATTTCCGCAATACTTATAGCGGACGTTGATGCCTTGCTCTTTTAATCTACCTTCCAGATCGTTCCAACTCTTACATTTGGGCAGACATCCTTTGATCGCATCATATATTTCGTATTTGGTCTTGTCCGGTTCGCGCAATCGCTCCCGCCGCACGCTGTCCTTTCCCGGCGCAAGATGCAACCCGTATTTCTCGGTTAGTTCCCGGCAGACTTTCGTATTGCGTATTTTAATATTCTTGTCCGATATAGTCTGCCCCTTGTTCCCGACCCGGTTATAGACCAGATGGCAGTGAGGATGGGGCTGGTCGAGGTGACGTACCAGCAGATATTGCGTGTCGGTAATACCCATTTTCTGCATATATTCTTTGGCGATCTGCGTCATCAGCGCATCGGTCATGTGCGGAGCTTCTTTCGGCGAAAACGAGAAGGAGATATGCCCGACCGTGTTTTTCAACCGAGGGTTCAGTCGGGTCTGATCCTTAAAATCCTCGATTATGTTCTTTACCTCCGGCGGGTTTACGCCTTCGGCATCGAGGATGCGCGACAGTTCCTTCATCACATAGCCGACAGTCCCGGCAAAGGATGAACCGGCAATGATTTTACCGATCATCGCGGATCTGTTTTAGCAGGGCTTCGAGGCATGCCATAATGGCCGCGTGACGGGATGCGACACTTGAAAATCCTTTCGCATGGGCAAGCCGTGTCAGTTGATTCAAGTTGCGAGCTATGCCTTTGAGCTGGGTTACGAAATCCAGATGCTCGCGACGCAGGCGTTCTCGTACCGCTCCTGTCCGAAGCAGTTGTCGGATGATTTCCGCCGGAAGACGTAAATAATGCTCCGTATCGAGTCGCGTACTGACGATATATCGGCGAACACGACCTTTACTCAATTCCGGCCGTCCGCCCTTGTTCTGTGCTTGTTTCATCGGTTTGTGTGCAGGAGTTAGACCAGCGGGATGTTCGGTAGGTTTTCGTTTACGAAAACACAAACTTGCCTTCCTAAACCTTTACCCCTTTCCGGCGTTGTGGCTCAACCGCCGCTGTTTTTGCTTTTAGAAGTTGCGGATTATTCCGAACAGATTGAACCGTCTTTGTTTTGGAGGCGTTTTTCTGTGCCGCCAACTTTTTCGCATGGTCTTTTATGTGGGCGATCAGATAGTCGTTGACATCCTTGTGTCCGGAGTAGAAACAGCTTTGATCGACGACTTCGCTGCGGGGGCAAAGACGAATCAACTCGGCGGTCGCTTTACGACCCGCATTGTCATTGTCGAAGAAAGCATGAATCGTCGAATGGCGTGCGAGAAACGGAAGCGCTTTCGGAAGATTGACGACCGAGTTTAATACTATTACGTCGATGCGTAGTTGGTCGGGGTGCTTCGTCGAAAGACAGGAGAGAAAATCCATGAACCCCTCGAAGGCGATTACCGTATCGGTGCAGTTGTCGATCGTCGTAATCTGTTTGGGCGATGCACTTCCTTTGAAGCATTCCGAGCGCAACTCCCATCCGCCGGCATCGTTCGGAAATCCGATGGCGAAATATTTTCTGCCATTGATCGTATAGCGTATTTCCCGACAATAAGTGCAGGCAACCTCCGGAACGATACCGCGCCGTCGTAAATAGTCGAGCAATGCCGAATGACGAAGCGGTGTGTCGGAGAGGATACGGAGCGCGGGAACGGTCGATAAAGGCGACAAAGATCGGGGTGCAGCGATCGGTACCCTCTCTCTGTTTCTCAACAATCGGACGGCGTGTGCGAAATCGCACCGCTTCAACCGCATTACAAGGTCGATAATGGAACCGCCTTCGCCCAGTCGTAGGCTCGGTACAGAACGCCTTACTGCCTTTCGGCAGTAGGTTTTCCCGTACCTGCCCCCAAACCGTACTTGCATGTCTCCACGCATACGGCTCTCCGTTGATAACATGACTTTATTTAGCATGGCTGTGTATTTTGGCATAACACTTTTCACAGACAACCAATGTCTTCCTATGCTTTTCAAGCATCAGCCTGTCGCATTCAGTTTTTCCTTTAAGCTGATTTAGCTTTCTGACATGACGCATGACTACAGGTCCGACTTTTCCACATAATTCACATGTTCTCGCATCCAATCGCTCAGTAAGTGTCGGCTGTGGAATTGCGATTGTGTAGGATAAGTCGTTTACCTCCGTATAGTACATTGGTGGTTTACGTTTGAATCCCTCATTATAGAATTTCCTGTACCGTAATTTACCTTTTGCATCCTGATATGGCACTATAATGTCATTCCCAACCTTATATTTGTCAATGACTTTGCTTACAGTGCTATTGGTTTTTCCTGCAATGGTATGGTACATACTGTACTCCATGATGTATCCAAACTTTGAGAGCGCGTATGCCACGTTGTTGGCAATGCAGTAGTAGTTGTAGAACCCTCTGATTTCAGAGTTATATGCCGCCACTATGTCCTCGATTTTCTTCTTCATAAGATTGCCTCTGAACTTTGCAAACCAAACTTGTCGGCCATTTTCTACCTTGTATCTGATGGCGCTGTATTCTTCCAGTTTGTTCCGCACCGTTTCTATGGCGACCTTTAGGACTATCTTACCGTTGTAATAACGGGCTGGCACATTGTTCTTGTCCCGCTTGATAGCATCAGACTTACGGACTGAAACATCGAAGCCAAGAAATTTCGCGGGCTTTTGTGCGTTTGTTATCAATGTCTTTTCCTGTGACAGTTCCAGCTTGAGGTTTTCTTCCATATACTTGGTAATGTCCGACTTGATTTTAACGCACTCTGCCTTGCTTCCGATAACACCAATGAGGAAATCATCTGCGTATCTTACGTATCGAAGCCTTCTGTATGTTTCATCCATACTGTCTCTGCTCTCAATCTTTTGCCTTTCACGTCTCAGTTTCTCATACTCATCCCTAAGCTGTAATCTGACATCTGCATCCTGTATGTTCTTGATGCTTTTAAGGATGCGTTGCATCTTATCGCTAAGTTGCTTGTATTCTTTGGTGATGTGTCTTTCTTTTCCCTTATTGAAGCGTAGGGCGTATTCTTCCATATACTTGTCAAAATTATCAAGATAAATGTTTGCCAGTATAGGACTGATATTACCGCCTTGTGGAGTTCCCTTGTTTGTATTATGAAACTTCCAGTCTTCAATATATCCCGCATTCAACAACTTGCGGATAAGCCTTAGAAATCTATCATCGGCAATCCGTTTCCGCAAAGTTGCAATCAATACATTGTGGTCTATGTTGTCGAAGAATCCTTTAATGTCTCCTTCCACAAACCATTTTGTACCTGTAAATGTCTTTTGGATATGGGTCAATGCGGTATGGCAGCTTCTGTTTGGTCTGAATCCATGTGAGGTGTTTGCAAACACCTCTTCATAGACGGCTTCAAGAATCATGCGCACCACCTCCTGTACAAGTTTGTCCTCAAAGGAAGGAATTCCAAGCGGTCTTTTCTTACCGTTTTTCTTGGGTATGTATATCCTTTTTGCCGGATTAGGCTTGTAAGACTCATCTCTCAAAGATGCAATGACTTTGTTTATTCTTTGAAGACTCATCCGATTGATGGTTTTCCCATCCGTACCGGGTGTCATATTGCCTGGTTTGGCGTAAATACGCTGGTAAGCAACATGAAACATCTCCTCATTGAATAAGATACGGTACAGCCTTTCGAACTTGTAATCCGAAACTTTACCATGCTTGTTTAAAGCTTTTAATACTTGCTCAGGACTTCTCATAATGTCTCACACATTTTCCATTATTTGTATTAAGTTATCTAACTGCTTCCCTTCGCCATGTACAAGGCTTTCCCTTGCTCGGACTACTACGGAAGCTCCGTTCCCATGTCAGATATTCAGGGTCCTATGCCCATAGCCTTACGGCATTCTGATTTAGGGAATCCCCATTTGCTTTCACAATAACTGTTTGGCTCGGCAGACTGTCGGATGCGACTTACGTTCCTATTCCACTTATTGTGGTTGCTCTGAAGCCAGCTCCTGCTCCATTGTAATTTCGGTTTACATGGGGTGCTTCAGCCCGACGTGAATCAAATACCTTTCGTCGGGGCTGGTACGTGTGCAGCAGAACTATCGTTCAACCAATCAGGCTTCATCCTTGTGTCTGTCTTTTCCTCTCGCCATGCAGTCGCAGCTTGGTATTTAGCTGACTAATGACTTTACCGACATGCTTTTGTCACCTTTGGATTTCTCCTCCAGCTAAGTCGTTGAGGATAGGTCTGTTGAACTCTAACCTAATCTCTTGCCATAGAGATATTTATTGTGTAGCCTATATGGGCGCATCATAATCGAACCACAGGTTGCGGTCGGTGTTCACCTTGAACGAGGCTTCCGTTTCCTGACGGAACGGGGATTTATACCACAGGCAGTTTCCCTGTTGCTTTACGGGCGAATAACCCAAACTTTGCAGATAGTCCGCAATTTTGATTTGTTTTGCTTCTTGGATGTTCATGATATAATTTCTATGGATTTGATGATGACTGTAAAAACGTTGATTTGATGAATGAGATATGTATTGTCCTATACGTTAATGCTTTATATTCTCAACATCTTCTCAACAAACCACTCACAAATAGAGAATCCAACAAACTGATGCTGTTTCCCTCTCAACTTTTCTTTTCGATTGTTGAGAATTTGTTGAGAGTGTATGCTGTTTATTATCAGTATGGTTATATCATTATTCATCAATTCAACAAAAAAAGAATAGTATTACAGGGATTCAAGTTGTTCCCTTGTGACGGTGTAGAAACGACCGACTCTTTTTATCGGCTCATATCGGCACTCCCGATTGTAATTGAATTGGTAAGTGGTATATGTAAGCCCGTTAGAGGCAGGAGTAAGTTTCCAACATTCCTGCAATACCTTTCTGACTTGGTGCTTCTCCACCTTTACCTGCGAATGTACCAGCAAAAGAAGAATGTCGTTGTGGCAGAACGAGAATGTGTCCGTGCCGACACTTTCCATAATGTCAAGGATAAGTTCGCACATCTCTATCTCCAATCGGTTGCGGTTGCTGCGGATAATCTTCTGCAAGGCTTCGGTATGCAGCAAAGAGGGCGCAAACCACATACGGCTTTCCTTTTCGGTGGAAAGTTGTCTGTATTGCAGGTAATACAGAAAGGCAGGTATCTCAGCTTTCAGCTTTTGCAGGAAGTCTGTGTCATCGGATTGCAGACGGTCTATCTTGCGCACCCAATAGCGTGTTTCACCTGCATCAATGATAACAGGCAGATACTCGTTGTTGGAGCATAGCACGAACTTGGCAAAGAACGCTATCTCGTCACGGTCTTTGCCTTTGGCTTCCACCTTGTAGGAAAGTGTGGTGCTGAGGTTCTTCAACCGCTCGCTGTCCTCCCTGCGGTTGAGCAATACCTCGTCCACCACGATGAGCAGTTTTCCTGCCCAGTCGGAATTGAACTGGCTGCGGAAGTCCTCGTTGGTATTGAAAGTGACATTGTTTTGAAACACAGCTTTCAGGAAGTTCAGGAATGTACTCTTGCCCGTGTTGCGTTCTTCTGATACCAACAGCAGGATAGGCAGTTTCTGCACGGGTTGCAGGTAGAGCAATTGAAGATAGTCCATGCCCAATTCATACTGTTCACCGAAGATATGGCGCACCAATGACCGGATACAGGGAAACTCGCCTTGTTGCGGACGGTGTCCTATCGGCTCGTAGAGGTTCAGGAACTTGTCCACCACGGGACGGTAGTCCACATGGTCGGGGACGGTGCAGAAGCCGTCGTACTTCGGCACGGTGGCGAGATAGTCCTTGCCGTAGTCCTGCCGCAGTGTTTCGTTGTTCCACACGATGCGCTTCTTCACATAGCCTCCGTTCAGACGGGGCTGGTTCACTAACTTGTAGAGGGTAGTACCCACACGGATAAACTCCTCATTTTCAAAGTTGCCTTGTTTCATTAGCACTTCATTTTTTTGTTTAATCAGTGCAAAACTCGGCAATTAGCGCAGAACGGATTAACAACTCACGCATACCTCACGTAAGATTTTCTTGGATTTGGCTTTATGACATACAACAAAAGCCCGAAGAAATGCCATTCTAATGGATTTTTCTTCGGGTTTGTCGTAATCGTACGTATGAATGGCAATACACCTATTCACATACTCGTATAAATACATTGTTGGCAATGGGAATACGCATAGGTCTCACTACTTCATGTCGTCATATCATTAGAACTTATGCCTGATAATTAGACATATCCCAACCATTTATACCCAGCGAAAAGAAGATATTTGTTTTCTCTTTTCGCAAGTACAGCCTTTTAAATATGGCATTGCGCACCTGTTCCGCACCGAAGCTGTCAATGCGGAAAGCAAGTGCGACTATCATCGGAAAGCTGAACACATCGGCATGATACCCGTTCTCCTGCCGAACATACTTCTGTACCTCGTATTCTTTTAATGCTCCACTGTTATAGATGTTTCTGATGGCAGAACGAAGTGTCGGAGCAATTACTCCGAACAGTTCCACCAATTCCGGCTCGCTCATCCAAATGTTTGAGACATTCTCCGGCATGATGATATTGCCGGATTCATTCACTGTTATGCTGTTTCTTCTCATACTCATGACATCGTTATTCCGTTAAACGTCTTACTCAGTTTGTCGCCGAACATGGTCAGGTCGTTGTCGAGCTTCTGCGTGGTTATCTTTGCGTAGAGTTGGGTCGTGACTATATTCGTATGTCCCAACACACGGCTTACGCTTTCAATGGGCATCCCCTTGCTCAAAGCTAATGTTGCGAAGCCATGACGACTGCAATGAAATGATATTGACTTGGTTATGCCACATTCCCTTATCATCCGTTTCAACGGTTTGCAGATAGACCAATAGTTCAAGTCGGGGAATATACGATTGTCTTTCTGCATCGGTCGGTAGCGTTCGACTATCTGCAAGGGTATATCCAGCAGCTTCACTTGGAAGGCGACTTTTGTCTTGTGGCGTTTGGACAATATCCACTTCTCGCCGTTCACCTCCACGATGTTGTCATTCGTCAGTTCCTGAATGTCCACGAATGACAAGACGGTGAAACTGGCAAAGATGAAAATGTCACGGATGTATGCGAGCTTGCTGTCTGCAAACTCATGTGTCATGACCGCTTTCAGTTCATCCTCCGTCAGATATTCCCGTTCTTTCACATTGGGGCTGATATGAAACTGGATGAAAGGATTGCGCGGTATCAACCCGTTATAATGCGCTTTCATGACCACGCCTTTCAGCCACATACAGTTTGCCCATATCGAACCGTTCCGCAATCCGGCTTCAGTCGAGAGGTATGCGGCGAACTCCTTGATGAAATCGGGAGTAAGTTCCAACATGGACATATCGCTGCGTCTGTAAAACGACTTGATAAAGGCGGCTACATGGTTTCTTGCCCGTACACGTGCCCGATAGGTAGCCATTACCCTGTCTTTGCCTACCCGTTTCTTGAACACTTCGTTCTCACGGTCGAATGCTTTTAGCAGCGTCTCATACTCGCTGCCGATTCCCTGATAGGCGTTGCGCACCATCTCAGCCGTAACAAATGCCTCGCGGTCTGAAATGCGCTGGTAATGTTTGATGATTTGCGCCTTGATGTTGTCAAGGGCAAGGTTGATGTCTCGTGCCTCGCGGCTCTTGCCTTTCGCCTTGTTTCCTTTCACGTCCCAAAGCGTTTTCGGGATGTTCTGCTTACAACTGAACTGCGCCACAGTCCCGTTGATTGTCACTCGTCCCATGATGGGGACAATTCCGTTCTTCTCCTTGCTGCCGTTCACGTAGAACAGAACCTTGAATGTGCTTCTTGCCATACTCGTTTTTTGTTTGCAAAGTTATTACTCAACGAGTTAGACCTTGATATGCCAACCTGTGCCACAAGCTGCCAAATACAACACGGTGTGTTAAAAATCACCATTCGGCGGGTAATGATTTGGAGACCGTTCTTCTTCATAAATCCGCTTTCCTTTACGTTACCTCGATTTTTCGCCTGTCCTCATTTGTCTTCGCAAACGCCTTATTGACAGGCATTACGAAGACATTTGTCCCTTTTTATTCGTCTTTTCCAGAGATTTATAGTAACATCGCCAATGAGCGAATGTACGAGCCTGTCAAGTCCGTATTCGATACTATCAGTACTGATAAGATAAAGAAAGAAAATTCCATTATTACAAGTATTTCGGATTTGCAATATGTCATTCCCGATCCTGATACGAGAAAGTTTGTTCAAACTATTCTCAGACGTGAAACTTCTGTTGACGAAATAAGGAAAAGACTACATGTTCCCATACTATTGCTTCATGAATGCGATAAGACACAGAAAGCAACTGAGTTGTCAGAGACTTATTTGGAAGAGATTAAGCGATACCATTTGGACCGAGCTGTCAACTATTTCAATATTCAGAACGGTAAGCAAAAGAAACAGAATGTCCATGGCTACGATAATATTCAATTCCATTTGATTCTTTTCCCTGTCCCTAATAAAAATGAGATTGTCAATTGGTTTGTAGAACGAGCTAAACAAATTAAGGAAGATGCTTGAT